>RCNI01000045.1_pt1 | contig 75947 bp, 65 predicted proteins | sample 2041151 | NCBI WGS metagenome assembly RCNI01 (sample SAMN09708214, study PRJNA481090) | feces metagenome | isolation source: feces | place: Antarctica: Albino Rookery
AGAGGTTGTTTTCTCGATTGGGATTGCAAAGGTAGACATTATTTTCTATCCTGCAAATTTATTTCGCGAAATTTTTGCTCTTTTTTACGCGCAGAACGCCCTGAGATTCGTTAATCGATTGATTGACAAACCTTAGGGCGTTCTGAAAAATCTTGCTTTTTTTAGAAAGAAAATTTCACCATCATCTGTACGCGATGATTGGTCACCCAATGGAGTCCGGAAGCGGAAAGTCCGTTCTTTGCGGAGACACAATTATTCAGCGTAACTTTATTTCCTTTCACATCCTCAAAAGAGATGGTATCATTCTTTCCATACTGCACCGAAGTGACTTCATATTCCAGTCCAAGGCTGAGCTTGCCGATATTATAATAGATCGTCGGCGTCACTCTGAACATGGAGTTCAGGTGGGCATAGCCATTCTTGCTGAAATAGACATGAGCATAGTCCTTGAGGACTTCCGGGCTGACTTCCTTGCCATTCAAGGTCCAGTCCGTTCCCCCGGCATTGACCGTCTGGACATCAGCCAGCGGTCCGGAGGTACCCAGGTTCTTCACATAACCGGCGAACAGCACACCTTTGACCTTCTTACCGTAAGCGAGGGAAATCCAGGAAGAAGAGGAATGCAACGGGGTATAGTCCCAGCTCGCGTCCTCATTGACCTGAGAGACACCATAACCGCTCATCAGATTGAAATGCTCTCCGGCGGAACTGTAGATGGTCTTGGCCTTGGCGGAGAAAAGTCCCTTCTTATACTCGAGGTAGACAAAGGGGGACAGCGTGGTGATCCGGTCATTGACCTTGACGGGTGTGCTGACCTTCTTCACTTCCCCATCTTTCTCGACCTCCACCATCTTCGAAGCGGTGTTGCGAGGCTTGATGCTGAGCAGATCGAGGCCCGCTCTGGCCATGAAACCTTCCGTGCGGTAGGTCAGGCCGAGATACATTTCCGGCGTGCAGGAATATTTGATGTACTGAGCGGAAGCGCCTGCAGGACCGGCGGAAGTATACTGCATCTGCCAGATGGCGGAAGCGGTCAACATCCAATGGTTACCGAAAGCGGCATCCATATTCACTTGAGGTGTTCTGCTGAACGGGCCGAAAGGCGCTCCGGAAGACAGGCTGAAGATCTCCGGCATACCGATCGCCATCGGATGCCAGGCCTGACCGACCAGGAGATTCACCGCGGCCTGCTGACCGCCTGCGATCTGCAGTTCCTTCCAGCCAATGGTCAGATAAGCCTGACGCAGCCGCAAGGTCGCCGTACCGGAAACCTTGTTGGAAGAAGAAAGACCGGCATAGAAGTCCGCCTCGACTTTTGCACCGAAACTGGTCTTTCCGACCTGATAGCCCTCCACATCCAGTCCAAGACGCGAAGTCAAAGAAAGGAAACGGAAAGAAGACTGTCGGTTCATATCCTCTCCCAACTCGTTCAGAGACATATCCTTAGGAAGATAGTAGAACAGGTCTCCCGTACCGGCGAGACTTTCCCTGGAATCATAGGCCATGTAGTTCCGGATGAAACCGTAAGGTTTGAAATGTGCCGTCAGCTGTTCCTGAAACGGCTTGTTTTCACCTGCCGAAGCAGTCAGTGCCATCAGCACTGCAGTACAACTCAATAGAAATTTTCTCATAAATCAATCAAATGTTTCCTCAAAAGGCCGCATTTCTGCGGCCTGTCCCGCTAGATCAGTCCGTTCGTACCGAGGACGATCAACGTAGCATAGCCGATCACCAGACCGATCGCACCCATGATGACTCCGGTCTTGACCATATATTTCTGCTCGATCATGCCAGTCGCGTGTGCCAAAGCATTAGGCGGCGTACTGATCGGCAGGATCATGGCGACAGAAGAACCGAGAGCTACACCGACAAGCAAGGTGGCCACGCCACCTAAAGGAGCGAGGGTCGCCTGCATGCTTGTTCCGACCACAGCAAGGATAGGTACCAGCAAGGCGGCAGTAGCGGTATGCGAGATGAAGTTCGCCATCGCATAGCAGATGAGCCCGGATCCGACGACGACTGCCACCGGCGGCCAGGTGCTGAACGGAATAGCACTGATGAGCTTGCTGGCCAGACCAGTCTGCTGAAGAGCGACGCCGAGGGCGAAACCTCCGGCTACCATCCAGAGCACGCTCCAGTTGATTTCCTCCAGATCCCGTTTCGTGATGATGCCCGTGATGGCGAAGACGCCGACCGGAAGCATAGCCACAACATTCGAGTTCACCCCCGTCACCTTATCCGTCATCCACAGCAGAACCGTCACGGCAAAAGTGATGTAGACAAGGATCGATCTCCAGTCTTTCTTCACCTCACCATCGATGTTCAGCTCGATTGTCTTCTGCTTGAACGGGAAAAGCTTCAAAAGAACGCCCCAGGCGATGAAGAGCAGGACCAAGGTCAATGGAATCATGAATGACATCCATTCACCGAAGCCAATGTCCAGGTTCAAGCCTTCAGGGTCGTTGAGATATTTCAATGCGATGGCATTCGGAGGGGTTCCGATCGGAGTACCCATACCACCGATATTCGCAGCGATAGGAATGGCCAAGGCCAAGGCGATCTTACCTTTTCCGTCAGCCGGCAAACTCTTCAGTACCGGAGTCAGGAACATGAGCATCATCGCCGCAGTCGCTGTATTGGACAGGAACATGGAGAAGACAGCCGTCACCAGAATGAAGCCCAACAGTACATTCTTGGACTTGGTACCGAAAGGTTTCAGCATCACCCGTGCCAGGAACACGTCCAGCCCACTCTTCGTCGCGGCGATCGCCAGGATGAAACCACCGATGAAAAGCATGATGATCGGATCGGCGAAGCAGCCGAGAATAGATTTGTAGGAAGCCGTATGAACGCTGAAGATGTCATCGACCCGGTTCAGCTGAGCGATAGTGGCCGTATCCACAGACTCTACCTGCTTGAACTTCAAGCCCGCCTCTCCCATATGGACCAGAAAAGCGTTCTTGGTGGAATCCCGTTTGTCCGGATTGATGGTACCGGTCATCATGCTGTCGATCTGGCTGACCTGGTATTCATCGACACCTGCCTTTCTCCAGATGTCCAGTCCGTAAGCCTCGTAGGAAGAAGCCGGATTCGCGGACCATTCCCTCAGTCCGGCCATGACCTGTGTCGGAACGACGAGCACCGTATCCAGAGAACCGTCTTCCTTCACGATGATGTTCTTCCGCTCACCCAGCTCGTTCAGCTCGTACCGCGCCCATTCATCTATACCTTTGACTTTCATGCCCTCCAGCACCTCACAGATCTGATCGTGATGGCGGGCACGGTTGTCACTGCGGTAAAGGCCGGTCTTGTCCTCCACCTTGAAGAACCATATACTGCTTTCTGTAACAGAAAAAAGAAGCAGCACCACCACTAGGACAGAGGTTGTCCAGGCCGGCACTACTTCCAGAATCCACATGAGGATCGCAAAGACGAAGATCGCCATCGTCCTCTGCTGGATCACAGTAAATCCTTCGATTCCGAATATATCCGTCGGAAGAGCCCACAGCGTGATGCCAGCTGCGAGCGCGACAAAAAGTTTGATCAGACGTACAATGGTCTTGGAGTTGCCTTCTCTCCTGATTTTCTTGGCCTCCTGATATTTTTCAACCAGATGGAAACCGTGGAAATTCTTGAACATTTTCAGGTTATCAGTTTATTTATAAAAATTATATGTTTCAATGAATGGGCTAAGTTAGAAAAAATTCCCAAGATTCCGAAGATACCTCCCGAAGAAAACGGAAAAACCCGCCGACCAGGTCAGCGGGTTCATCTGCAGGTAAGCAATCCTATATCACGCCTTGTTCAAGCATGGCCTGAGCGACTTTCATGAATCCGGCGATGTTCGCCCCCTTGACGTAATTGACATATCCGTCAGGCTGGGTACCGTACTTGACACAGGCCTCATGGATATCGGCCATGATCTGATGAAGCTTGGCATCCACTTCATCAGCACTCCAGCTGATATGCATGGCATTCTGGGTCATTTCAAGACCGGAAGTAGCTACCCCACCGGCATTGACGGCCTTACCCGGAGCGAACATGATCCTTTCACGCTGGAAAGCAGCGATCGCCTCCGGCGTACAGCCCATGTTGGACACCTCCGTACACAGCCAGGTACCGTTGGCCAGCAATTCTTCCGCATCCTCACCTTTCATCTCGTTCTGGAAAGCGCAAGGCATCGCGATGTCGCACTTGATGCTCCAGGCCTTCTTGCCAGGAATGAAGGTCGCATCAGGGAATTTCTCTGCGAACGGAGCGACCACATCATTGTTGGAACGGCGAAGCTCCAGCATGTAAGCCAGTTTCTCCTCATTCATACCCGCTGGATTGTAGATGACACCGTCTGGACCGGAAATGGCGACGACCGTCGCGCCCAGCTGCGTAGCCTTCGTAGCAGCTCCCCAAGCCACATTGCCGAAACCGGAAATGGCAACCCGTTTGCCCTTGATGTCCAGCCCCTTCATCTGCAGCATGTGCTGCACGAAATAGACAGCACCGAAACCGGTAGCCTCCGGACGAAGGATGGAACCGCCCCAAGTTCGTCCCTTTCCAGTCATCACGCCTGTATTGTACTGATGCGCCAATTTCTTGTACATTCCAGTCAGGAAACCGATCTCACGAGCTCCGACACCGATATCACCGGCAGGAATATCCTGATCCGGACCGATCACGCGCCAGAGTTCCAGCATGAAAGCCTGGCAGAAACGCATGATCTCAGCATCGGATTTTCCTTTCGGATTGAAATCAGAACCACCTTTGCCACCACCCATAGGCAAAGTCGTGAGCGCATTCTTGAACGTCTGCTCGAAGCCTAAGAATTTCAGGATGGAAAGATTCACGGACGGATGGAAGCGGAGACCTCCCTTATATGGACCGATTGCAGAATTATACTGGACACGGTAGCCGGTATTCACTTGGATTTCTCCCTTATCATCGATCCAGGTCACCTTGAACGTAAGCACACGTTCCGGTTCCACGATTCGCTCTACAATTTTCGCTGCTTCAAACTCAGGATGCTGGTTGTACACCTCCTCGATGGATTCGAGGACTTCCCTAACAGCCTGCAGATACTCTTTCTCTGCAGGATACTTAGCCTGAAGCTGGGCCATCAGATTGTTCGTATTCATAGTAAAAGATATTAAGGTTGTTCTTGATTCACTTTATCTCCCAGGTCGAGCCGCTATGCAGCAGTTCATCGACACTGCGGATGCTGGAAGACGCCTTGACCTTCTCCACCTGCTCGGAGACACCCCGGTCATAAGTGACATCCTCCACATTCCGGATGATACCGAGCGCTACAGGGAACTCCGGATATTTCATATCAGCCAACATACAGTGGACTGCAGGATTCTGACTATGGGCATCATGGACCAGGATATCATCTTCCGCAACACCATCCTGACCGATCGTGACGACTTTCAGCCCCATCCCGTCCATAACGAGTCCCTTGTTCTTTTCCTTACCGAAAATCATCTTCTCCCCATGTTTCAGGACAATGGTCCTGTCGGCACGGACCTCCCGGTCAGAAATCTCGAGATGCGTACCGTTGTTGAAGATCACACAGTTCGTGAGCATCTCCATGACGGAACAACCCTTGTGACGGGAAGCCTCCAGCATGATCTCCTGGTTGAGCTTCAGTTCCGAATCGAGACTTCTCGCGAAGAAGGTACCCTTCGCTCCCAGAACCAATGAACCCGGATTGAACGGCTGCTCGACCGTTCCATAAGGAGAAGTCTTAGTCACCGCACCGAAACGTGAGGTCGGAGAATACTGCCCCTTCGTCAATCCATAGATCCGGTTGTTGAAAAGGACAATGTTGATATCCACATTCCTGCGGATCGCGTGGATGAAATGATTGCCGCCGATCGCCAGGGCATCACCATCGCCACAAGCCTGCCAGACTTCCAGTTCCGGGTTCGCCACCTTGATACCGGTCGAGATCGGCGTAGCACGGCCATGAATGCTATGGAAACCATAGGTATCCATATAATATGGAAGGCGTGAAGAACATCCGATGCCGGAGACAACGACAAACTGTTCCTTCTCCAAGCCTTTTTCCTCCGCGATCAATGGAAGGGTTTTCTGGAGAGCCGCCAGCACGGCATGGTCTCCACAACCAGGACACCATCTGACTTCCTGGTCACTCTTGAAATCTTTGAATGTATATTTTCCCATGTCTACAGAAATCTTTTGATTGCCTCCACCAGTTCACAGACCAGGAACGGCTGTCCCTGCACCTTGTTCACCTGCTGGAAATCGAACTGCGGATAAATGCCCCGGAGATACCGCGCGAACTGTCCGGAGTTCAGTTCGCACACCAGAATCATGCTGTAATGCGAGAATACCTCCTCCGTATTGGACGGAAGCGGACAGATATAGTCGAAATGAGCCTGAGCCACCGGCTTTCCTTCCTCCTGCAGTTCATGTACGGCAGAAGTGATATGGCCATAAGTACCGCCCCAACCGACTACAAGTACCGGACCGGAAGACGGACCGCACACTTTCAGCTCCGGAAGGGAAGCGGCGACACGCTGTACCTTCTCCGCTCTTTCCCGACACATGACTTCATGGTTGGCCGGATCGGAAGAAAGCACTCCTTCGTGATTCTTCTCGAGACCACCGACACGATGTTCACAGCCTTTCATTCCCGGCACAGCCCAGGAACGCGCCAAGGTCTTCGGATCCCGCTCGAACGGATAGAAAGCCTCTCCTTCTGCCACTTGAGCATAACGAGGCTTGATTTCCGGATAATCTTTCATGCTCGGAATGTGCCACGGCTCGGAACCGTTGCCCAGAAAACTCTCCGACATCAGCACGACCGGAGTCATGTGCTCCAATGCGATCCTGGCCGCATTGAAAGCAGCATCGAAACAGTTGGCCGGAGAATGAGCCGCCATGACCACCATCGGACATTCACCGTTGCGGCCGTAAAGGACCTGACTCAGATCCGTCTGCTCGGTCTTTGTCGGGATACCGGTAGAAGGGCCGGAACGCTGCACATCCACCACGATGAGTGGAAGCTCAGTCATCACCGCCAGTCCCATAGCCTCCGATTTAAGCGATATGCCCGGACCGGAAGTCGTCGTCACAGCCAGAGAGCCGGCGAAGGCGGCACCGATAGCCGTACAGATACCGGCAATCTCATCTTCCGCCTGAACTGTCTTGGCTCCCAGGTTCTTGTAGATCGCAAGCTCCTCGAGGATGGCTGTTGCAGGAGTGATCGGATATGAACCGCAGAAAAGCGGAAGTCCGGATTTCTCCGAAGCGGCAAGCAGACCCCAGGCGATCGCCTGGTTACCGGTCATGTTGCGATAAGTTCCTTTCGGAAGCGCTGCCGGTGCGATATTATAGGTATCCGGAATGGCATGGATGTTCGACGCATAATTGTATCCGTCGAAAAGGACCTTCCTGTTCGGACCGATGAATTCAGGATGCTTCTTCGAGAACTTGCCCTTCAGGTATTCCTCGACATACCCCATAGGACGATTGTAGATGAAGCAAGCCATCCCCAGCGCGAACATGTTCTTGCATTTCAGCACAGCCTTGAGATCCATACCGGAATCCTTCAGGCTTTCCTTCGTCAGACTGGTGATCGGCGCCATGATGATGTTCCGTCCCTCCAGATCCAGTTCCTTGACCGGATCCTCTCCGAAACCGGCACGGTCCAGACTGGCGTTGTCGAAAGCATCAGCATCGACGATGATGGTCGCTGTTCTCTTGATTTTCTTCGCATTGGCTTTCAATGCTGCAGGATTCATGGCAATCAGCAGATCGCAGTAATCTCCAGGAGTCGTCACATTGCTGGAACCGACATGGACCTGGAAACCCGAAACGCCGGCGACCGTCCCGTGAGGGGCTCTGATCTCAGCCGGATAATCCGGGAAAGTGGAAAGTTCATTACCGAAAATTGCTGACATATTTGCAAAAAGAGACCCAGTGAGCTGCATACCGTCTCCTGAATCTCCAGCAAAGCGAATCACAACATCATTAGTATCAATTACTCTGTGTTGCATATTGTATCGGTTATAATTATGTTGGTTATAATCCTGTTTGGCTAGTCTTACAAATTTAACAATAAAAGCAGACAAACCATCATAATCCGATAAAAAAAGCGATACCCGCAGAAAACGGATATCGCCTAGATGTCATCTCCAGGGAAAAGCCTGGAAAATGTCAGACTACTTAGCCTGTGCAGCTGCCTGAGCGGCCTGAGCCTGGGCCTGAAGTTCCTGCTGGAGCTGCTCGAGCGTTCTGCCCGCAGGAATGTTCACAGCTTTTCTTGCCTCAGCGGTAAGGTCAATGGCCTGGAGTTCATCATAATAAAGGAGAGAACTCTTGTCAAAGACGAAGATCAGTCCTTTAGACTTTGCCAGACTCTTCACGGCTTTCTGAGCTTTCTCGAGAATCGGAGCCTGAAGCTGCGCCTGAGACTGCTGGAGTTCCTGCTGGAGAATCTGCTGGAATTCCTGGATACGGCCTTCCATATCCTGAATCTCTCTCATCTTGCTTTCGCGGATAGCCGGAGTCCAGGTGGATTGTTTCTGCTGGAACTGCGTAGCCTTGGTCTGGTACTCCTGGTACATCATCTGCATCTGCTCGCCAGCCTCTTTTTCCTGAGCGGCGATCTTCACTCTTGCGGAATCCATTTCCGGCATGAGCTGAACGATTTCTCCGAAATCAACGTAAGCGAATTTCTTCTCCTGTGCTGAAGCAGCCACTGCTACGGAAAGCATCGCTGCTATGATAAGGATCTTTTTCATAATTTATTCTTTTTTTATTGTTATTAGTTGCACTTGAAACAAAGTGGACAGTCATCATTCAGCAAAAGCCACACCAAACTGTCCGATCCGTCAGAATTGCTGTCCGATCACAAAGTGGAACTGGCTTCCACCATTGACCGGATCGTCGAATCCCCAACCCCAGTCGACACCGAGCAGACCGATCATCGGAAGGAAGACCCTCACGCCGACACCGGCTGAACGTTTGATCTGGAACGGATTGAACTTACGGATATCATCCCAGCAGTTACCTCCTTCCAGGAAGAGCAGCGCATAGATGGTCGACTGCGGCTGCAGCACCACCGGATAACGGAGCTCGACCGTGAACTTGTCATAGACATTACCTGCGTAATGGTTTCCGGAAAGCGACTGATCCGTCGCCATCGGCGTCAAGGAGTAGTTCTCGTAACCACGGAGAGCGATGATCTCGGAACCGTAGGTATCGTAACCTGACATGCCGTCACCACCGAGACGGAAGCCCTCGAACGGAGAATAGCCCCAGTTCCTGTTGTAATAGCCCAGATAACCGAACTGTGCACGGGCCATCAGGACAAGGTCGCCGACCAGTTTAGTATAGACGGTACCCTTGAAAGACCATTTATGATACTCGATCCACTTGTAACGCTGCTGTGGAGCCTGTCTGGAATAATCGATATCTTTCCAGCTCTTCACTTTCTCCTGATAATATTCACCGGTTGCAGGATCCATCCTCCAAGCCTTCTTGCGGAGCAGGGAATATGGTGGAGTCAACTGCAGGGACAGGCTGAAATCGGAACCCTGTCTCGGGTAGATCTGCTGGTCCGTAGAGTTACGGGAAAGACTGATCGTATAGCTCAGGTTATGGGAAATACCGGTATCGAACATGAACTGGTAACGCCAATCCTGAAGTCTATAGGTCTGCCAGCTGAGCTGGTTGTAAAGGACGAAATAGTTGTCCGGCCATTTCAGTCGGGTACCCAGACCGGCTGCGAAACCATAGACTTCCATGAACTCATCATTGTTCAGCACATTGAAAGCCAGATAAGAGTTCGTCTGTCTCGTATAGTACAGGGACAAGTTCAATGAGGTCGGCTTCTTGCCGAAGAGCCAAGGCTCGGAGAAGCTGGCAGAGAGACTGGTATAATAAGTACCGTTCGTCTGGAAACGGAAAGCCAGATTCTGTGCGTCGCCGAGTGGAACCGGTCTCCAGGCCGACTTGTCGAAGAACCTGCGGGTCGAGAAGTTGTTGAAGCTTACACCGACCGTAGCCACGAAGGTGTTACCGCCCCAACCTCCGGAAAGTTCCAGCTGGCTGGAAGGTTTCTCCGTCACGTTATAGATGATGTCAACCGTATTGTCCATCTGGTTCGGAATGATGGAATATCCGGTATTCGGATCCATGATAGCCTCCGGATCGAACTGACCCATGGAAGCGATCTCACGGATGGAACGTTCGAAATCAGACTGGCTGAAAAGGTAACCCGGACGAGTGAAAACCTGACGGCGGATCACCCTTTCATTGGTCAGATCATTACCGTTGATGATGATGTTGTTCAAGGTGGCAGGTTTTCCTTCCACAACCCTCAATTCCACATCCACGGAATCACCCTCGATATTGAGCTCAACCGGCTGGACATTGAAGAAGAGGTAACCGTTGTCACGGTACAGCTTGGATACATCGTATTCATTCTGCTTTCCACCTCCGAAGAGACGTTTCTCCAACGTCACGACATCGTAAGGATCCCCCTTACGGATCATCAGGATTTCATCCAGGGTTTCTGTCGGATAGACGGAGTTGCCGGTCCACTTGACATCACGGAAATAATATTTCTTACCTTCGTCGATATAGAAATCGATGCCCAGTCTGCCGGGTTCCATATAATAGATGGAATCCCTCAGGATACGGGCATCACGGAAACCGGCTTCGTTGAAGACGCTGATCAGGTTCTTCTTATCATTCTCATACTCCTTCTCATTGAATTTCTTGGAGTTGAAGAAGTTGATGAAGCGGTTATCCTTCGTCTTCTTCATCGCCCTCACCAGCTTGTTCTCCTTCAGGCTCTTGTTGCCGTAGAAATTGATCTTCTTGATCTTCACCTTCTGCCCACGGTCCACCGCGAAATTCACACGGACAGCATTCGCCACCACCTTATCTTTCTTGGAATAGGCCTCCACCTTCACGTTCTGGAAACCTTTCTCCCGGAAATAACGGGTGATGATGTCGATGGATGTCTTCTTCACATATTCAGAAAACACTCCACCGCGACGCAGATTAAGACGCTCGAGCAATTCTTTCTGCTCACCGGACTTGACTCCGCTGAAAGTCCATTTGGAGACCCTCGGACGCTCCTGAATGAGAATCTTGAAATAAGCGGTATCTCGGCTCGGAACCAGAGAATCCACGGCGACAGCGACATCCTCGAAGAAACGCTGGTGCCAGAGACGGTTCACGATGCCGGATATCTCCTCGCTCGGTACAGTCACTTCCATACCTTTGCGCAGACCGGTGAGCTGGAGGATCTGATCCTCGCTGAAATAAGTGTTTCCCTCGACGGAAACACCTCCTACCACATATTTCTTGGGACTGTTGTAATCGATCTCTATCTGCTCACTCGGTTGCTGTGCCCACGCGGACGCCGGCAACATGAACAGCAGTGAAAGCAACAATATCTGTCTGAATTTCATTTTTCGTGTTTTGGTTCAAATGTGCAAATATAGCAGATTTATTTCACTTTACCATAACGGCGATCCCGTTTTGCATAGGTATCAAGCGCTGCAAGGAACTGAGGTTTACGGAAATCCGGCCATAATGTCTCTGGAAAGACGAATTCGGTATAGGCGGCTTGCCAGAGCAGGTAATTGCTGATCCGCTGTTCTCCGGAAGTACGGATGATCAGGTCCGGATCCGGAATCCCGGCCGTGCAGAGATAATTTCCGAAACCATCCATATCCATGGAGGTGATGAATTTCTCCGGATCCCTGCTGGCCGCCGCAGCAGCAGCGAACTTCTTCGCCGCTTCCAGGATGTCCCATTTTCCACTGTAGCTCAGGAAAACGATCAGCGTCATTCCGTCATTGTCAGCAGTCTGTGCCATAGCCTCGTCGATCGCCTGATTCAGGCTGTCTCCTAACCGGCTGCGATGTCCCAGGACCACGAACCGGATCCTGTTCTCCATGAAATTGTCCATTTCCTGAACCATTGCCTTGACCATCATGGCCATCAATGCCTCGACCTCCTGCTGAGGACGACTCCAGTTCTCTTCGGAAAACGCATAGAGCGAAAGGTACTTCACCCCCGCTTCCGCCGCCGCTTCCGTGCAGGAACGGACACTTTCAACACCTTCGACATGCCCGCGCACTCGCTCCAGGCCTCTTTCCTGGGCCCAACGGCCATTTCCGTCCATGATGATGGACACGTGAACAGGAACATTATTCTTTTCCATGGTCATTCATTTGAGTTCATGTTGTTACGGATATCTTCACCCCAGAAAAGTTTCTCTGTAAGGGCTTTGATGAAATTGGAATGGTTCAATCTTACCTTCTTCAGACCGAAATCCGCCTTGGAGATCCGGACGCTTTCCCCGGATGAAAGCTGAACCATCCGGTTGTCTGCCGAGAAGACGACATGTTCGTCCCTGGACTGGAACTTCAAGGTGATGTCCGACGCATCCGGTACAACCAGCGGACGGACATTGAGATTGTGCGGAGCGATCGGCGCAATGATGAGCACTTTGGATTCAGGCATCACGATCGGACCTCCCACACTCAGGGAATAAGCCGTGGAACCTGAGCTGGTCGCGACCAGAAGGCCGTCGGCCCAGTAGGTCGGCAAAGTGACCCCATTGACACAGACATTCACGCCTAAAATAGAACCGGAGCCACGGTGGACCACGATCTCATTCAAGGCATAAGGCCAGTAATCATCCGGAAGTTCCGCTTCGGAAACCTCCAGCAGAGTACGGTTCTCGAAAGTATAGGCACCGGAATCCAAGGCACCGACCACAGCTTCAGGAGCATTCTCGGACAGGAAGCCCATCCGGCCCAGATTCACGCCCAGCACCGGAATGCCGGCACCGGCTACGGCCATGGCAGCAGAGAGGAATGTTCCGTCTCCGCCGACACTCAACAACATGTCCGTATGTTCCAGAGCCGCTTCGTCTCCTTCATGGAAACAGACTTCATGGCCGGAAGCGGAAAGTCCTCCGATCATCTGCGAGACCCTGAGGTCCTCACGATCAAGTCCCCTCCCTAAATAAACTGCAATCTTCATTTTCTTTCTAACAGATTTCAAAATTAACACATTATTATCAATAATTGAAGTTAATTGTATATTTTTGCCTATACAAATGCAAAGAATCCATAAAACTATAAAAATGACAAGACTGAGCGTAAACATAAATAAAATCGCGACCCTCCGCAACGCTCGCGGCGGCAATATGCCGGACGTGCTGAAAGCAGCGAAAGACATAGAAGGCTTCGGTGCCGAGGGAATCACCGTCCATCCGAGACCGGACGAAAGACACATCAGATATGCGGACGCCAGAGCGCTCAAACCTCTCCTCCACACAGAATTCAACATTGAAGGCAACCCGATTCCTTCTTTCATTGACCTGGTAGAAGAAATCAGGCCAGCACAGGTGACCCTGGTGCCGGACGCAGCAGACGCCATCACCTCCAATGCCGGATGGGACACCGTGAGACACAGGACCTTCCTGACCGAGACCTGCGCCCGATTCAAGGCAGCAGGCATCAGGACTTCCATCTTCATTGACCCGAAACCTGAAATGGCAGAAGCGGCTGCGGCATGCGGCTGCGACCGGGTCGAACTGTACACCGAGGGCTATGCACGCCTCTATCCGGAAGGACGCGAAGCGGCGATCGCACCCTACCTCGCGACGGCCGAAGCAGCCAGGAACTGCGGACTTGGACTGAATGCCGGACACGACTTGAATCTGGAGAATCTAGAGTATTTCATCCGGACCATTCCATGGACAGACGAAGTTTCCATCGGGCACGCGCTCATCTGCGATGCGCTTTATCTCGGTCTGGAGCAAACAATCCACGAATACCTCAAGAGAATCAAGATATTTTGATTATATTTGTCTTTCATTGCAAAAAATTCAAAAACCATAAAAAATGAAAAAATCTACTATTATCCTCAGTGCAGCTAAACTTGCCGCTGCAGTGCTTGGCCTGAGCCTTGTGATGACCAGCTGCAAGAACGACGCTGAAGCAAACGCTGAAACTACCGCAGCCAACGGTGCTGCCGAACTCGTGAAACCAGAAGACACCACCGGATCACTGACCGGAAAAGCCGCATTCGTGAACATGGACCAGATCTACCAGCAGTACGGCATGGCCATCGACCTTTCCGCCGCTCTCGAGAAGAAGAGCGGAAACATCCAGGCAGAGATCGAGAAGAGAGGAAAGAAACTCGAAAATGAGGTAAAGGCGTTCCAGGATAAGGTACAGAAAGGTCTCATGACCCGTTCAACCGCTGAAATGGAAGGTCAGAAGCTCCAGCAGAAAGAGGCTGATCTCAACCAGTATGTCGCCCAGAAGCAGCAGGAGATGCAGGAAGAGACTTTCGTGACCACGAACCAGATCAACAACGCGATCATCACCTTCATCAACAAGTTCAATGAAGAGAAGAAGTACGACATGATCCTGACCAACCAGGGTCCGGTTCCTTTCGTGATCGCCGCCAATGCGAAGCTGAACATTACCGCTGAGATCATTGAAGGTCTCAATGCAGAGTATCACGCAACCAATGCTGAAAAAACGAAATAAATCTTGAAAATAGCGTTACTGTCTTGTTTTTATCCTTATCGGGGAGGAATCTCTCAGTTCAATGCCTGTCTGTACGGAGAACTGAGCAAGCATCATGTGGTCAAAGCCTTCAACTTCAGCAGGCAATATCCTGAATTCCTCTTCCCTGGGAAGACACAATACGTAACGGAAGACGATGAGGCCGTACCGGTAGAGAGCGAATCTCTGCTGGATACGGCCAATCCTTTTTCCTACGCCAGAACCCTGAAAGCCATCAGGGCCTGGGAACCTGACCTGCTCATCGTCCGCTACTGGATGTCCTGGTTCGGACCGTCCTTAGGCTGGATTACCCGGAGAATGAAGAAGCAGTGCAAGGTCATTTCCATCCTGGACAATGTCATTCCGCACGAACCGCGTTTCTTCGACACTCCGCTGACGAAATATTTCCTGAAAGGAAGCGACGGCTGCATCACGCTTTGCGAAGCGGTGTCGAAAGACCTGCTCCGGCTCAAGCCCGACGCCGTCCATACCGTTATCCAGCATCCCCTATACTCCCATTTCGGAGCCAAGGAAGACCGGGCGGCGGCAGAAAGGAAACTGGGGCTGGCACCTGGAAAGAAAAACATTCTCTTTTTCGGACTTATCCGGAAATACAAAGGGCTGGATATCCTGATAGAGGCCTTCAGAGGCCTGTCTGCAGACTACCAGCTCATCATCGCCGGAGAGCCTTACGGCTCTTTCTCCAGTTATCAGGAACAGCTGGACAGTCTGCCGGCGGACCACGAGGTCTTGACCAACCTGAAATACATCAGGGACTCCGAGGTCAAGGACTACTTTTCCTCCGCGGACCTGGCCGTACTCCCCTACCGAAGCGCGACCCAGAGCGGCATCAGTTCCGTATCCTACCACTTCGAGGTGCCGATGGTCGTCACGAATGTCGGCGGACTGAAAGAGACGATCGGTGACCGAGGCACGGGACTTGTGGTGGAAGAAGCTAGCCCCGAAGCAGTCCGGGCGGCCATAGAACAATATTTCAGTGATCCGCAACTGGAAAAAGACTGCATCAGCAACATCCGAAAAGAAAAAGAAAGACTATCCTGGAGCGCATTCGCCCGCAAACTCCTGGAATTCGCAGACAAACTATAACATGATGTACAAGAAATCTATTCTCCTGATCATTACTGCACTGCTCGCAGGGAGCGGGGCCAGCCTCACGCTTTCCGCGCAGGACTACATCGTCCCGGAAATCGAAATCTCCAAGGAAAAGGTGAAGATCGACGGCAAGCTCTTCCTTTCCCACGTAGTGAAAGAAAAACAGACACTCTATTCTATCAGCAAAGCATACGGCACCACCGTGGATGCCCTGTACAGATACAACAAAGGTCTGCGTGAAGAAGGACTGAAGAAAAATTCCATCCTGCTCATCCCGGTGGCCGAGATGAAAGTTGCAGGACAGGAAGAAAAACAGGCGGTTCCAGCGACAGTCAAGGCCGTTCCGGAGAACAACACGACAGCCGCGGACAGCAAGGAGAACATCCGTAAAGAAGAAAAGAGAAAGGCGGCAGAACCGGCGAAGGAACGCCGCAAGAAATCACATCGGAAAGCAGACAAGGATCAAGTGATCCATGTCGTGAAATGGTATGAGGACCTCAAGGCCATCGCGACCAAATATAACGTGAGCGCAGCAGCCATCATGGAGGCGAACAAGATGAACAGCACGAAACTCACGACCAGACAGAAACTGATCATCCCGAAAGAAGGCACCGGACTGGACGAAGACGGCAATCCACTCATAAGTACTGCCGCCTACATTGAACAGCTGGCAGCCACTCCAACCTCCGGCAAAGAAAAGAACACGGAAGAAATGACTTCCGGAACACAGACAGCTTCGACCGCCGCTGCAGAAAACAAGGTGACTGCAGAAAGGAAACAACGGTTGAAATCTCTCTTCTTCTTCCCGAAATCGAAAGTTAAGCTGAGCTTGTTCCTGCCGCTCCAGGCCAAGGACGGCAAGGCCAGCCGCAACTTCATGGACTTCTACAGCGGAGCCCTGCTGGCCGTAAAAGACCTGCAGCAGGAAGGTTTGAACACCGATATCAAAATCTTCGACACCAGCAACGAAAACCTTATCGCCCTGGATCAGAAGATCAAGGAATCCGATCTGATCATCGGCCCCTGCAACGCGGAACAGATCAGCACCCTTTATACGATCAACAAGAAAACCCCGGTCATTTCCCCACTGGATCCAAGAACAGAGAAACTGGTGATGGAGCATCCGAACCTGATCTTCGCTCCAACCTCCCACCAACGTCAGTACGAAGATCTCTGTCAATGGATCAGCGAAGACTACATCCCGGAGAACAGGGTCATCGTCATCTTCGAGAAAGACGGCTACAAGACCAACCATCATCCGATCGTACTGAACAACCTCCAGTCCAGAGGCGTGAAATATACCGAATTCTCCTACAATATCCTGGAAGGCCGTGAGATTCATCAGAAACTGCAGACCCTCATGACCTCATCCAGCACGAACAGAATCGTCATAGCTTCTGAAAGCGAGGCCTTTGTCAATGATGTCGTCAGAAACGTCAACCTGCTGACCCTGAAGAATATGGACATCATCCTCTACGCGTCAGGAAAGATCCGTTCCTTCGAGACCATCGAACCGGAATACCTGCACAACACTAAGCTGCACACCAGCATGTCCTACAACATCGACTACAGATCCGCCGCTGTCATGGACTTCCTGAGCCAGTATCGTGCACTTTACAATTCAGAGCCGTCACAGTTCGCTTTCCAGGGATATGACGTGACGAAGTATTTCGTGGACATGTATTCCAAATACGGAGCTTTCTGGCTGGACTGCATCACGGGAGAAACCGTGCCGATGCTTCAGTCATCCTTCAAGTTCAAACGTGAAGGAGAAGGCTATGTCAACTGCGCGACCCGCCGCGTGGTCTATGACAAGGACTTTGTCATCCACGACAGCAACGAAGCCTCTATAGAGAATCTCTAGAAAAAGGGAATTCAGCCCAGAAGTTCACGGGCATTCGCGACCGCTGCCTCAGAGAGTTCAGACCCACTGAGCATGCGGGCGAGTTCCAGTACGCGCTCTTCATCGGAGAGCCGCTCGATCGTGGACACGACCTTACCGGAAACATTGGATTTGGAAACCAGATAATGGGCACGGCCCTTAGCCGCTACCTGAGGAAGGTGCGTGATCGCGAAGACCTGCATGAACTGTCCCATTTCACAGATCATGGAACCCATCTTGTCCGCGACACTGCCGGACACCCCCGTATCGATCTCATCGAAGATCATGGTCGGCATGTCCATATAACGAGCCATGAGCGCCTTCAAGGTCAGCATGATCCTGGACATCTCACCGCCGGATGCACATTTCGACAATTCGACGGCATTGCGACCGGTCGAAGAAAAAAGAAAGGTGACAGCATCGGTACCTGTAGCTGAAAGCGCCGCAGGAGCGACCTCTACCTCGAAGATCGCATCTGCCAGCTCCAAGGAATGAACAGACGCGGTAATGGACCTGGCAAAGTCTGGAACCGCCTTCACCCTGCTTTCGTGCAGGCTTGCAGCCAGCTTTTCCATTTCCCCGGACTTCGCCGCGATCTGACGCTGCAGATCATCTTTCCGCTCCTGAAGAACGGTAGAATCCAGCAAGAGACCGCTGAGCCGGTCACGCAGCGCGATCAGTTCACTGACCGAACTGCAAGCATGTTTCTGCATCAGGGAATACAGGAGCGACATCCGGTCCTCAACCTCTTCCAGACGAGCCTGGGACAACTCTATGCCGCTGTCGATCGAAGCGACATCGGAAAGGATATCGTCCAGTTCCAGACGGCAGGAATCGACTCTCTGCGAGAGCGCATCCGTCTCCGGCACGAACCTGGAGATCCGGGACAGCAGACGATCACTTTCCTTCAGGAGCGCATCGACGGAAAGCACTTCCTCGGCTCCGCCCCCATTGAAAAGATTCTGGACCTGACCCAGACATTCCTTGATTTCTTCCGCATTGGCCAGCTGCTTCTGTTCCTGTTCCAGTTCTTCCAGCTCCCCCTCTGTCAATGAGGCCGCCTCGAGCTGCCGGTACTGCGCCTGGTTGTACTCCTGTTCCGCCGTCGCCGCGGCGATCTTCTCCTCCACTTCGCGGAGACTGGACTTCAGCGCCGAAAGTTCCTTGAACACGGCCGAAGCCTTCTCCAGCTGAGCGGCATTTCCTGCGAAAAGATCCAGGATCCCCAATTGGAAATTCCTGTCCGACAAGAGCAAGGTCTGATGCTGGGAATGGATATCCAGCAGACGGCCGGACAAGACAGACAGCACATGAGCAGACACCGGAGCATCGTTCACGAAAGCTCTGGAACGTCCGGTACGGCTGACAACTCTGCGGATGATGAGATGACCCTCATCCCATTCGAGATCATTGTCCTCAATGATCTGACGAAGAAGAAGGTCTTTTGCCGAGCACTCGAATTCCGCCTCCACCACACAGGAATCAGCCCCTTCTGCAATGACTGCAGGATCAGCCTTAGCTCCCATGAGCAATGACAGCGCACCCAGCAAGATGGACTTACCGGCTCCGGTCTGACCAGTAATAATGATCAGACCCTCCGGAAATCCGATTTCCAGAGAGTCTATCAATACATAATTCCTGACGTGGAGCCTGGACAACATGGTTTAGTCCTCGTCGTCCTGTTTTGCGACCCTGTAGTTCACTTCCCCAGCGAGGAATTCTGAAATGGCAACCAGAGTCGACTTAGGCTGCCTCTCATAATATTTTGAGATCTCGATCTGCTCACGGTTCTCGAACACTTCCTCCATCGTCGTGTCTCTCTCCGGCTTGAAATCTTCAAGTTTACGAGTCAGCTCCTTCTTCTCAGCAATAGCCAACTGGTTCGCACGCTTTGAAAGGATCACGACTGTCTCATAGATGTTTCCAGTAGGAGCAGCGAAATCACGAAGGTCTCTTGTAATGGTGTTTGTAGGTACTTTTGCTTTGTTCATATCCTTATAAAATCTAATTTTCTTCCGGGGAAAACAGATGTCCCTCTATTTTATTATACCCCCATTCAAAAGCAGAGTTTCAAAAATCTTTCTCTGCGGAACTCATTTTTCTGCTTTTTCCGCTTTCTGTGCCTCACGGCTGGCCTTAAGTGCAGCCTTGTTCGCAGCCTTGGCGGCACGTGCCGCCTTCTTCTCTGCCTTCACCTTGGCTTTATGGGCTTTCGCACGCTCTTTGGCAAAGGCTCTCTCCGCCTTTCTATCGATTCCGACTTCCACATCCGCATCCTTTCTCTTGCCCAAAGCCTTCTGCGCCCTCATGTACAGATTCTCCAGTTCCTTCCGGTACTCGGACTCAGGGAACTCACCGATGAAGTTCAGACAATCATCCACGAAAGTGAGATATCTCTCCTTCTGCTTGGAAGGTACGCTCAGATGTGCATATTTATAGGAAGCCATGGCGGTATAGTACATGATCTGCTCACGGTAGATGTTATCGGAATCATCCTTCAGTACATTCTTCAACGCGACACGGGCAGCGACATAGTCTTCCATATGATAGTAGAGCCGGGCCGCTTCAAAAGCCTTCAGGTCAAGACGTTCTTCCAGATCCTTGAGCATCTTCCGACAAGCCGGAAGATTCTCGGATTTCGGAAATTCCTGCATGTATTCCGAAATGGCCGAGACAGCGGTATAAGTAGGTTTCTGATCCAGCTCATATCTCAAGGTAGAACGATAGAGACAATCGATCCGGAGAAAAGTGGCCTGATCCGCGAACGGACTGCGCGGGTAACGCTCGATGAAAGAATTGAAGTTACCCTCCGCCGTATAATAGTCCTTCGCCTTGTAGTTGCTGTATCCCCAGAAGAAGTTGACGGTATCGTCCCGTTCCGTGCCTTCGGTCATAGTAGCCAGGGATTCGAAAAGCGTGCCGGCCTTGGAGTACTTCCTGTTGTTGAAATATTCGAAGGCAGCCTTATATTTCGCATCCGTATCGTTACTCTGCAACAACAGTTCATACTGTGATTTGCACGATGGCAGCAGCAGGGCCGCGGCCAGGAAAGAAAGAATGATCTTGTTCAGTTTCATGTCCATGCTTATTTGAGGAATTTCTCAACGTCCAATGCGGCACGACAACCGGAAGCGGCTGCAGTCACGGCCTGTCTATAGATCGGATCCTGTACATCACCGGCAGCGAAGACACCTTCCACATTCGTCCTGGAAGTCTTGTCTTCCGTCTTGATGTAGCCATTCTCATCGACATCCACCCATGGTCTGACCAGTTCGGAATTCGGATGATGTCCGATCGCCAGGAAGAAACCGTCCACCGCGATATCGGACTCGGTACCGTCCTTGCGAAGGAGACGGACACCGGTCACACCGGACTCATCTCCCAACACCTCTTTCGTGTTGCAGTTCCAGAGCACCTCGATGTTCGGTGCAGCAGCGACTTTCTCCTGCATCGCTACGGATGCACGAAGCACATCTCTGCGGACGATCATATAGACTTTCCTGCACAAGCCGGCCAGATAGGTCGCCTCTTCGCAGGCCGTATCTCCACCACCGACGACTGCAACCACCTTCTTCCTGTAGAAGAAGCCATCGCAGGTCGCGCAGGCTGAGACTCCAAGTCCCTTGAACTTATCTTCAGAAGGCAGACCGAGATACTTGGCCGTAGCACCGGTAGCTACGATAAGAGCTTCCGTTTCAAGCGCAAGCTCCCCATCGATCCAGACCTTGAAAGGCCTTTCGGAAAGATCAAGTTCAGTGACATGTCCGTTGCGGATATCCGCCCCCAGACGAGAAGCCTGGGCTCTCATGGTATCCATGAGCAATTGTCCGGAAATTCCATCCGTGAAACCCGGATAATTCTCAATATCAGTAGTTGTGGTCAGCTGACCGCCCGGCTGGATTCCTTCATAAAGAACAGGTGCCAGGTCTGCGCGGGAAGCATAGATCGCAGCAGTGTAACCTGCAGGACCGCCCCCTATGATAAGACATCTTGTTTTTTCCATAATTCTTGATTTAAGCGCCTGATCCATAAGTCGGACCGGACAAACTGCAAATATAGTAAAATTCTGTCAATTCCCTTATTTCAAATACCGCTTGCACTTCCGGTAAGCCCAGGCCAGCAGGACATCCGGAAGAATGATGACCAGCGGTCGGAACAGATGATTCAGGAAACCAGGCATCGTACCGCGGCGACGCTTGAACGTCGCTTTCAGGGCGCTGTCCACCGCCTGCTGCGGCCAGATCATGATCCCCAAGCGATGCGCCAGATTCCTCAGGTTCTGCTTCAGCGGAATCAGCGGCGTATCCACAGCCCCGAAATAGGCATTCGTCACGGAGACTCCGGTTCCCCGGCACTCGATCCTCAACTCCCGCGAGAAATCTTTCACGAAACGTTTCGTGTTGCCGTACATACCGATCACCGGCCAGCTCATCCAGGCCGCCAGCGAAGAAATGTTCAGCACATAGCCGCAGCCCCGCTCCTTCATCTGCGGGACATAGGCCCGACAGAGCATGAGCGGAGTATAGTTGTGCACCATCATGATCAACGAAAGTTTCTTCTCCGGGGTCTCACAGATGCCGTTCACAAGAAGCATACCGGCATTGTTCACCAGCACCTCCACCTCACAGCCCTCCGCTTCCGTACGGGCATGGACCAGAGAAGCCGCCTCCATCTGAGATAGATCCTGCACGACCGGCAGCACCTTGAAACGTTCCTTGGAAGCGGACCTCCAGTCCTCCAGACCGGCGATCTCCGCACGGATCTCTTCGGCAGTCTTCAGCAGAGCCGGCTCATTGATGTCCACGACCACCAGATTATACCCCAGCAGCGCCAGTTCCCGTGCATAGACACGACCCATTCCCGACGCGCCCCCCGTAATCAGAGCATAACGCGCATAGGCTCTGAAATTATTTTCATTGACTTTCATTTTATATTTTATAATAATTCAAATTTATTTCATATTTTTGCGGCATTATTAAATGCTTACCCGCAAATGAACGCCTCAATAAACGCCAAGCTGGACGATTTCAAGCAGGTCCTGAAGAAACATTCCCTCAAAGCGACATCGCAAAGACTGGCGGTACACGCCGCAATGCTTGAACTCGGACATGCAAGCGCCGACATGGTGACCGAACACATCCTTAAGCAGGCTGAGGCCAAAGTCACCATCGCCTCTGTCTACAATATCCTGACCCAACTGGCAGAACTGGGCATCTATGATCAGCGCATGACACCGAACAACAAGATGTATTTCGACGTGAACACTTTCAAGCATATCCATCTGTATGACAAGGTGAACCACACATTGTCAGACGTGATGGACGAGGAGCTGATCAACCTGATCGAATCCCATCTCAAACGCAGAAGATTCAGAGGATATAGCGTGGACGACATCGAAATTCAGATCATCGCCCATCCGACACGGAAAAAAGCGGCCTCCTGCTAGAGACCGCTTTCCGGAATCCGTCAGCGTCTTCCAGTCTTCCTGGCCTTCACGATACAGAAGGCGAAGGCAGACAATGCAAAAACGATTCCTATCACATATCCGATCACCGGATCCAGATGCAGTCCTGCATTTCTGTGAGGGGCGATCATGATATAGCTGACACATATGAAAGTCAGAAAGGTTGCTGGAACAGAACACATCCAGTGACCTTTCTTTTCTTTTACAAGATAGGCGGCACCGGTCCAGAGCACCATCGTGGCGATGATCTGGTTCGTGATGCCGAAATATTTCCAGATCGTATCGAAATCCATCTCGCTCAGGATCACGGCGATCGCGATCGCGAAGATCGGAACGGAAATCAGCAGACGGTTTCCGATCGGCTTCTGATCCTTGCGGATGAGGTCTGCTATCGTCAGCCTCAAGCTTCTGAAAGCCGTATCTCCTGAAGTGATCGGGCAGACCACGACCCCCAGGACCGCAATGACCGCACCGGCCTTTCCGAGCCAGCTGTTGCAGATGAGATTCACCGTCGTCGCCGGATCCATCCTGCTGTACCAGACTCCATTCTCCATATAGCCTTGCGTCGCGTTGTTCAGACCCTCCGGACCTCCGAAATAAGCCATGGCGGCTGCGGCCCAGATCATAGCGACGACACCTTCCGCAACCATAGCACCATAGAAGATCGGACGGGCATGTCTCTCATTTTTCAGGCATCTGGCCATCATCGGACTCTGAGTGGAATGGAAGCCGGAGATCGCGCCGCAGGATATGACGATGAAAAGCATCGGGATCAATACATTATTTTCCGGATCCGCATGCCAGTTCTTCAAAGAAGAAAGAGTGAGTTCCTGGATCTCGACCGTACCCTGGGCATCATTGACCATCATCATCACTCCAACGCCGAAAGCCATGAAGAGCAAGGCTCCTCCCATCAAGGGATAGACATTGCCGATGATCTTGTCGATCGGGAGCAAAGTCGCCAGAATATAATAGGCGAACACGATAGCCAGCCAGATTCCGGCATCCCAGGAAGTCAGGTGCGCGAGCAGATCCACCGGCCCCGTCACGAAAGCGATGCCTACGGACAGCAGAGAGAAGATCACGATGAAGATCATGAAGGACTTCATGCCCTTGCCGAGGTACTTGCCGACAATATCCGGCATATTCTGTCCCCTGTTTCTCATAGACAAGGTACCGGAGAAGAAATCATGGACGGCTCCCATGAAGATGCAACCGAGGACGATCCACAGATAAGCGGCCGGACCATAGGCAGCACCGAGAATGGCACCGAAGATCGGCCCGAGACCGGCGATGTTCAGGAACTGGATGATGAATACCTTCCAGGTCGGCATCGGCATGAAGTCCACCCCATCCCGCTGGGCGATGGCCGGCACCTCACGCGAAGGATCCGTTCCGAAATGACGTTCTACGATTTTTCCATAGATGAAATAACCTGCAATGAGCAGTAGGATAGAAATGACGAAGGTGATCATGGTTATTCAACTTTGATTATTCTCTTTTCGCCGGCTCGTCCGGCAGTTTCTCCGGTTGTTTCTCAAATCCTTCTTCCGACAGTTCCTCCGGCAGCAGCAGAGCGATGACCTGACCTTTCACCAGCCGGTCTCCCTGCCGGGCCATCACCGCGACGATCCGCCCATCCGCAGCCGCAGGTACCTCCTGCAAACCGTAGAAAGTCTGGACATAAGCCACCGCTTCACCGGCACGGAAAGCCGTTCCGACAGCAGGCGCTTCAGAAACATCCGTCAGATCGACCTGCCAGAGCAGCTGTCCTTTCTCCGGAACCTGCACAGGCAAAGCTTCCGGATACCTGGCCGTCAAAGTCTCCAGATCGAAGGCCGGCATCTCCACGACCGGACGCTCGACCACGATAGGAGCACCGGCAGCCGCCCGTTTCGCCTCCAGTTCCTTGTTGAACCGCTCTTTCGCCACTCCTGACTTGTAATCGCGGTACTGGCGCTCGTGCATGGCCATCTCGAAAAGTTCCTCATCATCCTGACCATAGTCCCAACCTTCCTCATCCATCAGGGCGCGGAAGTGGTCCAGTTCGTCCGGGAACGCATCCTGAGGGATGCCGGTATAGAATTCAAGACCTTTTTCTTTTGCCAGGTCAATGATTTCAGGAGCGAGAGGGCCAGGAAGCTGTCCCATCTTGCCGAGAATCATGTTCCAGGTATCCTTGTCGATGGTCGTCCACCTCGGATGTCCCTTCAGCTGGTTCATCAGGTTCATCAGGGCCGTATTCTTCACATACTGGCTGAACGGGGTGACCAATGGAGGATAGCCCAGCCGCGGCCACACGTATTCAACCTCCTTGAAGAGCATGACCATCAGGTTATCCAAGGTCAGCTCCCTCTGCCCCTGAGCGCGCAGCGACATATTGATCGCTTCCTGAAATCCGGTGAGATCAGCCATCATGGACCCCATCATGCCGCCCGGAAGACCGCAGCCGACCAGGAGCGAACTCATGTGGGAATTGTTCGGATCGATCCAGTAGCCCAGGAAGTCATCGATATATTTCTGAGTCAATGCACGGACCTCCATATAAGCGTCCATGTTGATATCCTTGACCATGAAACCGTCTGCTTTCAACATCTCGCGGATCGTGATCACATCCGGATGCACCTTTCCCCAGGAAAGCGGCTCGACTGCCACATCCAGATAATCAGCACCTGCCCGAGCCACTTCCAGCATGGAAGCCGGAGAGAAACCGGGACCTGCATGTCCATGGTACTGGACCTTGATCTGCGGAAATCGTTTCTTGATTCCACCGACCAGCTGCGCCAGGAAAGTAGGACGACCGATACCGGCCATGTCCTTGACACAGATCTCATCGCAACCGTAATCGACCAGATGCTCCACGACACCGAGATAATAATCGACCGTATGGACCGGTGAGTTCGTGATGGAAAGCGCCGCCTGCGAGATCATGCCGGCCGCCTTCGCCCCTTCGACGCTGAGCCGGAGGTTACGGTGGTCGTTCAGACCGCAGAAAGAACGCGAAATGTCCACTCCCTGCTTCTTCTTCACCTGATACATCAGTTTCCGGACATCGGCCGGCACCGGATTCATGCGGAGGGCGTTCAAGCCTCTCTCCAGCATATGCGTCTGGATCCCGACTTTCTGGAAAGGTGCGGTCCAGGCACGGACGGCACGGTTAGGGTTTTCTCCGAAAAGGAGGTTCACCTGCTCGAAAGCACCGCCATTAGTTTCGACACGATCGAAACAGCCCATGTCAATGATGGCAGGAGCGACTTCTGTCAGCTGATCCACACGCGGCACATATTTGCCGGAGGACTGCCACATATCTCTGTAGACGAGTGAGAATTTAATTTCACGTCCCATACTGTCTTAGTTTTAGCAATTGAACAAATTTAAACATTTTTTAGAGAAAAATTTGCAACATGACAAATTTTGCATATCTTTGCAATCCCAAACGAACATGGTGCCCATAGTTCAGTTGGTTAGAGCGTCAGATTGTGGTTCTGAATGTCGTCGGTTCGAATCCGACTGGGCACCCTCCAAAAAACCGGATCAAGAAATTGACCCGGTTTTTTTGTTGCCGGCAGGCCTCCGCGATCCAGAAAGGGCTTCCGGTCAGAAAATCACGCCGATACCCACTTTGAACATATTGTGGTGAAGCGAGAAATCCGAAACCGTCGCCCGGTCCGCCAGACCGAAGTCATAACTGCACTTGATTCTGAAATGATTCAGGATATCTGCAGACAGACCGATTCCCAACTGAAAATCCACCCGAGAATAAGCTCCATCCTTTCCCAACATCTCCGACATGGTCTTGTACATGTCCGTAGAAGTATTACGGACCTTCATCTCGGACTTCAGTCCGCAGCTCATCGTCGGGGTAATGAAAGCCGTCAACCCGAAGGCTCTGCCGAAGCCGAAGGTATAGGAAATATCCACTGGAATACTCAGATAATGCTCCACGGTCTCAGGATGCTTGTCCGGAGCCGGTCCGACCGGATCGTCCACCGTCGCATCCCCGACCGATGACTTCACGAATGGAGCAGACGGTTGCAGCGGAAACCTGGACTCTCCGGCAAGATAGGCATACTGGATTCCCGGCGCGACCTTCAGTCCCCGGAACAGACGGACTCCATAGTCCACCTCCAGATAGAAACCGGACTGAGGCATCTTGTACTTCTGGTCCCCTTCCGCTTTCAGACGTTGTACCGAATTCACATAACCGACTTCGAGACCAACCTGCGCACGGGCAGTCTCTGCCCCGAAGAGCATGGCGGCGATCACCGTCAGAACAGTAAAAATTTTCTTCATAGTCTCTTCCTTTATTCTGTTTTCCCTGGACGGGAAATCTGTTTTCTCGGCTCATGATGCCTGCACAAACCTTGCCATAACGCAGGAAGACAGATCCTTCCGGACCCGTCTTCCCCCATTGACCTAAGAAAGACTAACCTAAGATCTGGCTGGTATGGTCTTTCGTGTTCACCTTGTCGATCACTCTTTCAAGAGTTCCCTCCGCATTGAAGATGAAAGTCTTGCGAAGTGTGCCCATGGACACTTTTCCATAGTTCTTCTTCTCTCCCCAGGCACCCAGGGCCTGAAGCAGTTCCGTGGAAGGATCGGAGAGCAGCGGGAACGGGAGCTCGTACCTGGCGATGAACTTCTGGTGAGAAGCCACGCTGTCCTTGCTCACGCCATAAACCTGATAGTCGGCAGCCAGGTAACGTTCATAATTGTCCCTGATGTCGCAGGCCTCGGCAGTACATCCCGGCGTACTGTCCTTCGGATAGACGTAGATCACTGTTTTCTTTCCGATGAGATCCGCCGTCCTGACGGTCTCACCGACCTGGTTCAGCACCTCGAACTCAGGCATCTTGTCTCCAATGTTCAACATATCATCATGGTTTTACAGTTCTGTCTTCTTGGATTCAGCCGCATCCTGGAGTTCCTTCGGTACATTGGCGAAGAAATCGAAGCCGGTGATGGACTCGATCTCATCGATGGTCCTGGCAAAGCTGGAATAAGGATTGCGTCCGTTCTTGTCATTCGGCATCAGGTAGCCGATACCCTTGGCGGAAGTCATCTTCCCGTCGGCATCGAAAGAGCACATCATGAAGCATTTATAGCATTCCTTCGGAACGGCGCAACGGTCCCCTTTCTTGCTGGTGATCCATTTCACCGGAGTATCGAAGGTACAGCCGGTCACGACATACAAAGTATCTCTTCCGGACGGCAGGATGGACATTTCATGGTCTTCCAGTTCATTCCAGCTGCAGCCGCCGGTATTCAGGTTTCGTTCGTCCTGAGGGGTCATGTTCGTGAAATAGAAGGCCTGACGGTTCGCTTCCGTGATGGCGGAACGGGCATGGGAAGCCATCATGTGACCGCGGTTGTAACCGCTGCCGTAACTGTTCTTCAAATTCGGCTGATGCTTCTCCGGGACAGCTGGGTCATAGTTCCAGGCATTCGTGCGGTTTCCACCCGTTCCGCAGTACCCCCGGTTCAGGTGATAGGACAGCCACAGCGGAAGTTTCTTCTCATAGTCATACAAGAAGGTATAGTTGCGGTAGGCCTTGCCATCGGTCTTGGCGAAAGTATGGGTCACGATCCGTTGACCGGGAGCCTTCGTATCGTAGATATAAGCCTTCGTTCCACCGGAGCGCTCGTTGACCGTGCTGCTGTATTCCTTTCCGGCCGGGATGTTGACCTCGGCATGCGGAATCTCGTAGTTCACCAGATGACCGCGCCAGTTCCTTCCGTCCTCGGTACCCGGCACGTCCGGATCCGGATCAGGGCCCGGTTCTCCACCATGTTCCGTCGTGAAAGTCACGAGTTTGCTGTTGAAAGTCTTGTTCTCGAGCGCGAAGTCGCCGGAACCGTAAACTTTCGTATAAGAGCGGACATAATAGGTCGTGTTCGGGGCAAGTCCTTTCAGATAAGCCCGGAAACTGCCGTCGACCGACTGCGGAGCCGGTGCCTCGATGTAATCGAAAGTATTGTTTTCGAAAGCGTTCTTATCCGTGGAATAATGGAAACCGACCACATCCGGGACTGCACTGGCATCGGTGAAAGCCTGCGTGAGCGTCACTCCCTCCGGCGTGATTTCCGTACAGTTCAGTTCACCTAAGATGACTTCCGGATGACGGCCGTTCTCGACCGGAGCGTTCCAGTCTTTCTTGTAGATCTCGACGCGCAGCATCTGGGCGCTCGACGCCGAATGGTAGACCGTGAAACGCGGAGCATTGACATTGTACATGATATCTCCGTAGTTGCAGTTCACGCTGGCCACGCCATCCACATCGAACCTGATGCGCCATTCCGTAGCGTTGCCGCCGAGCTGGAGCCGCTTCTCTCCTACCGCCTGCAAGGCTCCCTGAGAAGTCGTGAAGGTCCAATGGCCCGGTGTGCCGCCCAAGGTGAATTCCGTCATGCCACCGGAGGTGATCTTACCGTCCGTGAAAGTGACGTCCACCTTCTTGAAATACGGGTTCTTGGCCGGTTCTGCAGCACCCAGCGCCACAGCCTTGGAAGTCACGGCGAAGCAGACCACGTCGCCTGCCGTCAGATGATAATCGTAACGGACCTTGGTCCACACCCCCTCACCGACCGGAGGATCGACCGGTTCCGGATCCGGTTTTTCCGGATCTGGCTGATCAGGATCTGGCTGGTCAGGGTCCGGTTTTTCAGGATCCGGCTGGTCAGGATCAGTCTGCTCTGTGTCCGGCTTACCCGGGGTATCCGGTCCGGCAGGTACTTCCTGAAGGTCCGGACCGCAGGCCGACAGGAAAAGGCCCATGGTCAGGGCCATCATGAAACGATATGTCTTTTTCATTTTCAATTAGTTTTTCGAAGGAAGTTCAAGCTGCCTGCGTTCATAGAGCAGGATGTGCTTGATGTCATCATGGGCACTCATGTAAGTGCCGAACCAGCGATAGTCCATCAGCTCAGTTTCCGGAACGGAAGGGCCGTCAATTTCAGGGGTTTGCGGCTGCTGTGTCTGAATTTTCTGAGAGCAGGCGATGAAGGCCAGGCCCAAAGTCATCGGCAACAGCCTTCTGAAAAATTTCTTCATTGATCTTTTGTTTTATATGAATCCTGCAATGTACGAAAAAACTGCGGCATGCCCAAACAAACATTCCGCAGTTACTGACATGAAACGACTGTCTGTCGAATATTTCCAACATCGAATCACCAGTTCAGGAAACCGCTCCAGTCTTTCTGGGCTTCGGCCGCCTGCTGGAGTTCCGCCGGCAGATTCACGAAGAAGTCGAAACCGGTCCAGGCCTCGATCTGATCGACCGTGGTCTCGTATTCCGTGAAGACGTGGTCTTTCAGATCCTCGTGCGGCAACCAGAAGGCCGCAGCCTTGGCCGAGGTGATGTTGCCCGGGCCACCACGTTTGACTTTCAGCATCACTTTCCAATAGTAGTTCGGTACCGGCATCATCTTGCCGTCATTGCCGTTCTTCACTTTCTTGACCGGCTGATTCTCTCCGACCTTGTTGAAGGTGGCACCAGTCACGATATAGAGCGTATCGCTGACGACAGCGGATCTTGCCGCCTCTTCCAGCCGCGCCCAGATCATGCCGTTGAAACCGTTCTGGATCTGCGGAGTCATGTTCGTGGAGTAATAGGTCTGCGCCATCATGCCAGCCACAGCGCTACGGTCCGCGTTCGGGATCTGATGCCCTCGTGCATAACTGTTGTTCGGATAGTTCGGCGTGGAGATCGGAAGTTTATAGCCGGATTTGACGCTCGTCTGCTTATCCTGCGGGATTTTCGGGTCGAAAGCCCAGTTTTCTTTTCTTCCGGAACCCATGTGAGAACTGCAGAGCGGATAAGCCACCCAATAGGAGGTGAGCATGTCGCTGTCGTAAAGCAGGGTGTAGTTCCGCTGGCTTTTGCCGTTCATGCTCGCATGATGGGTCACGCAGTACATGCCCGGTTCGCCGACGAGCTGGGTGCCCGGCATTTCCAGCCAATGGGTCTGTCCATTCGCGGGCTGGCCGTCTCCTGGGGTCGGATCTGGTGTCGGGTCCGGTCCTGGGTTCGGATCGGGGTTCGGATCGGGGTCAGGTCCTGGTGTCGGGGTCGGGTCCGGATTCGTTCCGGAAAAATCGCCCAGATCTTCCATGGAAGTGGCTTTCCTATACAGCTGCGCCAGGGCATAAGAGGGCTTGTTCTTGTTCGTGCCCGAGTAATTCTTGAAAAGTTTCGCACTGCTGGAATAAAGGAGCAACCTTCCGGATGTCGCTGAGATTTCCGCATTGCCTTGGGCATCTATCGTGATCGTCCAGTCTTTGCTGCCTCCTCCATAGGTCAATGAGGTCTTGGAGGAGACGCCGAGGTCTCCTTGTGCGGAGGTCAGGCGCCAGCCTTTCGTGCCTTTCCCTAAGGTGAAGTCCTGTGCATCCGCTGAGTTCATCTCGCCGTTCGCGAAGGTGGCTGCGACTCCTTCCAGTCCGTCTTTCGCCGTCAATGCGCCTGCTCCGATGTTCCGGGTGGAGGCTCCGATGCGGACGATGTCGCCGGCCTGAAGCTTCGCGGCATCTTTCACGAGGATATAATGTTCGGTCCATTTGGCGGCCGGTACCGGAAGGTCGAAGAGAAGGATGTTGCCGTTTCTTTCCAAGGTCAATGGTTTCGTGGCGTTGAGTTCGGCGGTTTTTCCGTCGGCGGTATAGAAGGTCAGGTGGAAGCCTTTGGCATGGGTGCCTGGAAGGACGGTCATGTAATAGGTCTTGCCTTTCGCAAAGTTTCCTTTCAGGTCAATGGTGCCGGTTCCTCCGGTGACTTCGACGGTCGGGTCGTTGCTGACGGTGATTTTCGCGGTGCCGGCGAGAGGGGTGCCGTCATTGCTGCTGAGGCGGATGTTGCGGATGCCTTCATTCTGAATGGTGAAGGCGAGGATGGCTCCGACATTCTTGAAGGCCATTTCGTTGTGGAGGACTTCTGCGACGGCGAGGGAGGCTCCGTCTGCGAAGGTGCCTTCGACGGCATTCTGGACGGCCGGGAGGTCAGCGGTGACGGTTCCATTGGCCCAGGTCAATTTTTCCTGGTAGGGATAGAGGGCTTGGTAGCGGTCTGAGGTGGGGATGGTTCCTGCGAATCGGGCGGTGGAGCCGTCGGGGGCCATGGATTTGATGGCGAATTTTGCGGAGCTGGTGCCTCCGGAGAGGGAGATGGCGTCGGTCGAGTTCCATCTGACGCTGAAGTCGTTGTTGAGTGCGGTTCTGGTTGATGGTTCGATGTTGGCGGTGAGTTCAAGGTATTCTCCTTGGGTCTGGGGTTCGATGGGGTTCTCTTCCATGCAGGAGGAGGTTAGGGCTGCACTGGCAGCCAGGAGGGCTATCAGGAATCTTTTCATGTCGTTGCTGTTTTTATTCCCAGAAGTTGGCGTTTCCGTCTCCGTAGTTGATCTGCGGGTTGAAGTTTTCGTTGGTTCCGCCTTGGCTTTCGGCGAGGAGGAGGGATGAGTCGGCTACTATATTGAGGACAATACAGGATGGGGTCTGGTAACATCCGGTGGGGATGCTGCTGGATTGTGCTTTCATGGTGAATAGGGTTGCTTTTACTTTTCTTGGTTTAAAGGTAAGGAAAAAATGCGGAGTTTTCCAACAGAGGATTTCTTGTTTTTGCAAGTGTTTGTTTGATAGTGGTTTATGAAGTTATCAACAGGGGGTTGGCGGAGAAGCATTTTCTTAAAGTAGACTATCGCGGAGAGGCGGGGACGGTCGCCGAAAGAGCCTCGTCACTTCGTTCCTCAGCCTTGACGGCTACGCCGTCTGCTACTTACCCCCGATGGCTCCGCCATCTGCCCCGGTGGGGCATGGCGCTTCATTCACTTCGTTCATTCCGCTGCTCTCCAGTCAGTCATTTCATTCCTTCCTTTCGAGCGTCGGCTGACGCCGACTGGACTATCTGGATAGTCCGGGTCCTCCCCATCGCTGGGTCGCAGACTTTCTTCGACCGTTCCCCGTCTTTCTCCGCTGAAGCACCTAAATTAATCTACAACAATGTTTTTCAACAATCTGATTCGGTATAGGCTCTTGTTTTCCAACTTCCAGATTTTGAAAACCACTATACAAATAATTGTATGATAGCATATTATGAAGTTATCAACAGGGGGTGTTTTACAGCGTTAAGTGGGGCGGAGAGACGGGAACGGTCGCCGAAAGAGCCCCCCAGACTATCTGCGATAGTCCGGGTCCTCCCCATCGCTGGGTCGCAGACTTTCTTCGACCGTTCCCCGTCTTTCTCCGCTGAAGCATCTAATCGATCTATATACTGAAATATAGAATAGGTTGTTCAACATCTAAACGCCATTCTGGTTCCATATACCTTTACTTCTAACCCAAGACTTGAAGGGAAAGATGATGCTATGAATGAAAAGCATTCTTCATGTTTTAAGAGCTAAATATAACATACTGTTTTGTTCTCTTAATGTCAAAACAAAATTAAGGCAAAAAAATTCTTTTAAATGCCACTCATTAAAACAAAAAAAGGAGTCTGAGATATAAAACTCCGACTCCTTTTATATATAGAGAGAATTAGTTATAAACTACTGTGCTACGATTAATTTAATATCATCTAACCTAGCATTATTTTTTGATGAAGTGTTATTAAACGTAATAGTCATACTTTGTGCACCTTGCGGAATAACTACTTCATTAGTATTTCCGAATTTTAGAGGTTGACCATCAATGGTACATGACACACTTAAAGACTTATTCGTCAAATACGACAATTTGACCTTTCCTACATTTACAACGTTGATACCACTCGCAGTGAAAAATCCATTTTTCTTTGCGACCAACAACTCTGGAGCTTGTCCTTTTGACAAATTATCATTATAAATCTTTGAATTAGATGGACCATAGCTATACTTTATCGCATTATTTTTAGTTGCAGTTTGAGGCTGTTCATTAGCACTACAACCAGTCCAATCTTCTTCCCAAAGAACAGTTCCAACAGGTACTGTATCTGGAGAACCAACTGCTGCCTGTGCAACTTTAATGGTCTGATCAGGCAATCCGTTATAAGAAACTTTCAATGTTGCAGTACGTTCTGCGCCAGTATTAGCAGCGAAAGAACAACTGATTTCAGCGATTGGATTTGCAATTCTATCAGGATTCACTGTCAACCAATCTGCTCCCGAAGTCACTGAAACAGTAACATCACCTGTTACGTATTCATTACGTTTAAATGGAATATTCAATGAGGTAGCAGTTGCTGAAACTGAGAAGTTCTGAACATCAAATGTAAGAATAGGAGCCTTTTTCAATGGAAGAATCAGACATTCCGTCAAAGCTTGATTTTCAGCAGTTTCAAAAGAAAAATCAGAATTAGAAGTAAGATTCAAAATATGTCCATTTTTACGAATTCCATATTTCCCATTATTCGCGAATATCTCGAAATATTGTGCGTTTACCTCAAATGCACTGTTGATATGTCCTTTATGCGCATCCTTCTGAATCAAATACTTCTGATTCGATTTGTTCTGGAAAGCATAATCACCGTTTGCATCCTTACTTATTGTAAAAATGATGCCGGAATCAGCCGTTGTAAATTCCGCATCTGTACCATTATATTGTACAGGAGCAGCTGCTACATTGTATCTTGATGTATTGGAAGAAAGGGCCTGATAAGCATTCTTTGAGTCCTTATATAAAATCACATAATCACCGGGTTTTATATCAACTGCTTTAACAGGCGTTACAGTTGCCTTAGACATATTCAAAGTCAAAGCGTTGAGCTGAGTATTGACAAAAGTTTTGTCTGCAGGCAATTTGAAAGAACCTGTAATTCTATGCTTATCTGTGTTGATCGTTACAGTAACGACTTCACCTGCTTTCAAAGTCTGCGCAGCGGACACCATCCATGCTGCAAAATTTGCATCAAGAAGAGTATTTTCAGGCAAAGTCATCACGACAGATTTTGATGGAGACTCCGTAAAGATGCTACCTGCCTTCTCCGCACCTGTTGTATTGTCAACAAATTTCCGAGTTTTAAAATCGTAAGTAAAGTTACCGGCAAGATCTGCATTTTGAGTTGAAAATTCAACTGACACGACCTGATCTGTCACATAGTTTTCCAAACCTTTGAAAGACAGTTTCGTGATAGCATGAAGACGATGATAAACGATGCCGGTTACCGGCTGAGTCAGATCTGAACCTGATACATCCTTCGTTTCCATGACCAACGCATCTGCCAAAGGATCAAAAGTATTTACTGTAATTGATTGCATTTCAGGAAGGCTAATTCCAAATGCAGAAACAAAGTCAGTATTCTTATCTTTGACCTCAGTATTTCTATTGTATGAAGCCCCGAAAAATCCATCGATTTCTTTAATAGCTGTAGGGACTGTAAGTTTTGCCTCAAGTTTATCATTCACTACTGAAGCAGTAACATCACTTGAATGAAGATACTTGGAATCTGCATAAAAATTAACCTTCTCCTGGTTAGACCAGATCACATCTGTCCCAGCCTGATTCATCTGTGTCTTAGTCTGATTCATTGGCTGATTATCTACAACCAACTTGAGTGTCTTTGTTTCCTCGTTGTTCTGAGATGCAAGAGATTGCTCTTTCTCGCAACCTACGAAAGCCATAGCTGCTGCAGTTACGGCTAAGATACTTTTCAAAAGATTTTTCATGACCATAACCGTTTTAGAGAATTTCCCATTCACCGAGATCGTTGTTTCCCGACTGATCGAAACCAGCCTCACCGATAGAACCGGCAATCATCTGCTCTGAAACCATTGATTCAATTTCAATGGAGGGAGTGACGTACTTTTTTGTTTCCATGTTGATTTTCATAGTTTTATGTTTGATTAAAAAATTACTCCGATTTTTCTGGTTAATTAGCCTAAAGAGCAAAATTGAGAAATAAAACTTTTATGGCGCCAAAAATTGATACACAAGTCGTTACAAGACGAATAAACGACCTTTTGAATAAAGAATGAGAGAAAAGGTATATTGAGAATAAAAGTTGAAAATACGGAAAAAGATGCAGGGGCTCCGGATAGTTTTTCTTTTTCTTTGCAGCAGGAGAAATGGTTCTGGATATTTTTGCGGTAAAATGCACAATCACAAGTGATGAAATGATGAAAATCAAAGATTTGAAGCCAGAAGAGCGGCCGCGTGAACGGCTGTTGAAAAACGGGGCGAAAGCCTTGACGACTGCAGAACTGCTCGCGATCCTGCTGCGGACGGGAACGGGAAAGCGAAATGTGGTCGAAGTGGCACAGGAGATGCTGTCCGCGATGGAAGGCGGGCTGCAGGAGATTTCCGGCATGAGCACAGAAAGCCTGTGCCGGTTCAATGGAATCGGACCGGACAAGGCGGCGACCTTGGCCGCAGCTTTCGAACTGGGCTTCCGCTGCACGGCGGAACTCATGAATCGGGACCATACGGAAATCCGGGGTCCAGAGAAGGTCTTCGAACTGATGTTCCCGAAAATCGCGGGAGCGGATCATGAGGAATGCTGGGTTCTGTACCTCAACCGGTCGAACCGGCTGATCAGCCTGGAACGGCTCAGTTCCGGCGGTCTGTCCGAAACCACCATTGACCTGGCGGCCATCATCCGCAAGGCGCTGGAGAAGAAAGCATCTGCCGTCATCCTCACGCACAACCACCCTTCGGGAAATCCCGCCCCCAGCCGAAGTGACGTGCAGATGACCGAAAGACTCAAGAAAGCCTTGGCGATGATGGACATCTCGCTGATCGATCATGTCATCGTTTCGGACGGGTGCTGGTACAGCTTTGCGGACGAGGAAATCCGATATTACGGCGAAAATTTGCAGCAGTAGAAAAAATATGAATATCTTTGTACCGATATAACCCTATAAATATAAAGTACAAAGAAAATGAAAGTCATCAACGTCAGTGAAACGAACAGCATCCTGAATACCTTTGTCGCACAGATGCGTGACAAGACGATTCAGAAAGACAGCATGAGGTTCCGCCGGAATCTGGAAAGGCTCGGTGAGATCTTTGCCTATGAGATCAGCAAGACACTGCATTACTCGACGAAAGAAGTCGTGACTCCGCTGGGCATCGCCAATATCTCGACGTATGACGACCAGATGGTCATCTCGACAATCTTGAGAGCCGGACTTCCACTGCATCAGGGTATTCTGAATTTTTTCGATGATGCCCAGAACGCCTTTGTGGCCGCTTACCGAAAATACGATAAAGCCGAGGACTTCCATATCAATGTAGAATATGCGAGCACACCGAGTCTGGAGGGCAAGGTGCTGATCCTGGCTGATACGATGCTGGCGACCGGTGCTTCCCTGGAGATCACTATCAAGAAGCTGCTCGAGTACGGCAAGCCGACACAGATCCACCTTGTCTGCCCGATTTCCAGCGCCTATGCGGTGGAATATCTGAAGAAGAGCATCGGTGCCGAGAACGTGACTCTCTGGGTAGCTGCCATTGATGAGGAGCTGACCAGTCATTCCTACATCGTTCCTGGTCTGGGCGATGCCGGAGACCTTTCCTACGGTACGAAACTTTAGCTTTTCCCGGATTTCCGGATCAGATTTCTTTACGGAGACGGGCTTTCGGGATACCGAGCTGGTCACGGTATTTTGCGATGGTACGGCGAGCGACCTTATATCCTTTCTCCACCATCTTGCAGACCAGTTCATCGTCCGTCAACGGCTTATGCTTGTCTTCACTGTCGACACAGTCCTGGAGGGCACGTTTGAGCTCTCTGGTGGAGACGGTCTCCCCATCCTGGTTCTCGAGTCCTTCAGAGAAGAAGAATTTGAGGGAGTAGATGCCGAAATGCGTCTCGATGTATTTGCTGTTCACGACACGGGAGATGGTCGAAATGTCGAAACCGGTCTTCTCGGCGATATCCCGAAGGACCATTGGCTTGAGATTCGTTTCATCCCCGTCCATGAAATATTCGTGCTGATAATCGACAATGGCCTGCATGGTGCTGAATAGCGTGTTGTGGCGCTGCTTGATCGCTTCCACGAACCATTTGGCGGAGTCCAGCTTCTTCTTCACGAAGGCCTGCGCTTCCTTCTGTTCCCGATCGGAACCGGTAGCGGAGCTCATCAGCATGTCCGCATATTTCCGATTGACCTTCAGTTCCGGAATCGAGAAACGCGGCATGGAGAGCACCAGTTCTCCATCGACAAGCTCAAGCAGAAAGTCCGGAACGATCTGCTGGGCCTGATCGCTGTAGCTATCGTCGATCTGACCGCCCGGAGCCGGATTGAGCTTCAGGATCTTGGCCTGGGCCGCTTTCATTTCCTCCTGAGTCAGGTTCATGCGGCTCATGATCTTCTGGAAATGACGGCTCGTGAAATCATTGAAATAATTCGTGAGTATCTTGGTGGCATGCGTGGTAGCCGGAGAAGGCTTGAGCTGACGGATCTGCAGCAGGAGACATTCCTGAAGGGTCCGGGCACCGACTCCGACCGGTTCGAATTCCTGGATCACTGCCAGCATGTCCAGCACTTCCTGTTCGTCGGCTTCGATGCCGGCACGGAAGGCGAGGTCGTCGATGATGCTGTCCACACTTCTGCGCAGGTAGCCGTCGTCGTCCAGGCTTCCGATGAGGAAGGAGGCGATGGAATGCTGTTTTTCAGTCAGATCGCGGAAGCCCAGCTGTTCCTGAAGACTCTGGGTGAAGCTTTCCTTGACGGAAAAGGTACTGTACTGCGGCCGTTCATCGTATTTGTTGTAGAGCTGTGCATGACGGAGATAAGTCGGCGTAGGATCATCATCCTTATAGTCGGAGAGAGAGACAGAACGCGCAGGCACACTCTCGTCCTCCTTCTCGGCAGAGGTATCTTCATCCAGCACGGGGTTCTCTTCGATTTCCTTGCGGATACGCTGTTCAAGCTCCTGTACCGGAAGTTCTATCAGTTTGATGGTCTGTATCTGAAGCGGCGACAGTTTCTGAGTCTGCACCAAATCCAATCCTTGTCTGAGCATAAGCTGGTGTTTTTATTCTTGTTCAACAGGCTGAATCAGCCTCAATACACGGACAGTATCTTCAATCACAGGTCTATTTCTATCCAGAACCGGATAGTTGATCGGCTCTTTCACGATGAAGGCGGACGGGAAATTCTTCCGGATCTTCGTCAGGAAGGCTTTCGCTTCAGAACGAGTGCGGAAATCACCGACCGTCACCTTGAAATAAGGATTTGCATAACTTCTATAGGCCTGAACATCGTGGTGCATGTTACGGAATTCCGACAGGATGCGTTCGCTTTCCGCACGGGCCGTCCTCTTGTTGTCAAAGAAGATCCGGACCCTGTAACCGGTCAGAGCACGGTCTTTGTTCGATCTTACATAATTCGCAAAGGCATCAGCGATCTCGTAGGACTGGGTGACCTGGGTCCTGCCGTCCTGGTCTTTCCGGGAAAGCAGCTCGAAGATGTCCTTGCCGAGCAAGGTGGTGTCCAGGACGGTACCGATCCTGAAGACGACGGAATCCACCAGTTCATAACCTTCGGGAACGAACAGCGTATCCGTCATCCGGATGCGCTCGGTACCTGCCGGAGCGACCGTCTTCACAGACTGGTCAGTCGTCTTCATCTTGAAAAGCTGTGCATGTGACGGTACACTGCAAGCCAGAACGGCCAGAACGGTGACCACACCTGTCATAATGGTATTTTTCATAGTCGGATCTTTTGAAGGAACTGTTTCAAAGGCATCCCTTTCCTTTCAATCTTCTTGGAAAGACCACCTTTCAATCTTACTTTAACATAAATGTCTATCGTCGACTTGTCAATGAACGACTGGTCACGGACAAGGTTCAGCAGATTCAGGTAATTATACCCCGGATTGATACTGAACACGGCATCGACCGGATAGATCCTGCTGCTTTTCTTTTCTACAGTGAAAGGGTTGACATTCACGGTCGCCAGACGATCGCCACCCTCGAAGAGGACAGCTTCCGCTTCAACGATGGAAAACTGGATGGAAGGATTCTCGATTCCCAGAGCAATCTTCATGCCGATGGTCCGGAGGCCCTGCGGAGTGATGCTCTCTATGTTGCACGACGTCGGTCTCACCTCATGCAGCGATGCGCAGCCGCTCAGCATTGAAATGCCAGCCAATATACTGGCAACCAACAGAATAAGTCTTTTTCTCATATTTCTTTACCTTTCGCTGCTGCTCCTGAGAAGACAGCATCAACGCAAATATAATATTTTTTCATTTAAAAGTTATATCTTTGCCCTCCAGAACGAATCCGCACGGAAATATGTGCTCCACAGAAAACGAGTTGAAATGAAATTAGGAATCAGACCGATATTGGATGCAGGCAGACCGAAAGTCTACATCGAGACCTATGGCTGCCAGATGAATGTCAATGACAGCGAAGTGATCCTGTCCATCCTTCAGGACGAGGGCTATGCCTTGACGGAAAACATTGAAGAAGCGAGCATCATCCTTGCCAACACCTGTTCCATCCGGGACAATGCCGAGCAGAGGATCTGGGGCCGCATCGAGCAGTTCCGTCTGCAGAAGCGCAAGAGGGACGGTGTCATCATCGGCATCATGGGCTGCATGGCCGAGCGTCTGAAAGACAAGCTTCTGGAAGGCAAGGTCGTGGATCTGGTCGCCGGACCGGACTCCTACCGCAATCTCCCGGAAATGATCCGCGAGATCAAGGCCAAGCAGGAACCGCAGATGCACGTGCAGCTGTCCAAGGATGAGACCTATGCGGAGATTTCTCCGGTCCGACTGGACAAGAACGGCATCTCTGCCTTCATTTCCATCATGAGAGGCTGCAACAACTGCTGCTCTTACTGTGTCGTGCCTTATACCCGTGGTCCGGAACGCAGCCGTGACCCGTTCAGCATCGTCCGTGAAGCGGAAGAGGTTTATGCCAATGGATACAAGGAGGTCAATCTCCTGGGCCAGAACGTCGACAAGTACTTCTGGAAAGATCTGGAGGATGCCGACCATACCGTAAACTTCGCCCAGCTGCTCGAGATGGTAGCCAAGGTTGACCCGGGCATGCGTGTCCGTTTCTCGACTTCCTACCCATCAGACATTTCTGACGAAGTGATCGAGACCATGGCCCGCTATGACAATATCTGCAAGCACATCCACCTTCCGGTCCAGTCCGGAAGTGACCATATGCTGGAGAAGATGCGTCGTAAATACAACCGTGAATGGTACCTCAACCGCGTGGACAAGATCCGGGAAGTGATTCCGGACTGCGGCATCACCACTGACGTGATCGCCGGCTTCTGCGGCGAGACTGAGCAGGACCACAAGGATACCCTGAGCCTGATGGAGCAGGTCGGCTACGATTCCGCCTTCATGTTCGCCTATTCGAACCGTCCGGGTACCCTGGCTTCCAGGAAATACGAGGACGATATCCCTTACGAGGTGAAGACCGCCCGTCTGAATGAAATCATTGCCCTCCAGAACCGCATGAGCCTGAAGAGCAATGAGCGCGAACTCGGCAAGATTGTCGAGGTATTGGTCGAAGGTCCTTCCAAGAGGAATCCGGAGCAGCTTTGCGGCCGGGCATCGAACAACAAGATGTGCGTGTTCCCGAACGGTGGACACAAGGTCGGCGACTATGTCATGGTGAAGGTCGAGTCCTGCACCAGCGCCACCCTCATCTGTTCATTGGTCTGAGCCTCTTTCCCCATTGAACTTAAATTTCATTGGCCGGGTCATCATTTTCATTGACCTGGCCTTTATTTTCATCTTCATTGACCTGGGCAGAATGCTGCCCCTTGATCTCCGCGATGCGGGCCTTGCAGACGGCAATGGTGCTGTCGAGAGCTGGAAGCAGGGCGGCAGGGAGCGGTTCAGCCGGTGGTGACTGCATATTCAGCGGATTGACCGGTGCATTGTTCTTCCAGACGCGGAAATCCAGATGCGGGCCGGTCACTCGCCCGGTGGCTCCGACGTAGCCGATCACCTGACCCTGACGGACACGGTCTCCGACTTTCAGGCCAGCCGCATAACGGGACAGATGCAGATAGGCGGTCCTGTAGACGGAATTATGCTTGATACGGACGACGTTGCCTCCCGCCCCTTCATGGCGCATACCGGTCACGACACCGTCTCCGATGGTCACGACGGGCGTTCCTGTCGGTGCGGCATAGTCCACGCCTGTATGCGGCTGCACGCGATGAGTCACCGGATGCCTGCGGTGCATGGAGAAGCCGGAACTGATCCTCGTGAATTTCAGCGGGGCCTTCAGGAAGGTCTTCCGCAAGCTCTCCCCTTTCTCGTTCCAGTAGATGTTTCCGCCGTCACCGGCATTGTACATGACTGCCGGAAATTCCTGAGCATCGTGGTTGAATACGGCATAGCGGACCGTATCGATCGCGACCACTTCCCCGTCACAGATCTGCTCGTCGTAGAGGACCTTGAAACCATCTCCCTTCTGGAGTCCGAAGAAGTCAACGGTCCAGGCATAGATGTCGGAGAGATTCACGACCAGCAAGGGAGAGACGCCGGCCGCCGTCATGTCGTTCCACAAGGAGGAATCGATGGTCACCTCGGCATAGCGCTGACGAGTAGTGACCGGTTTGCTGACCGGATAGACCGCATAGGGCTCCCGGCAGTCGAAAACCATCTGCCGTACCCGATCCCGGGAATAGACGATGTACCTCGGACGAGTCTGGAGACTATCGTTCAGTTCATAATAGACTTCATAAGGGTTGCCTACCCGTAACTTCCTGACATCGAATATGGTATCGCAGGCCATACTCAAGTTGCAGGCTTCCTGGGCGGACAGACCGTTGTGCATCAGGAGGTTCGAGAAGAACTCTCCTTTTCCTACCTTTCCCACCTTTCTGGAAAGGGTGTCCGTATCGAAACCGTACAGATAGAATTTCTCTTCCTGAAGCGGGGTTTCCGCCACCGCTTCAGAGGGCTCTTCCGTCCTCGTTCCGCAAGCCGTGGCGAGCGCCAGAAACCCTGCGAAGAGGATCATTTTTCCTTTCTTCATGCCATTCATTTTTTGTCTTTACAAAAATAATCAATTCATTTCAAAGGCGGTGGAAATATTTGGAAGAAAGTGGAAGTATATGGAAAAGTTTTACTATTTTTGCACAACGTGGCGTGAAAGAAAAACAAAGTTGATTTATGATCAGATTCATTGGCGAATATAATGTGAAAGTAGACGACAAGGGCCGTATGGTTTTCCCTGCCGCCTTCAAGAGCATGATGCCTGCTGAGCAACCGTTGAAGTTCGTTGTCCGGAAGGACAATTTCACGGATTGCCTCGAGATGTACACCATCTCGGAGTGGGAGCGCCAGTCGGAGGAGGTGAGATCCAAGCTCAACCCTACGTTCAATGAAGATCACGCCAGGTTCTGGAGAGCCTATATGCACAACTGTGCCATCGTGGAGCCCGATGCGAAATTGGGCAGGATCTCCATTCCCAAGAAACTGCTTGAACTCATCGGTGTAGAAAAGGAGGTAATCTTCTCCGGCAATGATTACAAGATCGAAATCTGGGCCAAGGAAAAATACGAGTCCAGCATCATCTCCAACGAAGAGTTCGTCACTATAGCCGGAAAACTGTCTGATCTAAGATAGAGGAGGTCCGGAAAATGTCAGAATATCATACTTCAGTCCTTTTGGATGAGAGCGTAACCGCTCTTGTGGACTCCGTGGATGGAGTCTACGCTGATGCAACATTCGGCGGAGGCGGGCACACTGCCGAAATTCTTTCACGCTTATCAAAAAATGGCAGAGTGCTCGCGTTCGACCGTGATGAAGACGCGATAAAGAACAAGCCTGATGATGACAGGCTTACCCTGATCCGCAACAACTTCAGGTTCATCCACAACTATGTCCTGTACGAAGGCTATCCCGACGGCATCGACGGTGTCCTTGCCGACCTCGGCGTGTCTTCGCACCAGTTCGACACGGCGGAGCGAGGTTTCTCCTTCCGATACGACGCACCGCTGGACATGAGGATGAACACGAAGGCCGGCATGACTGCCGCGGATCTGGTGAACAATTATGAAGAAGCCGAGATCGCCCGGATCCTGAAGATCTATGGTGAGGTGGATAACAGCCGGAAGATCGCCCAGCTCATCTGCAAGGCGAGGGAAAAGGCGCCGGTCGCTACGACCGGAGATCTGACGAAAGCCATCGAGAGCGCCTTGCCGAAGTTCGCGGAGCACAAGTTTCTGGCGAAGGTCTATCAGGCGCTGAGGATCGAGGTGAACCAGGAAATGAAATCCTTGGAGAAATTCCTCGAAGGGGCGGCCGCCAGTCTCAAGCCGGGCGGAAAACTGGTGATGATCACCTACCACTCCCTGGAGGACCGGATGGCGAAGAACTTCATCAAGGCCGGCAATGTGGATGGTGAGATGCAGAAAGATTTCTACGGCAACTCGACCGCTCCGCTGAAAGCCGTGAACAAGAAACCGATCCTGCCGCAGGAAAGCGAGATTGCCGCGAACACGAGAGCCAGGAGCGCGAAGCTCAGGGTGGCAGTCAAACTGTAAGACCGCCACAGAGAACGAAGATACAGGAGGAAGATAGATGAAGATCAGATGGAAATCCATAATACAGACCATCCGCAATATCGTGGTGGCCATCGGCAGAGGAGACCTGATCCTGAGGATGAGGGCAGACAAGCTGTTCCCTTACATCCTGTACACCTTCCTGCTGGCCTGGTTGAGCATCTGGTTGAGCTACAAGGCGGAAGGGACCATGCTGAAGGTTGAACAGAACATGAAGACCATCAACACCTTGAAGATAATCAAGGCCCAGAAGACTTCGGAACTGTACCGGTTCGACTGGATCGGCAACCTGGAGGAAAAACTGAAAAAGAACGGTTCGACGGTCACTTTCCCGGAAAAGCCGGCCGACAAACTGGAATAAACCCGGAAAGCGGGACAGAAAGACATGCAGACAAAGGGCAACAGACATAACGCACAGAAGAAGGACCGCACGAGCAAGCTCCTGCTGGTCATCTATGTCATTTTCCTGCTGCTTTCCGTCCGCCTCATCGCCCAGATCATCTACGTCAAGTTCATCTGGAACCCGAAACCGGAACTGGTGAACGTCGTCCGCCCGAAAGAACTGGGCGAGAAGGTGACGGCGATCCGAGGAACGATCTACGACTGCAACGACAAGCCGCTGTCCATCTCGATCCCGACTTACGAGATCCGTATGGACTGCACCGTGAGAAAGGCGGAATTCAAGAAAGACAAGAAGAAAGGCGCCGCACGGGAAAAGGCCTGGAGAGCGAAGGCCGCCATGCTGACGGATTCATTGGCCAAGGTCTTCGGCAAGGATGTCGCTTACCTGAGGAACAGGAGCCGTATCCTGACCGGCCGCGAGAAAGGCTGGATGAACATGCTGATCGCGAAGGAAGTGGACTTCACGACCTTGAAGAGGATGAAGGAATGGCCGCTGTTCAACGAGAGTTCGTTCAAAGGCGGACTGATCGTCAACACGAACTACGAGAACCGCCAGTATCCTTACGGCGGACTGGCCATGCAGACCATCGGTGAACCGGGCAACAAGAAAGGCATCGAGCATTCTTTCGACGCGGCCCTCCGCGGCAAAGACGGCTTCGTCTGGAAAAGGGTCATCGACAACCGGGACAAGATCGTCGACAACGACAGCACGATCATTCCCGTACAGCACGGCATGGACCTGAAGACCACCCTGGACATCAACATCCAGGACATTGCCGACAAGGCCCTGCGCAAGCAGATCGGTCCGGAAGAAAGCATCGCCGGAGGCTGCCTCATCCTGATGGAAGTGAAGACAGGTGCCATCAAGGCGATGGTGAACCTCAACCGTGACAAAGACGGCAGACTGAAAGAGCTCTACAACTACGCGCTGCGGGAGACCGGAGAGCCGGGTTCCGTCATCAAGACAGTAGCGTTGACCGCCCTTCTGGACGACGGCAAAGCCCAGCTGAGCAGCAGGATCCCGACCAACGGAGGAGTGATGCAAGGCATCCGCTTTCCGAAAGACGAGCATATCAGGGATTACGAAAGGCAGACGCAGACAAACAGCATCGATCTGCTGACCGGCTTCAAGAAGTCCTCGAACTACGTACTGGGCACATTCGTGAAAGACGGATATGCGGACGAACCGCAGGCCTACATCGACCATATGCGGAACTATCTCCACGACGGCTGGGAGTTCGAACTGGGCGGCGTACTGCCGACTTTCCCGACCTTGCCCGGAAGACTCAAGGGAGATCAGACCGTACTGGCCTCCGCGGCGGTAGGCTACTCCAGCATGTTCACGCCATTGAACCTGCTGGTCTTCTACAATGCCATCGCCAACGGAGGCATGCTGATGAGACCTTACATCGTCGACTCCATGCAGGAGGGCGAACGGGTCACGGAAAAGTTCAAGCCCGTGAAGGTCCACCGGATCTGTTCCCGGGAGACGGCCGACAGCGTGAGCCTCGCTTTGCAGCAGGTCGTCACGAGCGGAACCGGTTCGACCTTGAAGAAAGCCAGCCAGACGATCGCCGGAAAGACCGGTACCGCCTGGATTGCCTTCGACAAGAACGACTGGATGGGACCGAAGTCCCGCTACATGAACAAAGACGGGAAAAGAAAGTACAGAGCCACTTTCGTCGGTTTCTTCCCGACGGAAGCGCCACGCTACTCGGTGATCTGCACCATCTTCTCCCGACCGATGAGAGGACCGGTCTACGGAGGTCAGCTGCCGGCGAAAGCCATCGATGAGGTCATCCGCAAGCTCTATACCCTGGACACGAGCTGGGGCATGGACATCAGCGAGACCGGCACGATCCCGACCTGGAGTTCGGAAATTCTTCCGGAAGCCGGGCTGGATGAAGGAAAAGCACCGGACCTGAGCGGACTCGGACTCAGCGACGCGGTGTACATCATAGAAAACAACGGATATAAATGCAGATATTCCGGCCTTGGTCTGGTCATGAAACAGACCCCTGCACCGGGACAACCGATGAAGAAAGGACAGACTATCTGGATAGAATTGAAATAAGATGAAACTTGAAAGAATCATAGCGGACAGTGGAGCTGTCCTGGTTTCCGGACCTGCTGATCTGGAAATCAGCTCCATCTGCAGCGACTCCCGCAAAGTCACTGCCGGTTCCCTGTTCATTGCCGTCAAGGGCTATGCCAACGACGGTCACCGATATATCGCGAAAGCCATCAATCTCGGCGCGGCCGCCATCCTGTATGAAGACGAAAATGCCCTCCAGGAGCAGCTGGCCCAGGTCAATGGGGCCGTTCCGGCCTTGATCCGTACGGAAAACAGCCGCCACACCCTGGCGCTGACCGCCGCGAACTTCTACGACCATCCGTCCCGGAAGCTGACCCTCGTCGGCATCACCGGCACGAACGGAAAGACCACGACCGTCACCCTGCTCTACCGGCTCTTCAACCGGCTGGGCTACCATTGCGGTCTGCTCTCCACCATCGCGAACTACGTCGGTTCACACAGCTTCGAGGCGAAGAACACGACTTCCGACCCGATCACCATCAACGCTCTCCTCAATGACATGGTCAATGAGGGCTGCGGCTACTGTTTCATGGAAGTGAGTTCCATCGGCATGGAGCAGGAAAGAGTTTCCGGCCTGGATTTCAAGGTCGGCATCTTCTCCAACCTGACCCACGACCATCTTGACTACCACAAGACCTTCGCGGAGTACCTGCGCTGCAAGAAACTCTTCTTCGACCAGCTGGGACCGGAGGCCTTCGCCATCACCAACATCGATGACAGGAACGGCATGGTGATGATGCAGAACACGAAAGCTCAGATCGTCACCTGTTCCTGCAGGAGCATGGCGGACCACACCTGCCGCATCGTGGAGGAAAGTTTCGACGGAATGCTTCTGCGTTTCGACGGCGTGGAAAGCTGGAGCCGGCTCATCGGCCAGCACAACGCCTATAACCTTCTGGCCATCTACACGGCCGCCCTGGTCCTCGGAGAGAGACAGGAAGAAGTTCTGGTCGCCCTCAGTGCCCTGGAGTCCGCTCCCGGACGACTGGAGAATATCGCCGGACCGGATGACCGGAACGTGGTCATCGACTACGCCCACACCCCGGATGCCTTGGACAATGTGCTCAAGACCCTGAAGGAGATCGCTCCGGAACGTCAGCTGATCTGCGTCTTCGGCTGCGGCGGTGACCGTGACAAGACCAAGCGACCGGAAATGGCTCAGATCGCCGAGAAATGGTGCGACCGCATCGTCGTGACCTCCGACAACAGCCGTACCGAGAAGACTGCAGACATCATGGCGGACATCAAGGCCGGCTTCGACCTGAGCGGACGGGCCAAGTCCCTCTTCATCGAAGACCGTGAAGAAGCCATCCGCACCGCGATCATGATCTCCCAGCAAGGATCGACCATCCTGCTGGCCGGCAAAGGCCACGAGACCTACCAGATCATCGGTACTGAAACCAGACACTTCGACGAGAAAGAAATCGTGCGAGGCATTTTCGAGAACATGAAATAAAGAATTGAAGCATGCTATATCATTTATTCGAACATTTCCAGGAATGGGACCTGCCGGGACAGGGATTGTGGCACTACCTCTCCTTCAGAGCCATCATGGCCAGCGTGACCGCGCTGCTCATCGCCATCTTCGCCGGCAAGCGGATCATCCGCTGGCTTCAGAAGAAACAGATCGGCGAGACCATCAGGGATCTCGGACTGGAAGGACAGATGGAGAAGAAAGGTACTCCGACAATGGGAGGTATCATCATCTTCATCTCCATCATGATCTCCGCCCTGCTCTTCGCTGACCTGACGAACATCTATATTCTCCTGCTCTTCCTGACAACGATCTGGTTCTTCCTGATCGGTTTCACGGACGACTACATCAAAGTCTTCAAACATGACAAGAAGGGCTTGAGCGAGAAAGCCAAACTGGCCGGGCAGCTGGTCTTCGGTCTCGGAATCGGACTGGCCGTCTGCTTCTCCGACCAGATCGTCGTGCGTGAAGATACCGGAGTTCCCGCTCCACAGCAGAAAACCCTTGCAGGACTGGCACCGGAAGGCAGCGCAGAAGTCCAGCTTCAGCTGGAAGAGGCTCTAACCGCAACGACCAAGACCAAGACCGATGTCGTCAAAAGTACGAAGACGACCATTCCTTTCGTGAAAGATCATGAATTCGACTACGCATGGCTCTCTCCTTTCGACGGGACTTTCGGCTGGTATACGAAATGGGCGATCTATGTGCTCATGATCGTGATCGTCGTCGCCGCCTGCTCGAACGGCACGAACCTTACGGACGGAATGGACGGACTGGCAGGAGGCACCTCCGCCATCGCCGGCGTTGTCCTTGCCCTCTTCGCCTGGCTGGGCGGCAACATCATCAATTCCGAATACCTCAACATCATGTATATCCCGGGGTCCGGTGAAATCGTGGTGTTCATGGCCGCTTTCGTGGGCGCCCTGATCGGCTTCCTCTGGTACAACTCCTATCCGGCTCAGGTCTTCATGGGAGATACCGGCAGCCTCATGCTGGGCGGCATCATCGGAGTCTGCGCCATCCTCATCAGAAAGGAGCTGCTCATTCCGATCCTCTGCGGTGTCTTCTTCGTGGAAAGCCTGTCCGTGATCGTTCAGCGGACCTACTTCCGGATCACCAAGCACAGGACCGGTACCGGCAAGCGCGTGTTCAAGATGGCACCGCTCCACCACCACTACCAGAAAGAAGGAGTTCCGGCACTGATCAAGTCTCCGGCCCATGCCATTCCGGAAGCTAAGATCGTCGCCCGGTTCTGGATCGTGTCCGTCATCCTGGCGGTAGCGACCATCGCAATGTTGAAAATAAGATAAAACCATCATAAGATGTCAAGAATTGTCGTACTTGGAGGAGGCGAAAGCGGAACAGGTTCCGCCATCCTCGCAAAAACTGAAGGTTTCGACGTTTTCCTTTCCGATATGGGAAAAATCGCCCAGAAATACATTGACCTGCTCAAGAAATGGGACATTCCTTTCGAAGAAGGCCATCATACGGAAGAACTCATCCTCAACGCTGATGAGGTGATCAAGAGTCCTGGCATCCCGTTGACCGCTCCGATGATCAGGAAGATCCAGGAGAAAGGAATCAGGATCATTTCCGAGATCGAGTTCGCCGGCCGTTATGACCAGGCGAAGAAGATCTGCATCACCGGCAGCAACGGAAAGACCACGACGACCTCGCTGATCTACTACCTGCTGAAGAACGCAGGTCTCAACGTCGGTCTGGGCGGCAACATCGGCCAGAGCTACGCTTATCAGGTCGCTACCGAACATCACGACATCTACGTCCTGGAACTGAGCAGCTTCCAGCTGGACAACGTGTATGATTTCAAGGCAGACATCGCCATCATCACGAACCTCAGCCCGGACCACCTCGACCGGTACGACTACAATATGGAAAATTACGTGAAAGCGAAATTCCGCATCACCCGCAACATGAACGATGACGACTGCTTCATCTTCTGTTCCGACGACGACATCACGATCAGCCACCTGGACAAGATCCTCATCAAGGCGAAGAAGCTGCCGTTCACCCAGAAGACGGAAGTCGAGCAAGGTGCTTACCTCAAGGATGACAAGATCATCGTCAAATGCGACAAGGGAGAATGTGACATCTTCGTGGACCAGCTGGCCCTGGGCGGCAAGCATAACCTCTACAACTCCATGGCCGCAGCCCTCGCCGCCAAGGCTATGGATGTGGACAATGAGGTCATCAAGGAGAGTCTTTCTTCCTTCAAGGCTGTCGAGCATCGGCTCGAGAATGTCCTGAGCGTGGGAGGTGTCCTCTATATCAATGACTCCAAAGCCACGAACGTGGATGCGGCCTGGTACGCGCTCGAATGTCAGAAGCGTCCGGTCGTCTGGATCGTGGGAGGTAAGGATAAAGGCAATGATTACAGCGCCCTCAACGAACTGGTGAAAGAAAAGGTCAAGGCCATCGTCTGCCTGGGTGTGGACAATGATAAGATCCACAATGCTTTCAAGGCCTTCGTTCCTGAAATCCAGGATGCCGGCTCTGCAGAAGAGGCCGTCAGGAAAGCCAGCGCCCTCGCCGTGGAAGGTGATGTCGTGCTGCTCTCTCCATGCTGCGCCAGCTTCGATCTCTTCAAGAGCTACGAGGACCGTGGCACCCAGTTCAAGGAAGCGGTCAGAAAACTTTAACGAATTACGGAAAACAGACAGGAAATGGTACAGAAGAAGAAATCAGGAATATGGAATCTCATCGACAAGATCGAGGGGGACAAGGTCATCTGGATGATCGTGTTCCTCCTGATCATGATTTCCGTGCTGGCCATTTCCTCCTCCACTTCCCTGCTGGCCGCGAACACGCGGACGACCCGTGTCGAGATCATCAAGACCCAGACGCTGGTGGTGATGGCCGGTCTGGCCGTCATCTTCATCTGCTACTACATCAAGAGCCTGAAATTCTTCCTGCACTGCTCGAAACTGGGCTTCGCGGTCTCCGCTCTCCTGTTAGGCTTGCTGACCATGCACGTCGACCTGCCATTCATCAAGGCCCAGAACATCAACCATGCCTGGAGAACCCTGAGCGTGTTCGGCTTCCAGGTCCACGTCTTCGAAATCGTGAAGATCGCGATGGTGATGTACCTTTCCTGGGCAGTCTGGGCGTACAACAGAGACCAGAATCCGCGAAAAGGAAAGGATGAAAGATATTTCGGACTGGCCCGGTGGATGGAGACCCGTCTGCACATGAGTTTCATGGCCAAGCCGATCGCGAAGCGGATCTTCTACTTCTACCTGCCGATCGCGATCACCTGTATCGGAGTCCAGCAAGGCAGCAACTCCAGCCTGATGATCATCGGACCGATCATGGTCGCTACCCTGCTGCTGGGAGGAATGTCGCTGAAAAAGATGTTCGCGGCGGTCCTGGTCCTGCTCGTGATGGTTGCCGGGACCTTCGGTCTATACAAGATCAGTGACGGAAAGCTGTTCGGAAGAATCGAGACCGGTATCAGCCGAGTCACGAACAAGCTGGACGAGAACAGTCTCGCGCAAGCCAAGGACAAGACGGAATATTACGAGATCCTGGATGAGATCCGCCAGCCTTTCGGCGCGAAAGTCGCCATCAAGGAAGGGGGATTCTGGGGAAAGGGACCTGGAGGAAGCACTCAGAAATACACGGTTTCCGTCATGTTCGGAGACTATATGTACAGCTTCCTGCTGGAAGAATACGGGCTGTGGGGAGGCATTCTGGTCATCATCCTGTATGTCAGCCTGCTGGCCAGAGGTTCGATGATCGCCCGGATGTGCGGAGACAATGACTTCGCGAAATCGGCGGTCGGAGGTCTCACCCTGCTGATCACGGCCCAGGCCTTCCTGCACATGTTCATCAATGTCGGAATCGGCCCGCTGACCGGACAGACCCTGCCGCTGATCAGCCACGGAACCAGTTCATTCCTGATGTTCAGCCTGGCGTTCGGCATCATCCTGTCCATCAGCCGCATCGCGAAGAAGGAGATGGAGAAGGAAGAAGCGGCAGCCGTTCCGATCTACCAGCATCCGGAAGACGAGGTACATTCTTCCTTGACGGAACTGGATCAGATGGAAGATTCAATCGATAATTATTCGGAGGATAAATGATATGGCAAACTATAGGAAAATAAGAGCGATCGTCAGCGGCGGAGGTACGGGAGGACATATCTTCCCGGCCCTGTCCATCGCGAACAAGCTGAAGGAGCTGAATCCGGAAACCGAAATCCTGTTCGTCGGTGCAGACGGCAGGATGGAAATGGAGAAAGTTCCGGCAGCCGGCTACGAGATCAAAGGACTTCCCATCCAGGGACTCCAGCGCAAGCTGACCTGGTCCAACCTGGCCATCCCGTTCAAAGTCATCAAGAGCGTGAGGATGGCACGGAAACTCATCCGTGAATTCCAGCCGGATATCGCCGTCGGCGTCGGCGGATATGCGAGCGCTCCCCTGCTCTGGGCGGCGGAAAGACTGCATGTCCCGACCCTCATCCAGGAGCAGAACGGCTTTGCCGGCCTGACCAACAAGATTCTGGGCAAGCACGTGGATTCCATCTGCGTCGCCTATGACGGTATGGAAAAGTTCTTCCCGGCAGACAAGATCGTCTTCACCGGCAATCCGATCCGCAAGGAAATCGTTCCGGCTGACGAAGCGATGCGGGCTGAAGCAATGGAATTCTACCACCTGGATCCGTCGAAGAAGCATCTGCTCATCGTCGGTGGAAGCTTAGGCAGCGGCACCCTCAACAAAGCCATGAAGAAATGGATCGGAGACCATTGTCCGGGTGGCGAGAATCTCGAAATCCTGTGGCAATGCGGTAAATATTACAAGAAAGGAGTGGACGAGTTCATGGCCGGCCAGCAGCCGACCGCGAAGATCCGGCATACGGATTTCATCGCCCGGATGGACCTGGCTTATGCGGCAGCGGACCTCGTGATCTCCCGTTCCGGCGCCAGCACCGTCTCTGAGCTCTGCGCCGCTCACAAGGCAGCGATCTTCGTACCGTCCCCGAATGTGGCGGAAGACCATCAGACCCACAATGCCATGGCTCTGGTCCGCAAGGATGCGGCCGTCCTGGTCAAGGATGCCGTAGCGGAAGAAGAACTGATGACGACGGCCTGCGACCTCCTCGACAAGCCTGCAAGACTTGCGGAGATGGAGCGCAACATCGCGGCCCTGGCAAGAAGAGATGCCGCACAGACCATCGCGGACGAAATCTACAAGATTCTGGACAGCAAAAAGAAATAGACATGAAAAACTATAAGAACATTTACTTCATCGGCATCGGCGGTATCGGTATGAGCGCCATTGCCAGATATTATAAATTCAAGGGACTCTCCGTCAGCGGCTATGACAAGACCCCGTCCCCATTGACCCGGGCTCTGGAAAGCGAAGGGATCGCGGTACATTATGAGGACAATACGGACTTCATCCCGAAAGAGGTGGAAGATACGCTCGTGATCTGGACACCGGCCATCCCGCACGACATGGGTGAGCTGGTCTATGTGCAGGAACACGGCTATACCTTGCTCAAGCGTTCGAAGATTCTCGGGGAGATCACGCATGGACAGCGTTGCCTCGCCGTCGCCGGAACGCACGGCAAGACGACGACCAGCACCTTGACCGCCCATCTTTTCCAGGACTGCGGTGAAGGTTGCTCAGCCTTCCTCGGCGGCATTTCCAAGAACTACGGCAGCAACCTGCTGGTCAGCAGGAACGATGTCATCGTGGCGGAGGCGGATGAGTTCGACCGTTCCTTCCTCCAGCTTTACCCGGAGATCGCGGTGATCACGGCCATGGATGCCGATCATCTGGACATCTACGGTGACCTGGCCCATGTCCAGGAAGCTTTCCGGGCCTTCGCTTCCCAGGTGAGCGGAACCCTCATCAAGAAATATGGTCTTCCTGTCGGTCCGGAAGATACGAAGGCCAGGATCCTGACCTATTCCTACGATGACGGCAGGGCAGATTTCTACGCTTCCGAGCAGCGGGTGGATGAATGCGGCTATCTGCATTTCACCCTCAACTGGCCGGAAGGACGGATGGAAGACTGCGTCGTGGGCGTACCGGGCTGGGTGAACGTCGAGAACGGCGTCGCTGCGGCAGCAATTGCCCTGACCTACGGACTCGAGCCGGAGCAGGTGCGTAAAGGTCTGGCCAGCTTCCAGGGCGTCAAGAGAAGATTCGACGTGCATGTGAACCGTCCGGGCTGCACCTACATAGATGATTATGCGCATCACCCGAACGAGATCGCGACCGCGATCAGTTCCATCCGGAACATTTTCCCGGACCGGAAACTGACCGTCGTGTTCCAGCCTCACCTCTATACAAGGACCAGAGACTTTGCGGCAGAGTTCGCGGCAGCGCTCAGCCAGGTGGACAAGCTCATCCTGCTGGACATCTATCCGGCCAGGGAGGAGCCGATCCCGGGAGTGACTTCCGAGATCATCTTCAAGGACGTGACCGCTCCGGAGAAGGTGCTGATCCGCAAGGAGGAGCTGATGGAGCAGCTGAAGAAAGAAGATATCGATGTGCTGGTCACCTTCGGTGCCGGCAACATCGACCGATTCATTGACCCGATAGCCGAACTGCTCGTATGAAAGAAAAGAATGCAAAGACCGGAGTCTTCAGGAAGATCCTGAAGATGCTGACCGCCTTCCTGATGATGGTGGCCATGGTCGTTGCATTCATCTCCGGCCAGCATTACCGGAAGACACGGACCTGCACCGGCATCCGGACCTTGGTGACCGGCTGCTCGGAGGCTCAGTTCATCCGGCCGGAAGACATCGAGGGCATCCTCACAAGGAATTGCGGGGAACTCCGGGACAGAGCGTGCCGGAGCATCGATCTGGCACAGATCGAAACACTTCTGGACAGCCAGGATGTCATCCGCAACTGCGAGGTCTTCTTCACCCGGGACGGAATGCTGAACGTGGCTCTCTGCGAACGGGAGCCGATCCTACGGATCCAGACTTCCAGAGGCGGCTTCTATGTCGACCGGGAAGGGGTGATGTTCCCGCTGCAGCGGGTGCACACCGTCAATGTTCCGATCGTCGACGGCAAGGTGCCGGTAGGCTGGAAGGAGTTCGAGACGAAGGATTGCGGTTCAGAATATAAGCGACACTGGCTGCAGGGGACCATTGACCTGGCCCTGGCCTTGAAAGCGGATCCGGACTGGCGCAGCAAGTTCACGCAGTTCCATTGTACTGACAAGTACGGGCTGGTGCTGATCCCGAAAGAGGGACAGGAAAGGTTCGTCATCGGAGAACCGGTGGAAATCGGGAAGAAAATCAGGAAGATGGGCAAGTACTACACCCATATCCGACCGAAAGATTCAGAAAAGCGATATAGAAAGGTTGATCTGCGATACGATGGCCAGATCATCTGCAAATGATTAACACAGCATATGGAAGACAGACACATAGTTTCAATTGACCTCGGAACATCCAAGATCGCTGTCTGCGTAGCCAGAGTCAACGGCAACGATGTTCAGATTATCTATTACAAGGAGACCCCCTCGGACGGTATCCGCTACAGCAGCATCTACAACGTGATGCATGCCAGCGATGTCGTGCGGAAGGCTATCCGTGAAGCGGAGGACGAATTAGGACTGCACATCACGCAAGCCGTTGTCGGTATGCCGCGCTATGCCATCCGTCAGGAGACCAGCCAAGGCCGTGTGGAAAGGGATTCGAACACCTGCATCTCGAACGAAGAGGTGGAGGAACTGAAGAATTTCGCGAAGGACCAGTATCCGCTGGATTTTCCGGAGAAGGAAGACATCTACGGAGCCGTCGCCCAGTCCTTCTCGGACGGAGAGAATTTCCAGATCATCGAGAATGACATCATCGGTATGGCCAGTGATGTGCTGGAAGGCAACTTCAAGATCTTCATCGGCAAGAAAAGCGACCTCAACCGCATCGACATGGTGATGAACAAGGTGCAGGTGGCCGTGAACCGCCGGTACTTCACCGCGGATTCTACGGCAAGGGCCGTGCTGACGGAAGCGGAGATGGACAACGGTGTCGCTCTGATCGATTTCGGAGCGGGCTGCACTTCCCTTTCCATCTACTGCAACAACATCATGCGCCACTATGCTTCCATCCCGTTCGGCGGAAAGGACATCACCAACGACATCAAGACGGAATGCACGATTCCGGAAAGGCTGGCGGAGAACATCAAGCTGGCTTTCGGTGCCTGCATGCCGGACAAGCTCCAGAACCTGAGCGAGAAGACCATCCTCATCAAGAGCAACTCGACCGACCCGAACAAGCAGCTGCCGGTCAAATACCTGTCCGAGATCATCACCGCACGTGCTGAGGAGATCATTCAGGCCATGCTGTTCGAGATCCAGAAGAGCGGTTTCAAGGACAAGCTCCGGAGCGGCATCGTCATCACCGGAGGTTCCGCTCAGCTGCCTAACCTCGGCAGTCTGATCCTGGAAATGTCCGGCTACAATGTCAGGACCGGCTATCCGCGCCACCTCTTCTCCTACAGCGGCTGCAACGGCATCAACGACACGTCCGCGACCACTTCCATCGGCATGATCCTCGAGGCGAAGGAAGACCCGAGGTTGAACTGCGTATGGAACGATGAAGACGGAGACCCGAAGGAGCATGCAGAAGAAGCTGCAGTTCCGGAGGACGACAAGGCGGCAGAAATTCCGGAAACCGAAGCCGCTGCCGCTGCTCAAACTGAGATTGAGGCGGAAGCAATGACAGATACCGTCTTCGAACCGGAAGAGGAAGAAGAGGCGGAAGAGAAGCACAGGAACAAGTCCAAGAAGGCGGAGAAAAGAAAAGTCCATCCGACCTGGACGAAGATTGCTGATTTCATGGGCAATCTATTCGATGAGATCAACGAGAACAATTAAGGAGGGATAAAGATATGGAAGACAACAATATGACAGACAACAGGCCAATGGGAGAAACTCTGCCTTGCGACTGGGTACCGGCTTCTTCGGTCATCAAGGTGATCGGTGTCGGTGGAGCCGGCTGCAATGCCGTGGACTATATGTTCCGCCAGAATATCGAAGGGGGCACCTTCCTGGTCTGCAACACCGATGCACAGGCCCTCCAGAGCTGCTCCGTACCGTTGAAGATCCAGCTCGGTGAAGGACTCGGAGCCGGCTGCAACCCGACGGAAGGTCGCAATGCCGCCCTGAATTCCCAGGACGAGATCGCCAGCAAGCTGTTCGGAGACCGCACCGACATGCTCTTCATCACCGCCGGCATGGGTGGTGGTACCGGTACCGGCGCCGCCCCGGTCATCGCTTCGATGGCGAAGGAAAGGGATATCCTGACCGTGGGTGTCGTGACCATTCCTTTCAAGAACGAGGGCAATGAGTCCATGTCTAAAGCGATCGACGGCATCAACGAACTGGAGAAGAACGTGGACAGCCTGCTGATCATCAACAACGAGAAGCTGTACGACTATTTCGGGGACCTGCTGATCCAGGATGCCTTCCCGAAAGCCGACGAGGTGCTGGCTACCGCCGTCAAGGGTATCACGGAAATCATCACGAAGAGAGGTTACATCAATGTGGACTTCAGGGACGTGAACGCCATGATGCGCAACAGCGGCATGGCCCTGATGGGCTGCGGTACGGGTACCGGCGAGAAGAGGCTGGAAGAGGCCGTCGCCAATGCCTTCGAATCCCCGCTGCTGAACGATTTCGACCTGACGACCGCCAAGAACGTCCTCATCAACATCACGGCCGGCCGCAACGAGAACGGTCTGCAGATGAAGCAGCTCAGCGAGATCGACAACCTCATCAAGAAATACACCGGCAAGGCGAACAATTTCAAGCGAGGCATCGTCTACAACGACGATCCGGCCTTCGGTGACCGCATCAACATCACGGCCATCGCGACCGGCTTCAAGATGAACAAGCTCATTGACCTGACAGAAGGAGACATGGGCAATACGATCTGCATCGACTATGATTTCGTCTATGACAAGAGCAAGGTGCTGGAAGAAGGGATCGAACTGCCGGAAATCCGGAACGAGAAGATCGGCTACAACAACAATGCAGTCCGGAAATCCTTCTCTTTCGACCCGAAGAATCCTCCGGTTCTCCTCGTCAATGAGGGTACGAACCGCAGCGAGCTGGAAAATGTCGCCGCGATCCGAAGAAAGGCCTTGCGAAATGCGAATCGCGAAGAATAATTTTGTAATTTTGCAACCGTTTGAAAATCAGAACAGGAAAATGGAAAGAAAGACTAGAGTAAGATTCGCTCCCTCACCGACAGGTCCGCTCCACATGGGCGGCGTGAGGACTGCGCTTTACAACTACCTCTATGCAAAGCAGAATGGAGGTGATTTCATCATCAGAATCGAAGATACGGACTCCCACAGATTCGTTCCGGGAGCCGAAAAATATATCATTGAAGCCCTGAACTGGTGCGGCATCATCCCTGACGAAGGTATCGACGAGAACGGAAACGTAGTGGAGACCGCTTCCGCCAAGCATCCGCACGCACCGTACAGACAGAGCCAGCGCAGAAGCATCTACCGCAAATATGCGGAAGAGCTCGTGGAGAAAGGTTACGCCTACTATGCGTTCGACACCTCCGAGGAACTGAACGCTATGAGGACAGAGATGGAGGCCAACAAGGAAACCTTCATCTACAACCACATCACCCGCATGAAGCTGCGCAACTCCCTTTCCATGCCGGAGAGCGAGTGGAGACCGCTGCTGGAGAGCCATACGGACTGGACCATCCGCTTCAAGATGCCGGAGAACAGAATCGTCAAGATGGATGACCTGATCCGCGGTCATGTCGAAGTGAACACCGATACTCTGGATGACAAGGTGCTCTGGAAGAGAGCCGACGAACTGCCGACCTACCACCTGGCCAATATCGTGGACGACCACCTCATGGAGATCACCGAAGTGATCCGCGGTGAGGAGTGGCTGCCTTCCCTTCCGCTGCACTACCTCCTTTACGAGGCTTTCGGCTGGCAGGATACCATGCCGCGTTTCGCCCATCTTTCCCTCCTGTTGAAACCGGACGGAAAAGGTAAGCTGAGCAAGAGAGACGGTGACCGTCTCGGCTTCCCGGTCTTCCCGTTGAAATGGACCAACGCTGAAGGTGAAGTTTCTCGCGGTTACCGTGAGGACGGCTACTTCCCGGAGGCTTTCGTGAACATGCTGGCCATGCTGGGCTGGAACCCGGGCAACGACCAGGAGCTGTTCACCATGGATGAACTGATCCAGGCCTTCTCCCTCGAGAGAGTCATCAAATCCGGCGCTCGTTTCAACCCGGACAAGGCAAAATGGTACAACAAGGAATATCTCCGCGAGCACAGCGACGCTGACCTGACCGAAAGATTCGTACCGGTTCTCGAGGAGCACGGCATGCAGATCGTCGGTTGCGCGAAATGCGCGCTCACAGCTGGTGCCAATGTAACGGTCCAGGGTGCAGACTTCACCAACAAGATCTTCACCATGGATTACGTACAGCGCATCGTCTCCCTCATCAAGGAAAGAGCGACCTTCGTCGCTGATTTCTGGGACATCGCTTCCTACCTCTTCGTCGCTCCGACCGAGTTCGTCGAGAAAGACGTGAAGAAGTTCTGGAAAGAAGAGAACTACTCCCTGGCTTTCCAGGCTGCAGACTTCATCCTCAACTTCGAAGGTGAGTTCACGAAAGAGAATCTGGAAGGACCGCTCGAGGAATACATCCGCGGCAACGAATGGCCGATGGGTAAGGTGATGAACTGCCTCCGTCTGGCCCTGGTAGGTGCCTCCAGCGGACTCGGCATCGCCGACATCGTGACCATCCTCGGCAAAGAAGAATTCAAGAAACGTATCGAAATCATCAAAGCCACGCTGAACTAAGCGACAGCAACATAAGATTGAAAGGACGATCCTGAGGGATCGTCCTTTTTTTTATGAAATTTATCTTCTAACTTTAAAGACCGAACATGAACATGACACAAAACTGACAACACGATATGGAAAGAATCATTGAATGTGTCCCGAACTTCAGTGAAGGCAGGGACCGCGCGATAATCGATGCTATCGTCAAGACGATCGAGGAAGGTGGCCGGAAGGCCATCTGCGAGACTCCGGGGGTGAAAGTACTGGATGTGGATCCGGGAGAAGCGACGAACCGTACGGTCGTGACTTTTGTCGGCAGTCCCGAAGCCGTGCTTGAAGCCGCCTTCGAAGGCGTGCGCAAAGCCGGCGAGCTCATTGACATGAGAACTCATCACGGCGCTCATCCGAGATCCGGTGCGACCGATGTGCTCCCGCTCATCCCGGTCAGCGGCATCACGCTGGAAGAATGTGCGGAACTGGCCAGGAACCTCGCCAGACGCATCTACGATGAACTGGAAATTCCATGTTACTGTTATGAAGCGGCGGCACAGCGTCCGGAGCGGAAGAATCTGGCGGTCTGCCGTGCCGGAGAATACGAGGCGCTGCCGGAAAAGATGCAGGATCCGGAAAGAAGACCGGATTTCGGACCGGACCATTTCACGGAACGGGCAGCCCTCAGCGGAGCGACCAATGTCGGTGCGCGTGATTTCCTGATAGCCGTGAACTTCAACCTCAACACGACCTCTACCCGACGGGCCAATGCCATTGCCTTCGACGTGCGCGAGAAAGGTCGGCCGAAACGGGAGGGCAACCCGATCACCGGCAAGCCGATGAAGGATGAGAACGGCAAGACCATCATGATTCCGGGTATCTTGAAAGGCGTGAAAGCCATCGGCTGGTACATCGACGAATACGGCATCGCTCAGGTGTCCATGAACATTACGGACATGAACGCCACACCGCTGCACAAGGCTTTCGAGGAAGTCTGCAAGGCAGCCGGCAGAAGAGGTATCCGCGTGACGGGTACTGAAATCGTCGGTCTGGTCCCGAAGAAGGCGATCATTGAGGCGGGAAAGGAATATCTCCGCAAGCAGCAGCGTTCCCTCGGCATCGAGGAAAGCGAGATCATCAAGATCGCGGTCAAGTCCATGGGCCTGGATGATCTGAAACCTTTCGTTCCGGAAGAGAAGATCATCGAATATGTGATGCAGGATCCTGAGGAAGAGGCACGCAAAGAGCGCCTCATCAGGATGAGCTGCAAGGATTTCGCCAATACGACCGCATCAGAGGCTCCGGCTCCCGGAGGTGGTTCCGTATCAGCCTATATGGGTGCGCTCGGTGCAGCCCTGGGCACCATGGTCGCGAATCTCTCAGCCCACAAGCCAGGTTGGGACGAGCGTTGGGAGGAATTCTCCCGCTGGGCGGAGAAGGGCCAGGCTTCCTTGCAGAAGCTGCTCGTGCTGACCGATGAAGATACAGCGGCCTTCAACCGGATCATGGCTGCGCTGAGTCTCCCGAAAGGGACAGAGGAAGAAAAGCTCGCCCGCGCGGAAGCAATGGAAGCGGCTACCCTCTATGCAACCCAAGTCCCGCTCCGCACCATGAAAGCGGCACTGGAGGTGTTCCCGCTGCTGAAGGAAATGGCCGTGAAAGGCAACCCGAACTCCGTTTCGGATGCCGGTGTCGGTGCCTTGGCAGTCCGTTCCGCCATTCTCGGCGCCCAGCTCAATGTCCGGATCAATGCAGCCGGACTGGCAGACAAGGCGCAGGCGGCCGATCTGATCAGAGAAGCGGAAGAAGTGGCTTCCATGGCTAAGGTGGAAGAAGCTCTCATCATGGATACAATCGATAAAATGCTATAAGTCATGACCTTTCAGGAAGAAATTCTGCAAGGTATCCCTTCCGGCATACCTGCAGCGAAACCTTACAACGTCACGATCAACCATGCGCCTAAACGCAAGGACATCCTGACTGCCGAAGAAAAGAAACTGGCCCTGAAGAATGCGCTGCGCTACTTCCCGGCCTCCCTCCACGAGGCCTTGGCCCCGGAATTTGCGGAGGAGCTGAAGACTTACGGACGAATCTACATGTACCGTTACCGTCCGGACTATGAAATGTATGCCCGCCCTATCGATGAATATCCGGCCAAGAGCCGGCAGGCGGCTGCCATCATGGCCATGATCCAGAACAATCTGGATCCGCGGGTGGCTCAGCATCCGCACGAGCTCATCACCTACGGAGGCAACGGCGCCGTTTTCCAGAACTGGGCACAGTACCGGCTGACCATGCAGTATCTGGCGACCATGACCGACGAGCAGACTCTCGTCATGTATTCCGGCCACCCGATGGGGCTTTTCCCGAGCCATAAGGATGCACCGCGCGTCATCGTGACCAACGGCATGGTGATTCCGAACTACTCGAGCCAGGATGACTGGGAGCGGTTCAATGCCTTAGGCGTTTCACAGTACGGACAGATGACCGCCGGTTCCTACATGTACATCGGTCCGCAAGGCATCGTGCACGGCACGACCATCACCGTCATGAACGCTGCCCGCAAGCAGCTGCGGAAGAAAGGACTGGAAGGAAAGCCTGACCAGCTGAGAGGAATGCTCTTCGTGACTTCCGGACTGGGCGGCATGTCCGGCGCTCAGCCGAAAGCCGGCGTCATCTCCGGTGTCGTCAGCGTCATCGCGGAAATCAATCCATTGGCTGCCTACAAACGGCTCAACCAGGGTTGGATCAATGAAATCCATGAGAATCTGGACGAACTGATCCCGAGGATCCGAGAGGCTGTCAGGACCAAGGAGGTCGTCTCCCTCGGCTATGTCGGCAACATCGTCGATCTCTGGGAAAGACTGGCTGACGAGGACATCCATGTCGATCTCGGCTCTGACCAGACCTCCCTGCACAATCCGTGGGCAGGCGGCTACTATCCGGCCGGACTCACCTGCAAGGAATCCCAGCAGATGATGGCCGAGCAACCGGAGAAATTCAAGGAATGCGTACAGGAATCCCTGCGCAGACAGGTCGCCGCCATCAACCGGCTGACCGCCAAGGGCATGTACTTCTTCGACTACGGCAACGCCTTCCTGCTGGAAGCCTCGAGAGCCGGTGCGGACATTCTCAAGCCGGACGGAAAATTCAGATATCCCTCCTATGTCCAGGACATCATGGGTCCGCTCTTCTTCGATTACGGTTTCGGACCTTTCCGCTGGGTCTGCACCTCCCAGGATCCGGAAGACCTGGCCACGACGGACCGCTTGGCCGCCAATGTGCTCCGCGAGATGGAGAAGACGGTTCCGGAAGACATCAGAGGCCAGCTGTCAGACAACCTGCACTGGATCGAGGAAGCCGGAAAGAACCAGCTGGTCGTCGGATCTCAGGCCCGCATCCTCTATGCGGACTACGAAGGACGTACCCGGATCGCGCTGGCTTTCAACGAAGCGGTCCGCAACGGTCTGCTGAAAGCACCGGTCGTCCTCGGACGTGACCACCACGACGTATCCGGTACGGATTCTCCGTTCCGCGAGACCTCCAACATCTATGACGGTTCACAGTTCACCGCGGACATGGCCATCCAGAACGTCATCGGAGACAGTTTCCGAGGCGCGACCTGGGTTTCCATCCACAACGGTGGAGGCGTCGGCTGGGGAGAGGTCATCAACGGCGGTTTCGGCATGGTGATCGACGGTTCCGCTGATTCCGAAAGACATATCCGCGAAATGCTGTTCTGGGATGTGAACAACGGCATCGCCCGCAGAAGCTGGGCCCGCAATGACGGAGCTGTCACGGCCATCCGCCGAGAAATGGCCCGTACACCCGGCCTGAAAGTGACTTTGCCGAACTATGCCGATGAGGCTCTGCTGAAAAAGGTACTTGGCTGAAGAAAGAAGCATGGAAGAAGCGCTCATCATAGATATCGTACTGCCTTGGGTCAATGGAAATGATCCGTGGCACCAGCAACGGCGTTCAGCCTATCTGGCTGATCCGGAAGCGGCCTGTCAGGACGATGTGGCCGCTCCGACACGTTACGCGGACTGCGGGGAACTCGACTGCTGCATCGCTTCCATCCGGAAGTTCGCGCCCTGGGTCCGCAAGATCTGGCTGATCACGGACCATCAGGTCCCGGATTCCGTTCCGCTTCAGGACGGACAGACGGTCCCGGTGGAAATCATTGACCATAGTCTCCTTTTCAGAGGCTATGAAAACTTTCTTCCGACCTTCAACTCAAGGTCTCTGGAAGCCCTGCTGTGGAGAATTCCGGGACTGAGCGAGCATTTCCTGCTGATGAACGACGACTTCTTCCTCGCGGCTCCGGTACAGCCGAAGGACTTCTTCGACAGGGAACGGACCATCAGCTATACCGACTGGTATCCGACCTGGCTGGCCCGTTTCCTGCGTGCCATCAAGCCGAAGAAGCAGGGGCACAAGCCGATCGGCTTCAAGGATTCCATGCTGAACGCGCTGGATCTCCTGGGAGGAGGACACAGGTTCATTTACCTGAGCCATACTCCCAGAGCCTTGAAAAGGAGTTTCTATGAGGCTTACTACGGGGTATCGGGCGATGCTCCGGGACGGGTGGCGCGACAGGAGGAGGTCCTGCTGAAAAACATCCGACACCGCTTCCGTCATCCGGAACAGTTCAATTCCCAGGAACTTTTCTACCTGCAGGAAGCGAAGGAAGGACGCCTGATCCAGAAAGCACCGGACACCTATGCCCTCTACCTGAAACCGCGTCGGGAAAGGCATTACATCGACCGGAAACTGGTCGCTTTCGATGCTGCCCGCAAGGCTCTTTTCGGCTGCGTGAATTCTCTGGACCAGGCTTCACCGGAAGATCGGAAGAAAGTCATGGACTGGCTCCGGAAAAAGACCGGGGCGGCAGGTTCCTGAGTACAGGACACCACTCAACTGAAAATTCTGATATATTTAAACCCACTGACACATAGAACTATGGACTACATGATTTCGCACAAGGAACTGACCTTGAAGAAAGTCAAGGAAATTCTGGACAAGCATCTCCAGCTCAAGCTGGGCAAGGAAGCCGAGGCTTCCATCGTCAAATGCAGGACCTACCTGGACAGCAAGATGGACGATTACGAGAATCCGGTCTACGGGGTGACCACCGGCTTCGGTTCTCTCTGCAACATCACGATTCCGAAAGACCAGCTGTCCCAGCTGCAGCACAATCTGGTCATGTCCCACGCCTGCGGCACCGGAGAGCGGGTACGCCCGGAAATCGTAAGGCTGATGCTGCTGTTCAAGATCCAGTCGCTCTCCTACGGCCATTCAGGTGTACAGCTGATCACCGTACAGCGGCTGATCGACATGTTCAACAACGATATCCTGCCGGTCGTCTATCAGCAAGGCTCCCTCGGAGCTTCAGGAGACCTGGCTCCATTGGCCCATATGAGCCTCCCGCTCATCGGACTCGGTGAAGTCTGCTGGAAGGGAGAGGTCAAGCCTTCTGCGGAGGTCTGGAAAGCATTCGGGTGGGAACCGATCCGCCTCCAGTCCAAGGAAGGGCTGGCACTGCTCAATGGAACCCAGTTCATGACGGCGCATGCCGCCTGGTCCCTGATACAGGCTGAACGGCTCTCTGACTGGGCCGACAAGATCGCGGCCATGTCTCTGGATGCCTTCGACGGCAGGATCGAGCCTTTCCTGGCAGAAGTCCACAAGGTGCGTCCGCACAAGGGACAGATCGAGACGGCGGCCCGGTTCCGGGAACTGCTGCACGGCAGCGAACTCATCCGTCAGCCGAAGGTTCATGTACAGGACCCTTATTCCTTCCGCTGCATCCCGCAGGTGCACGGAGCGACGAAAGATACCATCCGCTATGTCAAGAGCGTGATCGAGACCGAAATGAACAGCGCGACCGACAATCCGACCGTTTTCCCGGATCAGGACCTCATCGTCTCTGCCGGAAACTTCCACGGACAGCCGATCGCGATTCCTATGGATATGCTGACCTTGGCCTTGTCCGAACTGGCCGACATCTCCGAGCGCAGGATCTATAAACTGGTTTCCGGAGAACGCGGACTGCCTTCTTTCCTGGTTGCCAAGCCCGGCCTCAACAGCGGTTTCATGATTCCGCAATATACTGCAGCCTCCATCGTCAGCCAGAGCAAAGGGCTGTGCATGCCGGCCTCCGCTGATTCGATCACATCCTCACAGGGACAGGAGGATCATGTGAGCATGGGTGCCAACGCCGCGACGAAGCTGGTGCGCGTGGTGGACAATACCGAAAGGGTGCTGGCGATCGAACTGTTCAATGCCGCCCAGGCCCTGCAGTTCCGCCGCCCGCTCCATTCTTCCTGGAAGATCGAGAAGATTTTCGCCGCTTACCGGAAGATCGTTCCCTTCATCAGCGACGACTCCTACATGCACCCGTTCATCGAGAAGAGCATCGAGTTCATCCAGACACGAGAAATAGAATAGTTCCATGGAAACACTTATCATCAATATCAACCGGCTGACCGGCATCCTTCCTGCAGAGACCCGACGCCTCTGCGGGGCGGAAATGGACAAGGTACAGGTATTGGAAGATGCCTGGCTGAGCATCCGGGACGGCAAGATCGCCACTTTCGGACCGATGTCTGAACTGAAGGTGGAAAAGACCGCCCCCGGCAGGATCATTGACGCAGGAAAAGGAGATGTCCTGCCGACCTTCTGCGACCCGCATACCCATCTGGTCTATGCCGGCTGCAGGGACGGGGAATTCCGCGACAAGATCGCAGGCCTGACCTATGAAGAGATCGCCGCCCGCGGTGGTGGCATCCTCAACTCTGCAGATCTGCTGCATGAGACTGGAGAAGATGAACTTTACCGGCAAGCGATGGAGAGAATCGCCGAGATCAGCGCCATGGGCACCGGAGCCGTGGAGATCAAGAGCGGCTACGGACTGACGACGGAAGACGAGCTGAAGATGCTCCGGGTCATCCGCCGTATCCGGAAGGACAGCGGACTCATCGTCCGTTCGAACTTCCTAGGAGCGCATGCTGTCGGTCGTGCCTACACCGGCCGTCAGAGCGAATACGTGGATCTGATCTGTATGGAAATGATTCCGGCCGTCGCGGCGGAAGGCCTCGCTGATTTCGTGGATGTCTTCTGCGACCAAGGTTTCTTCACCGTTGAAGAGACCGCCAGAATCCTGGAGACCGCCGCCCGTTACGGCATCCGCCCGAAGATCCATGCCAATGAACTGGCCGTGTCCGGTGGCGTGCAGGTCGGAGTCGCCTGGAACGCGCTTTCCGTCGATCATCTGGAAAGGACGACAGACACCGAGATCGAAGCCTTGAAAGGGACGGAGACCATGCCGACCATGCTGCCAGGTGCCTCCTTCTTCCTCGGCATGCCTTACGGCCGGGCGAAGGATTATCTGGCCGCCGGTCTCCCATTGGCCTTAGCTTCAGACTACAACCCCGGTTCCTCCCCGAGCGGTAACATGCGTTTCGTGATGGCTCTCGGCTGCATCCGGATGCGGTTGACTCCGGAACAGGCTTTCAACGCCTGCACGATCAATGCCGCCTATGCCATGGGCGTCAGCGAGCTGGCAGGTTCGATCACGGTCGGAAAGACAGCGAACCTGATCCTGACCCGACCGATCCCATCATTGGCCTATATCGCCTATGCCCACCAGACTCCTTTCATCCGGAGCGTTTTCCTCCAGGGAAAGCCGGTGGACAGCACAAGCAAATCACCATTCTAAAATTATAATGCTATGAAAATCAAACAGAGCAAATTCATTGAAGACTTCAAGGCCTTCGCCATGAAAGGCAATGTCGTGGACATGGCTGTCGGTGTAGTCATCGGCGGTGCCTTCGGTAAGATCGTGACCTCTCTGGTCAATGACATCATCATGCCGCTCATCGGTGCCATCACCGGCGGCCTGGATTTCACCTCCCTCAGATGGGTCATCAAACCGGCTGTCCTCAATGCGGACGGTACCGTGAAAGTAGCGGAAGCTGCCTTGAAATACGGTAACTTCATCCAGACGACCGTCGATTTCCTCATCATCGCCTTGTCCATCTTCATCGTGATCAAACTGATCGGTAAGTTCAGACGCAAAGAAGCCAAGAAACCGGCTCCGGCACCTGAGGCACCGAAGAAATCCGATGAGACCAAGTTGCTGGAAGAGATCCGCGACCTGATGAAGGCTCAGAAATAAGCCGTTACCAATCCTTGAACGGATGGTTCAGGAGTTGGGAATTGTAATATCGGCGCTGGCCGGTGACTTCCTCACCCAACCATTCCGGATGTACGAAGGGTTCATTCTCGTCCGAGAGTTCGATCTCGGCGACGATGAGCCCTTCATTGTCTCCATGGAATTCGTCCACTTCGAAGACATGGCGGCCGGCCGGAACATAATGACGGACCTTGTCGATGACCTGGCCCTGACACAGGGAGATCAGACCTTCCGCCTCCTCTGACGAGATTTCCTTCTCGAACTCGAAACGGGTGGTACCGGCGGCGTTGGTCGGCCCCTTGATGGTCAGATAAGCCTTGTCGCCCATGATGCGGGCACGTACCGTCCGACCGGTCTGAGTGCTCAGGTAAGCCTGGACAACTTTCTTCGAAGCCGTCGCTTCCTTTCTGAACGCCTCATTCTTCACGAGGAATTTACGTTCGATTTCTACTCCCATGATGGTCTGCTCTGCAGGAAAAATCAGCGGTTCCCTACTGGAGTGAACCGCCGACAATATCCAGAATTTCGTTTGTAATCGCCTGCTGACGAGTCTTGTTATAGGATAACGTCAGTTCGGACAGCAGATCCTCCGCATTGTCGGAAGCGATCTGCATGGCCATGGTCCGGGCCGCATGCTCAGCGGCATTCGCATCCAGGATGACCGTATAGATCTTCAACAGCATGACCTTCGGAACCAGATCGGTCACCAAAGCCTCTGCGGAAGGTTCCAGAAGGAAGCCGGAATCCATATCGGAATCCTTGCCGACCGGAGCCAGCGGAAGATAGGTATCTACCTGCGGATATTGAGTACCCGTCGATTTGAAATGATTGTATATCAGCAGAATCCTTCCGGTCTTGCCCAGTTCGAAGTCATCGGTCAGGGTCTTGTAGATTTCCTTCGCGGTCTCGTAATCGCTCCTGTGCTTCGATCCGGCCCATTCCCAGCTGATGGTCAATCCCTTGCGGTGAATGGCTTCCGCCACCCGTTTCCCGACGGTATAGATCTCGATATCATCTTCTCCGTATCCTTCTTCATGAAGCTGCTGGAGCGTCTCTTCAAACTTACGGATGACATTCAGGTTGAAGGAACCGCACAAAGATGAATCGGAAGAGAAGACGACCAGAGTCACACGGTCAGAAGAAACACTGGCCCCCGCTTCCGGCATGGTCGCGAACACCTCATTGGCCCTCCTGTCTTTCAGCAGTTCATCCAGCATGGCATGCAGCCGGCGCTCATAGGGCACATTGCCCGCGATCGCCTGCTGCGCCTTGAAAAGTTTGGCCGATGAGACCATTTTCATGGCAGAGGTAATCTTCAGTGTATTACGCACTGAACCGATCCTTTGCTTTATTTCTCTCAACGATGCCATATCTTTCTATTTATGCAATGAGCCGATGACGGCAGCCGCCTCCTTCTCCAGAAGCGCCTTCATTTCATCTGTAATCTGTCCTTTGGCCAATGGATCGAGCAGCTCTTCCTTGTGGAAGGCTTTCAGCTTCTTCAGGAAAGCATGCTCGAAGGCAGGAATGTCCTGGAGCGCCAGATCTTTCAGCAATCCCTTGACACCGCAGTAGAGGACAGCGATCTGTTCTCCTACCGGCATCGGACTGTACTGCGGCTGAACCAGCAGTTCGCTGTTCTTTCGTCCACGGTCCAGGATCATGGCGGTCACCGGATCCATATCGGAACTGAACTTCGAGAAGGCCTCGAGCTCACGGTACTGGGCCATGTCGATCTTCAAGGTTCCGGCCACTTTCTTCATGCTCTTCACCTGTGCGCTGCCACCGACACGAGAGACGGAGATGCCGACATTGATGGCCGGGCGGTAACCCTGGTTGAACAGGTCGGTCTCCAGGAAGATCTGACCGTCGGTGATGGAAATCACGTTGGTCGGGATATAGGCGGAAACGTCTCCGGCCTGAGTTTCGATGATCGGCAATGCGGTCAATGAACCACCGGCCTTCACCTTGCCTTCCAGGCTGTTCGGAAGATCGTTCATCTTCTCGGCCACTTCCTGCTGCGAAATGATCTTGGCCGCTCTTTCAAGCAGTCTGGAATGGAGATAGAAGATATCACCCGGATAAGCTTCACGTCCTGACGGGCGTCTCAGAATCAGGGAAATCTCACGATAAGAGACGGCCTGCTTGGACAGGTCATCGTAGACGACCAGCGCATGTCTTCCCGTATCCCTGAAGTACTCACCGATCGCCGCACCTGCGAAAGGAGCGTAGAAACGGAGAGCCGCCGCATCAGCTGCCGTCGCCGCGACGACGACCGTATAATCCATCGCACCCTTTTCCTTGAGAACATTGACGATGGAAGCGACAGTGGAACCTTTCTGTCCGATGGCGACATAGATACAGTAGACCGGTTCGCCGGCCTCATACGCTGCCTTCTGGTTGAGTATGGTATCGATAGCGATCGCCGTCTTTCCGGTCTGACGGTCACCGATGATCAGCTCACGCTGACCTCTTCCGATAGGGATCATGGCATCGATGGCCTTGATACCGGTCTGCAACGGTTCTGTCACCGGCTGTCTGAAGATGACACCAGGGGCTTTCCTTTCCAGAGGCATCTCGAAAAGTTCGCCCTGGACCGGCCCTTTTCCGTCCAGCGCTTCACCGATCGGATTGATGACACGGCCGATGATCTCTTCCCCGACATTGATGGAAGCGATCCTGCGGGTACGCTTCACGGTCATCCCTTCCTTGATCTTGTACGTCGGTCCGAGCAGGATGGCTCCGACATTGTCCTCTTCCAGGTTCATGACGACGGCTTTCACGCCATTGTCGAACTCCAGAAGTTCATTGGCCTCAGCATTGTTCAAGCCATAGATACGGACGACACCGTCACTCACCTGAAGGACCTTGCCCACCTCATCCAATTTGAGATCGGTATCGATCCCTTCCAACTGCTCGAGCAGGACATCTGAGATTTCACTTGGTTTGATGATATCTGTCATAATAACTATACGATTCTGTTGTTGATCCGGACAAGGTTGTTCCGGATAAGTTCCAGCTTATGTCTCACGCTGGCATCTACCCTGGTATTGTCTATCTCGAAGATGAAACCTCCGATAAGGGAGGGATCTTCGATCGTATGGAGACAGATGGTGGAATGATTCACCGGAGCCAGGATTTTCTCCAATTGCTCCACCAGTCCGTCTGAAGGACCGGATACGATGAGCGTACCCTTCATTATTCCTTTTTCCCGTTCATACTGGTCCACGAAAGACGACAGGATGAGCATCAGGAAGTCGATCCTCTTCCTGTCGAGGACCAGTGAGATGAATTTACGGAATTCCGGTACCATAGGCTCTCCAATCGCCTCTTCCATGACCGCGAGCTTCTTCTCGTCTCCCACGAAAGCATGCTTCTGGATGAAATCCCTCAGATGAGGAACCTCCACCATCTGATAGGCCAACTGCTGGGCCTGGATGTAGACCTTGTGGGCCGACTCCTTATCCTTCACATATTTGACCAATGCTCTGGCGTATCTTGCCGCTATTATACCTGAATTCATGATCAGTTCCTTTTTTCCAGTTTGGAAACATCTTCAAGCGTCTTGCCGATGAAGGCTTTGCTGGCTTCCGGGTCCGAAAGTTCCTTCTTCAGGATCTTTTCCGCAACCTCCATCGAGAAAGTCACGACTTCCTGGCGAAGTTCCCTCATCGCCTCTTCCTTTTCTGCCTGGATCGCCTTTGACGCATTCTCCATGATTTTCTTCGCCTCTGCCTGTGCTTCTTCTGAAGCCTTTGCGATCAGTTCCTCACGCATCGCCGCGGCTTCGCTGAGCATCTTCTCCCGCTCTTCCTGAGTCTTCTGGATAAGTTTGTCCTGCTCTACTGCGAGATGCGCGAACTTGTCCTCCGCCTCCTGCGCGAGTTTCATGGCATTGGCTATCTTATCCCTGCGTTTCTCGACCATTCCGGTAATGACCGGAAAACCGAATTTCGCAAGGATGAAGAAAACGATCAGAAATATGATGGTCATCCAGAAAAGGAGACCACCATCCGGCGTCATCAATGACATAGGCTTCCGGGATTAAAGGACGATGGCCAGAAGACAAGCGATGATGGCGAAAAGGCAGGCGCCCTCGACCAATGCACCGATGATCAGCATGGCACCACGGATACTTCCGGAAGCTTCCGGCTGTCTGGCGATCGCTTCCATGGCAGATGATCCGATCTTACCGATACCCCATGCAGCCGCGAGCGCTGCAATACCTGCACCTAATGTTCCTGCTGCTTTTGCCCAAACCGCTGTCGTAGCTGCTTGCAATAAAATTGTTGATAGTAACATGATTTTATGAATTTAAAGTTGTTTGTTTATTCTTCTTTAGGCCGGGACATTCCGATGAAGACAGATGACAACATCGTGAAGACATAGGCCTGTATGAAAGCCACCAGCAATTCGAGACAGTTCATGAAGACACCGAAAAGCATCGTCACGAGCGTCATGGAGCCGTTGATGACCGGTCCCAGCTTGGCCGTGATGAAGATGACGGACACAAGTCCGAGAATCATGGCATGGCCGGCCAGGATATTTGCGAACAATCTGACCATCAGGGAGAACGGTTTCGTGAAGATTCCGAAAAGTTCGATCGCCTGCATGATCGGGATCGGGAACTTCAGCCATACCGGCACATCCGGCCAGAGGATCTCTTTCCAATAATGTCTGTTGCCGAATACATTGACGGCGATGAACGTGCAGAGGGCGAGGACCATCGTGACCGCAATGTTTCCTGTCACGTTCGCGCCACCCGGAAAGAACGGCACCAGGCCCATCAGGTTATTCAGGAAAATGAAGAAGAAGATGGTCAGAAGGAAGGGAGAATATTTCTTGTACTCCGGTCCTACCGATTCTTTGATGATGCTGTCATTGACCATCATGATGAAAGGCTCCATCACCGCCGCGATGCCTGTCGGAGTTTCTTTCTCCGGATCATGACGCCTGTACCAGGAAGCTGTCTTCAGGATGAGGAAGATCAGAAGAAGCGAAGATACCATGAGGGCGACGACATTCTTCGTCAGCGAGATGTCGAAAGGTTTCGTGATGGTGCCGTCCGCCTGGAGTTCGACGATCTTACCTTCATTCGGCTGTCCTTCCGGAGCGATGAACAGACCGTCCACCGGTCCATGATGGAAGTCGGAGCTCATGAAGCAATGCCAACCCGTCGTGCTGCTATGCACGATGACCGGCAATGGAATCGTGATGTGCTTTCCGTTTGCCGTCGTCCACAGGTGCCATTCATAGGCATCTCCGATGTGGTCGAAGATCATGCCGGAAATGTCCACCGCCTTTTCTTCCGCGACGGCGGCCGTATCCGTCCCCGTAGCCGGCGCGACCTCAGCGGCAGCTGCTCCACAGGGTTTTGCCAGCAGCATCACCGCTGCCAGCAAGACTGTCATGATTTTCATCCGATTCATATCTCCACACATGCTGTAACCTGATTGTCCTTCACTTCCACGAAACCTGAACGGACAGCGATCTCCGCCTCCTGTCCACCTGCCGCATAGACGATGCTGCCGCTGACCAGCGGTGACATCAGAGCGCAGTGATCTTTCAGGACCGTGAACTTCCCCATTGACCCGGGAAGACCGACCTTCGAACACTTTGTGTCCAGGATCAGCTTCTCCGGCGAGAGGATCTGCAATCTTATCGGTTCAATTTCTACCATTTCATTTATTATTCTTTGTCCGCAGAGACTTAGGCCACATGCCCTGCCGCTGCCAGAATTTCCTTACCCTTCGCGATGACTTCCTCGATCGTGCCTGCATTCATGAAGGCCTGCTCCGGAATATCATCGACCTTACCGTCCAGGATCATGTTGAATCCTTTGATCGTATCCTCGATGGACACCATCACTCCCGGCACACCGGTGAACTGTTCCGCAACGGAGAAAGGCTGGGAGAGGAAACGCTGCACACGACGTGCACGGTTCACCACCATCTTGTCATCGTCGGAAAGTTCGTCCATACCGAGGATGGAAATGATGTCCTGCAGTTCCTTGTAACGCTGGAGAATCTGCTTGACTCGCTGTGCGGTATTGTAATGTTCCTCGCCGACAATGTTCGGATCGAGGACACGGGAAGTCGATTCCAACGGATCCACCGCCGGATAGATACCCAATTCCGTAATCTTACGGCTCAGGACGGTCTGTGCGTCCAGGTGGCTGAAGGTCGTGGCCGGAGCCGGGTCCGTCAAGTCATCCGCCGGCACATAGATGGCCTGCACGGAAGTGATGGAACCGTTCTTGGTCGAAGTGATCCTCTCCTGCATGGATCCCATTTCAGAAGCCAGAGTCGGCTGATAACCGACGGCGGAAGGCATACGGCCGAGCAAGGCGGAAACCTCCGAACCGGCCTGAGTGAAACGGAAAATGTTATCGATGAAGAACAGGATATCTTTCGGACCGTCCGCACTCGGATTGTCACGGAAAGATTCCGCCAGAGTCAGACCGGACAAAGCGACGGAAGCACGCGCTCCAGGCGGCTCGTTCATCTGACCGAAAACCATGGAAACGTGAGATTTCTTGACTGCATCGTAATCGATCTTGTCGAGGTCCCACCGACCTTCATCCATGGATTTACGGAATTCCTCACCGTAATTGATGACATTGGATTCGATCATCTCGCGGAGCAGGTCATTACCTTCACGGGTACGCTCACCGACACCGGCGAAGACAGAGAATCCGTTATGTTTCTTGGCAATGTTGTTGATAAGTTCCTTGATCAGCACTGTCTTGCCGACACCGGCACCACCGAAAAGTCCGATCTTACCACCTTTCAGATAAGGTTCGAGCAGATCGATGACCTTGATACCGGTGAAAAGGATTTCTTCAGTAGTCGTCAGATCTTCGAATTTAGGTGGATTCCTGTGAATCGGGAAAGCACCTTCCCTATCCAGGTTATCCATACCGTCGATGGCATCACCGACAACATTCATCACACGACCGCGGATCTGAGGTCCGACCGGCATGACGATCGGCTGACCCGTACTGACGACCTCCAGACCTCTCCGCAATCCGTCCGTACTGTCCATAGCAATGGTCCGGACGGTATCTTCTCCGATGTGCTGCTGCACTTCCAGGGTCACCGTCTTTCCGTCATCACTGATCACTTTCAATGCTTCATGGATGGAAGGGATTTCTGCAGAAGAAATCATCGCTCCCGGCGTGTAATCTGTCCCATGGAAATAAACATCGACCACAGGGCCGATAATCTGAGATATATTTCCTTTCAATTTTGTCATGACACCTAGTCTTTATCTTTTTTTAACAAAGTTTAAATATACGACTTTTTTTAGGAGTGAACAAAAATCGAACTGCATTCGATTGCAAAAAGTGGAAATTTACCAGCCGCAAGTAGAAAGCAGAGAAATGTTCTGCGAAGCAGCGGAGTAAATGACAAAAGACCCTGACCATCGTTAGATGATCAGGGTCCTGTCAAGAAGCGTGGCGGCTACCTACTCTCCCACCTGGTGGGGCAGTAC
>RCNI01000046.1_pt1 | contig 75799 bp, 73 predicted proteins | sample 2041151 | NCBI WGS metagenome assembly RCNI01 (sample SAMN09708214, study PRJNA481090) | feces metagenome | isolation source: feces | place: Antarctica: Albino Rookery
GTTAAGCAGGTAGCCACCACAGCCCTTACTTACAAGCCATATTTACCTTTAAGCTACTCCACATGGGCTACCAGGTCCGGGATATTGTCAAAGCCTTTGCTATATTCGCAGACGAGGGTGGCCTGGGGTGCATATTTTTTGATAGTGTCAAAGACACTCTCCCAGGGGATGGTGCCCTGGCCCACGGGCAGCCGAACAGGCTCTTGCAACAAAAAAAGAAACCTCCCCGGAATAAAATTTCAGGAAGGCTTCTAAGAGTTAATATTTAATTGGGCCAGGACTTATTGGGCCGCCATGCTTATCTAATCGCAATTTGGCACTTAGAGCTACTTTGGAAAAGCAATCCAGCAGCAGAATTAAACACCGAGAATTTATCCGTAGCCGATTTAAAGGCTAATCAATCTTCATCATCGTAATCATATTCATCATCCGCAGCGAAGCTGACATTAAGGGTTAAACCATGTTCAAAGGGATTGTAATCCTCTTCTTCCTCTTCATCACACTCATAGTAATCAGAAAGGTCGCTAGTCGCTGTAGCTTCGATAGCAGCACAAGCACGATCATAAAAATCAGATAACTCAGCCACATCTTCCAAGCACAGGCCATCTCTATGAGCCTGCACATAAATAGCGGCCTCCTCCGGAGTCATCTTCTCTTCCCATTCAATGGTATTACTGGCATTGCCACGCCCAAAAGATACATAGTATTCAAATTTAGCATAACACTGGAGATGGGAACAAAGATGGACACATCTGCATCTTATTATATGTATTGGGAAGTAAATAAGATTATGAAAATATTCACTAGTTTTTATTAAATAAAGCACGTAGTTCATTCCCGTAAAAATCACTACTTTTACTTAATACCAGCCATTTTTTACCTAATTCTTTATTCTTGTCAACACCTATCCCATCGACATAACATTTTTCCAATTGTCTTTGTGCATCTTTATTACCTTGTTTAGCCGAGTTTATAAAATACTGGAATGCTTTCCACAAACAGTTATCTTCTCCGTATGTAAGATAACAACCCATACTAAACTCCGCACCCGCTTGGCCATTATCCGCAGCCTTCTTATATCACTTTCAGGCTTCTTCTTTGCTTACATTATGGACATATCCCGCTTCTATAAAACTTGCATATTTGTATTGCGCCTCTACACGTCCTATAACCTTTCTATAAAACATAATAACCTTTTGCGCATTATATTCTTCTATATCGTAACTATAGTACATATCGCCCAAATTATATACAACACAAGAAAAATCTTTCTCTGCTACTTTAATATACCATTTCAAAGCTTCTTAATAGTACTGTTTCACACCCTTGCCTAAACGGTATGCATCTCCAATTTTATTTTGAGCAAGAGCATTATCCTTTTGCTCAGCTATGAAAAACTACATTACTGACCCAATTTCGTTTGTCGGAACGCCTTTACACATACCATAAAATATACCTAATTTTACTTGAGCATTTACATGACCTTTCGGGGCTGCCTCTCTATACCATTTTATAGCCTCTTTATAATCAGAACTTTTACGATAATATTCGTATTTTAAACCCATATTATACTCATTAATTCCAAAATCCATAAAAACACCAACATGCTTTTATAACTAACATTAAAAATAAACCTCTAACCTCAATTTTCAAAAATCGAAGTTAGAGGTTTTTCAATACCCAAGATACCTTCTGAAAGGGATTTAGCTTCACTGGACTCAAATCCATTAAGTGCAACTCTAAAGTACTCAAAGTTACCATAGTAATCAAAAATAATAACTCTTTCCTTACCTGTATATTCTCCGCAAATTTGCTCCAAGTAGGTAAGGTTAGAAGAAAGCTCATTACTTCTACCAATCATTCGCCAAAACTTATTTTTAGAACGAACTTTTTTAAAATACCAAGTTCACACATTTAGGAACGTCTATCCCCATATCTACAATATCAACAGAAACAGCTATTCTAGGATACTAGTCAAATTTATTAAAATCAAGACAGTGAAAGTTTTTCCATTTCTTATCTCACTTACCGATAATTACTAGAAATATTAACTCGTAGATTTTTCAGTACTCTATATTTCTATATACATATTTTGAAGTAACTTTTTAAATTCTTCTAAATCATCTTTATTCAGAATTTTATTTGTCCTATGAGAAGAATAATCGACTATGTTAACATTCTCCATGTCATCATATTTTCCTATTTCTTCTGTTTTTAATGTGGTTGTTAAAATACATTGATTCCTTAATTCTCCAAACAATTCTAACACTCGTTTTTCTTTATCTGTAGAAAGATCTTCGGCTCTAAAAGAATCCATTATAATTGGACAATCATGACCTGTCATTTCAACAGAAGCCAACAATTTTGAAACATAAAATACCGTTTCTTCACTACCAGAAACAACAGTTCCTCGCTTTGTGAAAATATCCTCGTATTCCTTTTCACTTTCTATATCTATTTGCTTCTTTTTCTCATTCATTAAAGACATAAAGCGACCATAGAACTCCTCTCTTTCCTTTTTTGCTTTATCCGAAAAGATATTTCCAACTTTGAGAGTACCTTCATATTGTTCGAGTTCTTTATCAATATTGTCTATTGTTTGTTCAATATCAGCAACACTATTGTACCCCATTTTATATGCAACAATATTTTCTATCGTTATATCCTCATTAGCCATCAAAGAATTGAGTTCGTATTGTTGCTTTTCTATTTCAAAATCAAGCTTTTTTATTTCTTCTGTAAAATCAGAAATCTTCTCACTGATAGATTCTATTATTTGCTTTCTCATCAATGGTGTCGAAATATCAAAGGAATATTTAGATTTACTCGTTCCTTTATAGGCTATATGAGTAGAATTGCAGTCCATACAGCATAATTCTCCTACTTTGATGTTTCTATTCAATGAATTAAGTTCTTTTAATGTTCCATTCCATAATGACTTTTCGACAGCTAATCGATTTCTTTTTTGCTTAATCTCGGTAATTAAATCCGTTATAGATTCCATTTCATCAACACATTTATTAAATGCATCTCTATCTTTAATTTTACTCAAATACTCTGGTGCAACCGCAACTGTCTTATAAAAATCAGACAAGTTTAATTGTTCTTTTCTTCGAGCCTTTAACTCTTTAATTTTATCTTTAATCTTTTTTATTTCTGTAGGCGTAATCTCTGATGAAAAATCACCGGAATACGAGAGCAACATATTTCTAAAATCATCTTTATGGTAGAATCCGCTATTAAAAATAGTCGATGTATCCTTGCCGTCTTGTCCCACAAAAAATAATTGAACAAATAGCTCCATATCAACGATTCTTTTATCTCCATTAAATTGAATCATAGGAAGTTGAAAAATATTGTTATTCCAAAATCTTTTCAACTCTGACATTCCTTCAAAAATTCCTAGTTTATCAGCGTATTTCAGAACATATTCATCTCCCGATCTCACGATAATATATCTTTCACTATTATGTTCAAATTCAAGATAATAAACGAAGTCTTTGTAATTGAATGAATCTGGGAAAATAGGCTTATTCCCAATAGCATACAGCAAAGATTGAATAATAATAGTCTTTCCTTTGTTATTGTCATCACTCAGTAATATGTTCAATCCTTCTGAAAAAGTATCTTCAATAAAGGCTTCTTCACTACTACCAACAGCCACTTTTCTTATAATCATTGTGATACCCCCTCCTTAATTTTTGCAATAAAATACTTTAATGAAAATGCATCAAAATCCGTACACACATCTAACACTTCATCTGGAATTGAATCAACAATATAATTGATATTTTTATCAGGATTCTGAATAATTAATGTATAAACACTATCAAACAATGACCAATAAGCCTGTGCAATTGAATTGTTAAATAATGCTCTGCACATTGCACTTTGACAGTGCTCTAGTAGCATTTTTCTTCTTTCCTCCGGATATTTCAAGTACACCTCCATAAACGGTTCAGGTACACCTTTTGAAAGAGGATCGGTATTTAGAATTCTTTGCAAAACTAACAATCTTATTTCGTGCGTTTTTAATTCCCTACCATATGAAAGGACTTCATCAATTCTTTCTATTGTTACGCCCTCTACATTTGTATTTTTCAATTCTGATTGTTTATTTCTAATCTCATTAAAAATACTTATTAATTCAGAATCAGATGGAATAATTGATGGATGATTTTTTATAATTTCTTTAATATAATCTTGTGGTAATTTATCATCAACAACAAACCGAACTACTTTTAAAAAATCATCAATATTTTTATCTGTGATGTAAGAATTGTCGATATACTTTTTTTTCACACTTTCTTCTATAAGTCCTTTTTTAACGCTAATTAAAGCCTTTTTGTTAATATTAGTTACATCAAAACGATTTTGTGTAGAGTCTATCCTAAAGGAGTCAGGAACTCCACCCATAAAGATTACATAATCAACAAATGTAAATTCACTCAAGTAATTTTTAAAAAGTGTAACTAATTCTCTGCCAATTCCTTTAGCACTTGCCGTTTTACTCGCCTTAGATTGGACATCCCATAAATTTCTGCCCATTCTATCCATGCCTGTAATATCGTTAAAAAAGTCTACCACAAAATAATTCATCTTAGAACTATCTTTATGGAAGTTCATGAGATAAAGCATAGCTTTAGTTTCCGCATCCGCACCGGATTTTCTTAATTTTTCTGATGAGCAAACCGTATATGACATTACCTCATCCCTCCAATCTACTAATTTCCTTACACTATTCTTGTAAATTTTTATTAAGTGTATATGTTGTATTGAACACTAAGTCAGATAACCCTTTCTTGAAAGATGGATTATCTTGGAATTGTTTAAACAGTTCCATATTATCTACTATGACTGAAAAAATCCATCCAAGTATACTTCAAAGTCTGCTTTTAAAGTTTACCTCTTAGCTCTACCTGTTAAATCTTTCAACAAGAATGGTGAATCATTACCAAAATCTTGACCAGTTACATTGGATAACGTTAACCATTGATTTGTAATTCCGACTTCAGCCATTTTCTTTTTTATTTCTAAAACAGCCGGATATCTTCAAGCATTGTGTCCCAACGATGAATAACAGTCGTAGGAAGAATGATGTCTCTATACTTACCTATGACATGAACATCTCTTAAACAGTCATCTGTAATGCCCCATATAAAACTTACGATTGAATTTTATAATTGGTTACCTATTTTATTATTTTCCTTCATAAATAGTTTCTACAATATCTTCTATTTGATAATCTAAAGCCTTGCAAATTTTGTCCAAAGTATCAATATTAACATTGTCACCATGATTTAATTTACCGATTGTGTACGAACTAATATTAGCTTTTGCCGCTAAATTTTCATCTATACCTAAATATGTTAGAAGTTTTCAAAATTTTTATGACTCACTGACAGATAAAAGCTATTTTCCCAATATTTTCATGTTCTTATCACAACTCAATTTATATTATGAATTAAACTATCACAAATTTCAACATAATACCTAGTGATACCAAATTTTTTCGTTATTTTCAGGATAGTCTTCTGCTTCAATACTTTTTAATATGAATATTATAAATATCCTACCTTTTACCTATCTTTATAAACTGGGAAGCATTGTAAATCACTAACGGTTCACTACTTTTTCAACTTCCCACTTCCGCATAAACTTTTATAAATAATTATCGAAAAACCAATCTTCTTGAAATACTAATTTTAAATCGATGGCTATTCATTCATTTTTGATATTATGATACTGTAAATATATCTTTTTTTCTCATTCATCAACCTACAGTATTCCTTGTTTAAATCATTTGTTGTAGGAAGCTTCTTGAGTTCACACTCATCAAATACTTTCTTAGCTGTTCTACGAAGAGTACTCTGTTCTCGGTGTTTTCGAAGAACTTCTTGCTGTAACAGGACTTCCTGTACTGAATATAAATTTCTCTTGAATCATAGTAATCGAAAATATGCTTTTTCAAAACAAATAGTTCTGCCATATGAGCTTCTTTTACTTTAAAATCTGTTATAGGGTATTAAATTTTTCTACAGCTTCATCCGATTTCGTTTTCAATAGTTTCGAGCTTATTATCTCGTAAAAATAGCAAAGTCTTTGACATAAATTTTAAATTAAATTTCGTTGTCCAACGTTCATAGCCCTTATCTTTTCCAATAATCTTTGCTTGTATATAAACAAGCAAATTAAGTTTTTATTTCTTTGGAAGTTCTTTTATTTTTTGCTTTTGCACCGGCAATCACATATCGAATTTCATTTTCTGAATGTCCCTCACTAAGTGAACGCCAGCTAATTAATCTCTGCTGACCTTTAAAACGAAAATCTATATGCTTTCCTCCTTTCACTTCAAATCCCACACCTTCCATAAAAAGAGAGTCGAGTAAAGAAATAGGAGTCTTACATATCTTTTCATTCACTGAAAATACTTCCAACTTCCACAAGAAACCCCCGATGCTTAGATAAGTTTTATTAGTTCGAAAACAAATACACTAAAAGAAAGACCTGTAGATATGCAATCTACAGGTCTTATTTTAATTCCAACTGTTAAGTAGGTAGCCACCACAGCCCTTACTTACAAGCCATATTTACCTTTAAGCTGCTCCACATGGGCCACCAGGTCCGGGATATTGTCAAAGCCTTTGCTATATTCGCAGACGAGGGTAGCTTGGGGTGTATATTTTTTGATAGTGTCAAAGACCCTTTCCCAGGGTATGGTTCCTTGGCCCACGGGCAGATGGGCATCACTGCTACCATCATTGTCATGGATGTGATAGCCGATCAGCCTTCCCTGTAGAGCATGGATGACAGCCGGAATATCCCAACCGTTGACATGGGCATGGCCGGTGTCCAGCAGTGCTCTGGCCTGAGGAAAGGTCTGGAACAGGTCCAGATAGTCTGGTAAATCAAAAATTACATTACGCTTAACCCTCAGGCCGACATTTTCTATTACTATGGTAACACCATACTTTTTCCCCAAGGCCAATACCTTAGCCAAACGCTTCTTTACCAGAGCCTGGGCCGCCTGCTTTTCAGCCGCTCCCACCTCATTGGTATGGACAACGACAAATTGCGCCCCAATTTTTTTAGCATAGGCCAGGGTCTTTTCCATAATTGCCAAATAGCTGCGGTCACCGGTGGCTAAATCCATGGCTACACAGGGCCCGTGGATGCTAAGGCTACGCAGACCCCAGGCGGCTACCTCCTCGTTCCAATAATAATCCTTACCAAATTCATAAAAAAATTCAATTCCGTATTGTCCCGGCAAATGGCGCAGGTTGGCTTTAGTAAAGCCGGGAAACAATAAGTCACTTATTGCTAGCTGCATTTTCTTACCTCACATATCCAATATTCATTCCAGTTGCTGCATCAAAAAGACTGATATTACTCCATTCAAAGTCAAAGCCCACCAGCTGTGTCAAATCCACCCGCAAATTGCTGACCTGCAGGAAGCATCCTTCACCATTGGGCAGACGTAGGCTGGCGGTCTGTAGGTTGCCTGTATTTTCCATAAACTCCACGGTGCAGTTCACCATGGCCTCAGTAAATTTAGGAATGCAGGCCTCCGGACGCAGGCCTACGCAGATATCCCGATGACCGGCAAGCAGGTTCTTCCATTCCTCCGGTATGCTGACGATACAGCCGCCTAGATAAAGCTCGCCCCCTGCGTAGGTCCCTTGGAAAAGGTTCATGGCAGGAGAACCGATAAAGCCTGCAACAAAGGTGTTGGCCGGATGACGGTAGATATTTTCCGGCGTGTCTATCTGCTGTACCTTGCCCTTATTCATAACTACAATGCGGTCCGCTACGGTCATGGCCTCGATCTGGTCGTGGGTGACGTAAATCATGGTCGGGCGGAACATTTCGTGTAGTCTGACCAGCTCCGTGCGGGCCTGCTGACGCAGCTGGGCATCCAGATTGGACAAGGGCTCATCCAGGAGGAAATAGGGCGAATGCTTGACCAGAGCCCGGCAGAGGGCAACACGCTGCTTTTGGCCGCCGCTCAGCTCATGGGTTTTCTTCTGTTTATAATCCGCCAAATGTAAAATTTCCAAGGCCTGTTCGCCCCGACGATTAATCTCCTCCTCCGCCAGCTTTTGCAGACGCAGGCCAAAGGTGATGTTCTCCCAGACGGTCATATGGGGAAATAGAGCGTAGCTTTGGAAAACCATGGCAATATTCCGCAGGCCCGGCTCCAGCTTATTGACCAGCCTACCCTCCATATACAGCTCCCCACTGGTAATCTCCTCCAGACCGGCAATCATCCGCAGCGTGGTGGTCTTACCACAGCCGGAGGGCCCTAGCAGGATTAACCGCTCGCCCCGGCGGATTTCCAAATTTAAGTCCTCCACCACTAAATTATTGCCATAGGCCTTATTAACATGAGTAAAAACAATACTATTTTCCATTAGCCCTTAACTCCCGCTTGCATAAATGTGTTGATGATGAATTTTTGACAGAAGCCGTATAAAAGCAGTGGTGGCAGACTGGTCAGGGTTGCTACGGCCATGGCAATCCCCCATTCACTGCCGCCCTCGGCACTAATAAACATTTGCAGCGCCAGGGGCAGGGTGTAATTAGCCTTGTCCTGCAAAACCAGCAGGGGCCAAAAATATTCGTTCCAGGAATTGATGAAGAAAAGAATCCCGATGGAAAAGACGGAGGGCTTAATCAAAGGCAGGACCACTCTGGTCAAAACCTGCCAGGGTCCTGCTCCATCCAGCACTGCAGCCTCCAGCAGGGCCTTAGGAATGGAGCGCATGGTCTGCCGCATCAGGAAAATGCCCATGCCGTCCACCAGTCCCGGCAGCATAACCCCCAGGGTCGTACTCAAAAGGCCCAACTGGGACATTAAAAGATAATTGGGCATAATCAGCACGGTAATGGGTATAAAGAAGGTCAGCAGCATACTGTTGAACACAATCTCCTTGTACCTAAAGCTGTAATACACAAAGGCAAAGGCCGCCAAAATACTGGTACCCACCTTAAAAATGGTCACCCCCACGGCGATTTTCAGGGTATTCCAAATATAGGTCAGCAGGGGAAAATCCTCCAAAACCAGCAGGTAATTATTCAAGGTCGGTGGCCAGGGCAAGGGATTGAGCGTAGCTGTAAAAACCTGGTTCAAATCCTTGAGGGAGGTCGAAAGCATAAAGACTACCGGCCAAAGCATTACCACCACCGCCAGCCACAGTAATCCGTGCCAGATGATTTCTTTGCTAAAATTAGTTTTCATAATATACCTTTTTCTCCAAATACTTATTCTTTACATAGAGGAAGAGTGCATAGCAGACCATGGTCAGCACGGCATAGGCAGCGGCTTTACCCGTCTGGAAAAAGACGAATGCATACTGGTAGATAATATAGACCAGATTGGAGCTGCCCTGATTGGGACCACCCTGGGTCAGCATATTTACCGGCACCAGCACGTACTGGAGGCCGAAGACGATGGTTATGGTAAACACATAAATGGCCGTGGAGGAGGTCATGGGTAAAATAATCTTTTTGAAGATAACCCAATTAGACGCATTCTCCAGCTTGGCTGCCTCAATCATCTCCCGCGGTACGGCGACCATGGCGGCCAACATGATGATCAGATTGTAGCCGAAGACCTTCCAGCCGATGATGGTACAGATGGCAAAAATAACCAGGTAGTTTTCCTTAAACCATCTAGGTGAATCCAGGTCGGCCCAGCCCAGGATGATGCTCAACGGTCCTGCCAGAGGATTGTAAATCCAAAGGAATAAAATGCTGGCTACAGCCAGGGACAGTGTGGCCGGCAGGAAAAGAGCGGAACGGTAAAAGCTCGTCCAGCGGTGGACCAGATGCCCCAGGATATAGGCGTAAAAATAAGGCAGGATAAAATTTAAAACCAGCATGATTAACAGAAAAACACAGGTATTAAGTAAAATTTTCAGCAGCTCGCTGCTTTGCAGGACACTGGCAAAATTTTCTAATCCCACATATTTCAGGGTGGGACTAACCATATTCCAGCTAAAAAAGCTGAGATAAAGATTCTGGACAAGGGGCCAGTAATAAAAAACGATAAAGAGGATGGCTGCCGGCAGCAGATAAAGTATTGCCCCTCGATTATTTCTACTCATATTAACTCCTTCTAACTAAGAAAAGGGGCTGGCCCCGTAGAGACAGCCCATGCTACACATATAATTAAAATCCTATAAAAGCTGATCTATTTTAGCTGCAGTCTGGTCCAGAGCCTCTGCCGCAGACTGTTCGCCACTTAAAATTACGTCACGGACGTCAATGAGCATCTGCTCCGCCTGTAAGCCATTGGCACCGGGGAAGCTGGCCCATTTTACCAGATAGGGCATTAAGTCCAGGGCCACCTTAATGTTGTTGTTTTCGGCAACCAGCTTCTTAAAGCCGTTGGGGTCCTCGGCTACACCCTTAGGCGCGGGCATGTAGCCGGTACCGGTATTCCATTTAACCAACGCCTCCGGAGATTGCAGGTATTTGATAAATTCTACAGCAGCCTTCTCCTTGGCATCATCCTTGGAGAAAATCATCAGGAAATTGCCACCGGCCGGTACCTTTAACTCCTTGCCCTCAAAAGCCGGGAAGGATGCTACCTTAACGGGGAAATTAGCGCTCTTTTCAAAATTAGCACGCTTACCGATGGTGGTGCAGACCATTCCTAATTTACCGCTCAAATAAGCCTGGAAGCCTTCCTCATTGGTGGCATGCAGAGCACTGCCATCCGCTACCATATCAGCCAACAGCTGGTAGGCCTCGGCTGCCTCCGGAGTATTAAAGCCGGCCTTAACCTTGCCGTCCACCTTCTTCAGCATCTGGCCGCCATTGGATTCAATAATGGCCTGCTGAGCCCAGTTATCCGCATATTCCTGCATAAAGAAGCCTATATTACCGGTTTTTTCCTTAATGGTTCTTGCCGCCGTAGTCACCTCAGCCCAGGTTTTGGGTGGATTAGCAGGGTCGAGACCGGCTGCGGCAAAGATTTCCGGATTGTAGTACAGGACCGGTACGCTAATGGAATAGGGCAGGCCTACCTGGATACCGTTTTCAGTCTGAGCCAGAGCCAAGACATTGGGCAGGAAATTATTCTGCATAAAATCAGGGTCCCCGCTTTTGGTAAAGGCCTCATCCAGATTGGTATAGTCCAGATTTTCACCAGCATAATTTAAATAGGAATAGCCCATCTGGACCACGTCCGGATATTGACCGGAAGCAATGGCCGCCTGAAGATTCTGGGTCAGACCCTTATACATATCCGGATTATATTTTTCTACTACCTCAATGTCTGGATGCTTGGCATTAAAATCAGCAACAAGCTCTTTAACAGTTGCACCGCCAAAGCTTTCCGCTGCTACATGCCAGTATTCAATCTGGACCTTGCCCCCATTAGCCTGCTTATCCCCCTCACTACCACAGCCGGTTAAAGCAGAAGCAGCTATTAAAGAAATCATTGCTGTTGCCAGAAGCTTTTTGAAATTCATAAAGAAGTACCCTCCCTTTCTCGCCAAGATGTTTTAGTAAGCACACTTACCTTTACCATAGTTTCTCGCTCCTTTATCACATTGCCCCTCAAGAGGCTACACTTTAATGTTATAAAATGAATGTAAAATTTAAAAGTCGCTTCATGTAAATTCTATGTCAAATTCACCAGTGGGGAGGTTCGCAGCAAAAAAAGAAACCCACAACCGCTAAGCTGTGAGTTGATAATAGTTTTTCCTATCTCTAAGATTTCCTGTACTTATTAAAAATATAAGCTTGCCCTTTGGAGGTAAGCAGCCCTACCGCTCCGAGCCTTATTCATTGGGCTGCAGCATCTGGTCTGTTCCCTCTGTCGCCCAAGCAGCTCCAACCTCTCCTAAAAAATAGTAAAGGACTTGCAGCTTTAAAGCCACAGGTCCTCTTTTTAACCCTCAGGGCAGGTGTTCTAAGCGGTGCTACTACTCCAAGCCTAAAGCCCTTCTACCGTGTTAGCGTAGCTGCTGTAAATACCCTCCAAAAGAACGGCCTGGGCCATTAAGCCCCGCTGTTGGGCTTCGGTAATGTCGCCCTGGGGCTCACTCCAGATAACCAGGGGGTATTTAAGCTGCAGGTAGGGCTCGCCATCCTGCATAAAGCGTTGGGCCAGTACGGCAACGCGCAAATCCCCATTGCTGACCCTCATATAATCCAGGTGCTCCTCGTCACGGCTCCAGTAGCTTTCAGCCCACTGATCCTGAAAATCCGTAGCACTATCATACACCAGGGCAGGCGGCTGCAGCTTCCAGGCAGGGCTCAGCAAATCCGACAGCTCCGGAATATTCTGCTGGTTAAACTCCCGGGGTACGTTGTTCTGTTCCAAATAATCAATCAGCTGGAGGAAAAGCAGGGTCTTTTCCTCATAGGTATCCTGGCTCACCGGCTGGTAGCTTATCTGCTTATAGCTCTGTCTACTGGGCTTTTCTCCCGGCAGATAAAAGCATTCACCTAAGAGCGCCTGGGTTTCCTCCGCCAGATTATAGCTGTATTCCAGCTCCAGGACAGAATTATCCCCCGCGGAAACGATGCGCTGCCACAGATGGACCATCCCCTTTTCTCCATCGTAGGTAAAGCTGTCAGCATCAATAGCGACACTGCCCATATTATCAATGCTATATAAATCCACCCAAGTGCTGGCGCTGGCCGCTACCGGCTGCAGGCTACAGCAGCAAAGTAGCAGCAGCGTACTGCATAAATTTTTCATCATATAGTCCCCTTTATATATATTTAGTTTATATTGTAAAGTATATCTTTGCCTACGTCAACAGCCTCGTAAAGACTGCCCCCTCTACAACAATCCAGCCCAGGTGCAAAAATAAAAGCCTGTGCTGCCCAAGAACAACACAGGCCTACCAGCCGGGTGATTACGCCTCCGGCCAGGTAATTTCCTTTAATTTTTCAAAGGCCTGGGTCAAGCCCTGGTCAGCCGCCTGGGTCAGCCACAGCTTAGCCTGCTTGGGAGATTTATTTACTCCCTTGCCCTCCAGATAGCACAAGCCCAGATTATACTGGCCAATGGCGTCCCCCTGCTCCGCAGCCTTACGATACCATTGGTAAGCCTCCGGTAGGGATTTCTTCAGGCCCAGACCACCTTCATAATAGGCAGCCAGATTATTCTGGGCCTCCACCATGCCCTGCTCCGCTGCCTGCTGAAAGAGAGCCGCTGCCTTAGCATAGGACTGCTCCACATAATCACCAAAATGATAGAACATCGCCAAATTATACTGAGCCTGGGGGTTACCCTTGGCGGCCAGCTCCTGATAAAGCTCCACTGCCTTAGCATAGGACTGCTCCACCCCACGGCCAAATTCATAGCACACAGCCAGATTGCATTTGGCACCGGCATGACCCATCTCGGCTGCCTTCCGGTAGCAGGCCACGGCCTCCTCATAGGACTGCCCCACGCCCTCACCAAATTCATGGGCCACACCTAAAAAGAAATAGCCGTCCGCACTACCTAAGGCAACTGCCTTTTGGTAGCATTCCACCGCCTTGGTAAAGGACTTGTCCACGCCTAAGCCATTGGCATAGCAGGAGCCTAGATTACACATGGCAAAGGCATTACCCTGCTGGGCTGCCGCCTCCGTCCATTTAGCCACCTTTTCCATAGCCCGGGGCGCACCCTCCATGCCAAAATAATAGCAATTAGCCAGGGCCAGCTGACCATCTACATCGCCGTTAACAGCAATCCTATAATATGTTAAAGCGTAACCGGAAAGCTGGGCCGCTTCGGTCGCATCACGTAAATCCTTTTCCATTTTTACACCTCGTTTAATTAACTTTGATAGTGGCGGCACTAGCTCCGCCACAAGCTTCATTAACTATTATAGCTTAAGGAAGGGGAGCGGGCAATGGGCACTGTAAAAGCCACTAGCTTAATAGGCAGGTCTTCTTTAGACCTCGTAGGTCCAGAAGCTATAGCTGAGCTACCTGCCGGTAAATTTTAGCATGGCCCCTGCTCTCATAGTAACACTAGCAGCATTGCTCTCCACCTCGTATTCCAAGAGAGCTTCACTAGTAGGCTTCTGCCATTGGAGGCTTTTCTTAAAAGATGTACTGTTGGAGCTTACCCTACCCACTCCCCATATAGCCTTCTAAAGCTGAACTACCCGCATGGACTTCCTAGACCTGGGGCCGTTATGCAGCAGTGCCATGGCCCTGCCGGAGCCATTAAAGCTTGCTGTCGGCCTGCTATTTTTATGCACAGCAGCAATCAAATATGAAACCGTAGCAGAAAAAGCTTTCTCCACCCTATTTTCAATGCTATAATAAACTTACTACCACCTTATGAAAGGGATGTACAAATGAAAAAGTTTCTTGTAGCTTTAACGCTTACCTGCCTTACCACCGGCTTGGTAACCTTAAATAGCCAGCAGGCAGCTGCCGAAAACTGGCTGAAGCTGTACCAGGGTGAAACCGATACCCTTTATTTTGATTCTGATAGCTTTATCTACGATGCGGCAAGTAATACCGTCAGCTTTTGGGAAAAATACCTGGATGAAAAGGACGATAGCAATATCCAAACCCGCAGATGCTATAATTACAACGATAAAACTTTCGCAGCTGTAGCCATTAACAGCTATAGGGAAAATAAGCTTGTCTCCTCCAATACCTATCCCGAAGCAGAATACAAGCCCATTCAGCCTAATTCCGTAGGTGAAAATAATTATAATTTCTTTGAATATGTCAACCATTTAAGCCAGCAGAACATTGAATGGAATTTTAATAAGGTCTTTATCAACACCCCGGCCAAGCTTGACAGCAACAGCTGGAAGCCTAAACCGAACCTGCCCCACGCCTATTATGACACCTCCTCCTACCGCTACGATAAGCAAAGTAATACTGAAACCTTTTGGGTACAGAGCCGTAGCCTTTTAGGGGGTAAAAATTGTATTAAGCTGACCTACTATCAGCATAATCTAAGTAATGATAAATTTGCCTGGGTGGCTGCCGAAAGCTTTGTAGAGGGCTATCCCACTGCCAAGACTATCTATCCCATCCTCATCTGGCACAGAGCAGAGGTTATCCGTAAGGATGCCTACGACCCCAGCGTAGATTTTTTCAACCAGGGTCTGCTCATTCTTAATCGAGGGATAAAAGAATAATTATTTTCCCAGCTCATTCATTATGACAAACTAAGGGACGCTACCAGTCGGTAGCGTCCCTTTTATATGCCGGATATACAGGCGCGAAGGCTTCTTCCCGGCAGGCAGAGCCCCCAGCTGAAAAAATATAAAAGTTAAGAGGATGCACAAAAAGGGCGGTACCAGCAGGTACCACCCTTTTACTTCATCCAAGGCATTAATGAAGTATTTTTTATTTTTGCCAGTGTTAAGAATCTGTACATTCCCTCCACTGACCTAGGGACGCACTAAAGCCAAGCCAGCTCAAGGCACGCTGGCTAAGGCATTTTGGTGGCAGACTAGTCCAAGGCATACTAGCCTGCCTGGGTATTACTAAAGGAAGTAAGCACGACCGGTCTGCTACAAGGCATCACAGACCCTCCATGCCATCTATTTACGCTGCGGTCGGACCTTCCATCCGCCACCGTTGCTTTTCCTCCAGCAGCAGTCTGTTTACAAGGCATTCACAGAGCAGCTTATTTGAAGTAGTTAACACCAGATACGAAGATTTTCTGATCCTTAGCGCCAGCAATATTACGGAATAAGCCCTTATCATAGCGTTCGCTATGACCCATTTTACCCAAGACACGGCCATCGGGGCTGGTGATACCTTCAATAGCATACAAGCTGCCGTTGGGATTGTAGGGCATGTTCATGGTCGGTACACCCTGAGCATTTACATACTGGGTAGCAACCTGACCATTAGCAAAGAGCTCTTTAATAGTTGCTTCAGGTGCATAGAAGCGGCCTTCGCCATGGGATACGGCGATAGCATGTTCCTCACCGGGCTCACAGCAGGCGAACCAGGGAGATTTATTAGATACTACGCGGGTAGTAACAATTTGAGAAATGTGACGACCAATATTATTAAAGGTCAGGGTCGGGGAATCCTCTTCCATGTCACGAATTTCACCATAGGGTACCAGGCCCAACTTAATCAAAGCCTGGAAGCCATTGCAGATACCCAGCATTAAGCCGTCACGATTGTTCAGTAATTCGTTAACAGCTTCCTTAATACGGGGGTTACGCAGCATGGTAGCAATAAATTTACCACTGCCATCCGGCTCGTCACCAGCGGAGAAGCCACCAGGAATCATCATGATCTGAGAATTCTTAATCATGCGGACCATGGTTTCTACGGATTCTTCAATAGCCTGTGCCGTCAAATTACGGACCACGAAGGTTTCAGCAATAGCGCCAGCTGCTTCAAAAGCACGAGCGCTATCATATTCGCAGTTGTTACCCGGGAAGACAGGAATGAAGACACGGGGCTTAGCAATGTTCACCGGTGCGGTGAGGGGCAGATTATTTCTATACAGGGGTTGGTCAATATCGGCAGGCTCTTCCACCTCAAGCAATTTAGCCGGGAAGATGCCATCCAAGGGCTCGGTATAAGCCTTGGTAGCAGCTGCAGCGGTGATGACGGTGTCATTAATGGAAATACCTGCTTCTGCAGTAGTATGACCTAAGAGCATGTAATCCAGATCAGCAAATACATCCTCAGCAGCTACGCCGGCAGCCAATTCAACAACCATACCACCGGGCTGTAAGGTAAAGAGGCTATCGGGATCACGGAAGGGTTTGATAAATTCAAAGCCCAGGCTGTTACCCATGCTCATGGTGGTTACCAGAGCAGCAATACCGCCGTCCTTAACTGCGGCAGCAGCAGCAACCTTGCCAGCCTCCATAGCAGCATGTACGGCAGTCAGGTTTTTACGCAGGGCAGCAAAGTCCAAAACTTCGGTATTATCGCGGGGGCAGGAAATGAAGACTACCTGATCACCGGCAGCCTTAAATTCTGCGGAAACGGCCTTATCGCCATCAATTACGCCTACGGCAAAGGATACCAGGGTAGGCGGAACGGTTTTGTCCATAAAGGTACCGGACATACTATCCTTACCGCCAATAGCAGGCAGGTCCAGAGCATCCATGGTAGTGAAGGCACCTAAAAGTGCGCTGAAGGGTTGGCCCCAGCTGTTGCTATCGTGAAGCTTGGGGAAGTATTCCTGCAGAGTTAAACGTAACTTAGCCGGATCAGCACCCAAGGCAGTAGCGCGGACAACGGATTCAGTTACAGCATACATGGCACCATGGAAGGGACTCCAGCAGGCAACCTCAGGGTTATAGCCGCAGGCCATAACGGAGGCAGCAGTGGTGTGACCATGGAGCACGGGAATGCGGCCTACCATACCCTCGGAGGGAGTGGTCTGGTTTTTGCCGCCGAAGGGCATCATAACGGTACCACGGCCGATGGTGCTGTCAAAACGCTCGGACAAGCCCTTTTGGCTGCAAACATTCAGACGGCCCAGGTTAGCCAACCAGGCAGCTTCTAAATCCTTAGCTGCGGCAACCTCGGCAGGAACCTTATCAAAAACATTAGCAGCAGCCGCATCATCAACAATGATGTTGGTATGCTGAGCTACGCCGTTGGTGTCCAGGAAGGCACGGGACAGGTCAACAATCTTATCGCCTCTCCAGTACATAACCAGACGGGGATCAGCAGATACCTCGGCAACTACAGTTGCTTCCAGGTTTTCTGCATCAGCAAATTTAATGAAGGCCTCTCTATTTTTAGCTTCAATAACCACAGCCATACGTTCCTGAGATTCGGAAATTGCTAATTCGGTACCATCCAGGCCTTCGTATTTTTTCGGTACCTTATCCAGCTCAATCTGCAGGCCATCGGTTAATTCGCCAATAGCTACGGAAACACCGCCGGCACCAAAGTCGTTGCAGCGTTTAATCATAGCAGTTACTTCCGGATTACGGAATAAGCGTTGGATTTTACGTTCGGTAGGTGCATTACCCTTTTGTACCTCGGCACCGCAGCTCATGAGGGAGTCCACGGTATGCTCCTTAGAGGAGCCGGTAGCACCGCCACAGCCGTCACGACCGGTTTTGCCGCCCAGGAGGACAACAATATCACCGGCAGCAGGACGTTCACGACGTACAGCATCACGAGGAGCAGCACCGATAACAGCGCCAACCTCCATACGCTTTGCTACGAATTTATCGTGGTAGTATTCCTGTACATGGCCGGTTGCCAAGCCGATCTGGTTACCATAGGAGCTATAGCCGGAGGCAGCACCGATGGTAATTTTTCTTTGCGGTAATTTACCGGTAATGGTGTCCGCAATAGGTACGCGGGGATCAGCAGCACCGGTGACACGCATAGCCTGATATACATAGGAGCGGCCGGACAGGGGATCGCGGATAGCGCCACCCAAGCAGGTTGCCGCACCACCAAAGGGTTCGATTTCGGTAGGATGGTTATGGGTTTCGTTCTTGAACATAACCAGCCAATCTTCTTTTTTACCATCTACCTCGATGGGTACTACGATGGAGCAAGCATTAATCTCTTCAGATTCATCCAAATCGATCAGCTTGCCTTCCTTACGCAGCTTTTTCATGCCGATCACGGCAATATCCATCAAGGTTACAGGACGTTCAGTATGTTCGCCATAAACGCCGTCGCGGGCATCCATATATTTGTCGTAAGCTTCCTGAATCGGCTTGGTATAGGTACCGGGTACGATTTCAACATCCTCAATCTGGGTCATAAAGGTGGTATGACGGCAGTGGTCGGACCAGTAGGTATCCAAAACGCGGATTTCAGTAATAGTGGGCTCACGATGTTCTTCGTTAAAGTATTTTTGGCACCAGAGCAGATCCTCCAGGCTCATAGCCAGGCCCATGTCCTGACGGAGAGCTTCAGCTTCCTCCCTGCTCATGGTCAAAAAGCCGGCTACAGTCTTCACCTTGGCCGGTTCCTCGCAGGTGCTTTCCAGGGTTTCCGGCTTACCAGCCTCAGCTTCACGTGCTTCGATGGGGTTGATGCAGTAAGCTTTGATTTTTTCAAATTCTGCATCACTCAAGGCACCCTCTAACACATAAACCTTAGCGGAAGCAACCATGGGGCGCTCCTTTTGGGTGATTAACTGAATGCATTGCTCAGCAAAGTCCTCTCTCTGGTCATATTGACCGGGGAGCAGCTCCACTGCAAAGGTACGGGCATCGGCAGCCAGAGGCAGCTCCTCCTCCACTACGGTATCTACCGGGGGTTCGGAAAGCACCAGCTTCTTCGCCATAGCGAAGGCTTCGTCGTCCAGACCCATGACATCGTAGCGATTCAGAATCCGCAGATTCTTTAAGCCGGTCATGCCCAGGTTGTTACGCAGGTCTGCCAGCAGGCCATGTGCTTCAACAGCAAACGCATCCTTCTTTTCAACAAAAACTCTTCTAATAATACTCATTACACCAGCCTCCAAGCTTATTTTGAGGTTCATTAACTTAATTTAAAAATACTCGTTAATATAATTACGGCATTTAGGGAACAATTTATCTAACACAGCTAGCTGGGCTGTATTATGAACTTGAATTCGTCCTGCCTCCGCCAATTCGGAAGCGGTAAAGGCGCCAAAATAGATTTGGGTAAAGGCGGCCATGTCCATGCTGATATCCGGCTGCAGCTTGGTGGGCTGCAATTCCACATGGTCCATCACTACCTGACAATGGAAATACCAGTTATTCTCCTTCAGGAGGCCATCTGTCAGCTCCATTACGATGGAAGCCAGCAGGGGCTCAGGCGGTGTATACGCCAGGAGGGCCTGGGCCGCATTAATGCAGCGGGCCATCATAAAGGGCTGTAGGCTACCGCTCTGCTCCTGCCGCTGCAGGTGGAGATAGGTCTTATCCCACGCCTCCGCCAGCCAGCTGATTTTCTTGACCTCGGATTTATGCTGGGCTGCATAGAGCAGCAGACGATTGCGGCTGGGGAAATCTGCCGCCAAAAGCTCCAGAATGTTAAAGACGCCATCAGCAATTTTATAGAGCAGATAACCGGAGGGTCTCCCCTCTGCATAGACGACGGCACATTGAACCTGCTCGGCCTGATGGACTGCCAGAAGCTTTTCCCACTGGCTAGCATCCCTGACGGCCAGACCATTCCAGGTCTTGGTCAGCTCTGCATAAAGCAGGGGCAGCTCCTGAGCCTGGTTCAGAGCCCTACGCACTACCTGCAGCTCACTGCCGATTTTAGGCAGCTGCAGCTGGTCCAGGGACCAGTCATAGCTGTGACGGTAGCAGCAGTAACTAAATTCATAGGGTAAATAAATACCTGCCTGGATGGGCATGAGGAACACAAAGGGTACCTCCTCCCGATTCAGAAGCTGACAGGTATATTGGAGCAGGGGGCGGAACAAATGCTGTCCCCTAGCCTCCGGAGCCGTAGCCACACCTACGATATAGGGCATATCCCACAGCTTATCCCTCAGCTTGACCAGATAGGGATTCAGATGCAGCATATTCTGCAGACGTCCCTGAGCGTCAAAGCTGCCGACCACGGTATTTTCCTGACCACAGTAGTAGTGGAAATACCACTGGAAGAAGGGATCATCAAATTTTTCAAAGGAGTAATTCCACAGGTCCCGGACCTGGTCCATTTCCTCCGGCTGTACAATCTTGCAGGTCATCTTCCTACCTCATTTAATAAAGACGCTATATTTTTTCCACATCATTTCCGGATGCAGGTCTTCCTTAGCCTTACGCAGGCCTTCCATACCCATATCCTCTTCACGGTTCAGATAAACAACGTCCTGCCAGCCATGCTCGGCAAATTCCTTGTTGATGGCTACGTAGAGGCCACGAATGTTCACATTGGCCTTCTCTACGTGGAGAACCGCTGTATCCTCGTTAATCTTCGTACCATAGCTAAAGGCTTCTATCTTGCCATTAATGCGGATGGCACCACCACGAAGTCCCAGGGCGTCAAAATTCCGCAAAGCCATATGCAGGGCATCCCTTTCGTGGACGATGGTCGGATCTGTAACCATGCGCTGGGCGAACCACTGCTCGCTAAAGGCCAGGCATTCCGGCAGATTAGCCGCCGACATGGGCTCATAGCTATAATCAGGATGAGCCTTTTTAAAGGCATTAAAATGATTTTTCTGTCCATGATATTTACGTCCGGACAAGCTGGCGAGCTTTTCCCTCAGGTAAATATAATCCCAATTATCACGGTCCTCAATAAATTCTAAATCGGGATACGTTGCCAAAAGAGTAGCCTTAGTAGCTTCGTATACCCCGTGAATTTCAATGGGCCTACCCTGTGTATATTCTTTCATTTCTTCAATGACTAAATGCAGCTCAGCAGGATCTCCACCTAAGGGCGGCAGGAAAAATTCATTCTCCTTACGCACTATCTTGACCAGCAGAAAGCCATGACTTACACACCAGGTGGTATGGCAATATTCCTTCCAGATAAAGAGATTGGAAAAAGCACATTCACTAGCCTTTAAATAAGGTCTGGATAGATATTCGTCAAAAATTGGCTTATCTGCCAAAGTAATATCATTAAATTTTAAAATACTAAGACCTCCTAATGCATCTTTTCAAAATGCACCGCATTTATTATATCATACATTAATATATTTTTCTCTAATTTTGTTCACGCTTTTAGGCAAACTTCACAAAAAAATCAAGGCCATCTCCTATGGAGATAGCCTTAAGGTTTCAGATTTTATTGTGGAGAAGCTGCTGCATTTTACCTGCTGCCCAGGTACCCAGAACAGCTGTAATAAGCTGGGGCAGACTCATGGCATAGATAACGGCGGAGGCAATTTTCGTATTTTCCAGCCCCAAAAACTGTAGACAGCTGTAAGCCATGGCAACCATGAAAAGCGCCTTGCCCAGAGGTGGTAGGCATAAGCCCCTCCAGCCCCCGCTAAAGCGGCTGGCCAAAAGCAGGAAAAGCGTATTTCCCAGCATGACCACCGGCAACAGGAAGGGTAAGGCCAGCTGTCCCTGCAGATATGCAGTACAGGGCAGGATGATTCCCATACAGAGGGCACTCCGCAGTCCGGTCAGCCACAGGCTTAACAGAAGCAGCATGTGGACCAGAGTACCGATAAAGAAGGTACTTACCGGCAGGGGTAGCGGCAGAAAAAGGCGGAGGGACTGCAATACCACCGCCACAGCGATAAGCAGTCCCCCACGGATTATATTTCTATCCATCAGCTTATTTGCTGGGGCATTCCTGAGCCACGAAGTTTAAATATGCGGATTCGATTGCCGGTACCATGGTACCTACCTTGCCACCAGTGATGAAGGTACGGTCAATTTTGGTTACGGGCATAAATTCATAGCGGGGACCGCAGATGAAAGCCTCCTCAGCCTTGCAGGCAAATTCCTTATCAAAGGCACGTTCGATAATCTGCAAATCCAGCTCGCCGGCTAATCTTTCCATCAGCAGACGGCGGGTAATGTTCTTATGGATGTGCTTATCCTCCGGATGGGTCCAGAGAATACCATCCTTGTAGATGAAGAAGCTGCCTTCAGTGGCCTCGGTAATTTTACCGTCACGGACAAAAAGTGCTTCAAAGGCATTACCGATAAAGGCCTTTTGACGGGCAATAGCCTCCGGCATTCTGTTCAAGGAGTTCAAATCGCAATGCTCCCAGCGCAAATCCTCTTCGGTAATAATATTAACGCCCTTCGCACGCTTTTCAGCCAATTTGGCACGGTCAACGGGTACGGCATACATGGTAAGATTGGGTACGCATTGTTCGGGATAGGCTAAACTATAGGCACCACTACCACGGGTAATCTGGGTGTAGATTTCGCAATCATTTAAACCGGTTGCCTTAATCAGCTCTTCATGGAATTCTACTAATTCTTCAATCATGTACACGCCGGGAATTTTAGCGTGGATAACGGATTCAAACAAATTATTCATATGGGGCAGCAGGGCAAAGCAACGACCATTATAGACGGGTACGATTTCAAAAACACCATCACCAAAATTGTGGCCACGGTCGTTAACATCAATGAAGGCTTCCTCCTGGAGCATAATTTCGCCATTTACCAATACTAAATTTTCACTCATAAATAAACCTCCAAATTATTTAATGCTACGCTGAAGTAGTTTTATTTTTCACTCAACTTATGTATAATACTAAGTAGCCTTATTATTATACAACATTTTTGATTTTTTGTCTTTAGGCTGGGACGGAATCCCCACATTTTAATTAGAGAAAGAGGTTGCTTATGTCTGCTTTACCTGCTATTGTGTCGGACCTAGCTATGATTCTGCTAGTGGCCGGCATCACTACCCTGCTTTTCAAAAAGCTGAACCAGCCCTTAGTTTTGGGCTACATTATCGCCGGCTTTATTACCGGTCCTCATTTTAATCTTTTCCCCACCGTCGTGGACAGAGCTAATATCCAGGCCTGGTCGGAAATAGGTGTTATCTTCCTACTTTTCGCCCTTGGTCTGGAATTTAGCTTTTATAAGCTGAAGAGTGTCGGCTCCACGGCCTTTATCGGTACCAGCGTAGTCATCTGCGGCATGCTGGGCCTGGGCTACGGCTGCGGCAAGCTGCTCGGCTGGAGCCATATGGATAGTATCTTTTTAGGTGGCATGCTGTCCATGTCCTCTACCGCCATCATCATCAAAGCCTTTGACGATCTGAAGCTGCGGGGCGAGCAGTTTACGGAGCTGGTCTTCGGTGTACTGATCGTGGAGGACATTGCCGGCATCGTCATGATGGTTATCCTGTCCACTCTGGCCGTTTCCGGCGGCTCCTCCATGGAGCTGGCAGCCGGCGTCCTCCGACTGGTCTTTTTCCTAATCCTCTGGTTCGTGCTGGGCATGTACCTTATTCCCAGCTTCTTCAAAAAGGTCCGTCCGCTGATGAATGACGAAACCCTGGTCGTAGCCTCCATCGGTCTCTGCCTGGGCATGGTAGTCCTGGCCACCAGCATGGGCTTTTCCTCCGCACTGGGCGCCTTCATTATGGGCTCCCTTATTGCCGAGGCCCCCAAGGCCGACCATATCGAAGAGCTGGTCAAGCCCATCAAGGACCTCTTTGGCGCGGTCTTCTTCGTTTCCGTAGGCATGCTGGTTAACCCGCTCCTGCTGTGGGAATACATTATCCCCGTTATCTGCATCGTCCTGGTAACCATTCTGGGCCAGCTCTTCTTCTCCAGCCTGGGCATTCTTTTAGCCGGTCATGGCCTGCACACCTCCCTCCGCTGTGGCTTCAGCCTGGCGCAGATTGGTGAATTTTCCTTCATCATCGCCTCCCTGGGTACCAGCCTTGGTGTAACCAGCAACTTCCTGTATCCCATTATCGTAGCGGTTTCCGTTACAACCACCTTTACCACCCCTTTCCTGATTAATCTGGCCGAGCCCACCTACCGGAAGCTGGAAAAGCTCCTGCCTCAGAAGGTACTGACCTGGCTGGACCGCTATACGGATAATAAGCCGGAGGTGGTGGATAATGACTGGCAGAAGCTGCTGCAAAGCTACATCACCCGTATGATAATTTTAATTACCCTGCTGACTGCCATGGGTGCAGGTGCCAGCCTTTATTTACAGCCCTATCTGGAGGAGCTGGAGCTGCCCTACAGTAACCTGCTGACTGCAGGCATTACCCTGATCTTTATGGCTCCCCTGCTCAGAGCAGTTTTAAGTAATAAAATGCATAGTGGTGAGCTGTACTCCATTCTCTGGCTGAAACGCCGTACCAACCATCTGCCCCTCTTACTCTTGATTTTCTTTAAATTCCTCGTGGTGGGTATCGCCCTCCACTTTGTTTTCAGCGTCCTGGTCGGACTCCACTCCCTGATTTCCCTGCTGGCCGTATTGGCAGCAGCCTACTTCATCTACCATTCCGACTGGCTGCTTAGCGAATATTTACGCATGGAATCCCGTTTCCTGGTCAACCTGAACGAAAAGCATATGCGCAAGCATAGAGAAACACTCCAGAGCGGACAGCAGAAGGACTTCCGCTGGTTTGACGAGGAGCTGCATATTGCCAGCTATACCCTCAAGACAGGCTCTAAGCTCATTGGCAAAAAGCTGCTGCAGACTAATTTCCGTCCCTACTACGGCTGTAATATTCTTCAGATTACTACGCCCCAGCAGACTGTGGATATGCCCGGTGGCCAATATGTCCTAGAAGCGGACTCCACCCTGCTGTTCATCGGCACTAAGGCCCAGCTGAAGGCCGTCAACGCCGGTATTGCCAAGGGTGTTCTGGAGCTGGAGCTGGGTACTCCGGCCCTCAGCCTGAAGGAAGCCATGCTGCAGACCGAAGGCCAGCAGCTGGGTGAGCCCTTCCTCCCCTGCGCCATCACCATTGACGAGCATTCCCAGCTTTTGGGCAAAACCATTAAAGCGGCTAATATCAGAAACCGCTGGGAAGGCCTGGTCATCGGTCTGGAAAGAGGAGCCTATACCTTTACCAACCCCAATGTTTCCCTGGTCTTTGAAAAAGGAGATCTGCTCTGGGTATTGGGCAAGCAAAAACTGATTAATAATTTAATTCGCGAAGAAATTCTGTAAGAGAAGCTTTATAAAATTAAGACCTGTTATCTGCTTGAATGCGATAACAGGTCTTTTACTTTGCTTTTTTATCAACGTAACTGGAAAAGTGCCAGATACTAAGGGCTCAGCCGTAGCATCTTTAAAACTAAGGAGCAGGAATTTGTCGGCATCCCCTACCAATGTACTCCACTCCAGCTAAAGCAAAAGCCAGAGCAATAGAAAACGCTTTTTCCTTGGGTAGCAGTATCTGATGGTTCTTCCAGAGCATAAAAAAACAGGCACAGCTAAGGCTGTACCTGTTATCTGCTACTTAATCAGTAGTTATTAGTTACCTTTACGAGCGTTGAAGCATTCGCGGCAGTATACCGGACGGTCCATGGAAGGACGGAAAGGAACTTTGGTTTCTTTGCCACATTCAGCGCAAACTGCATCAAACATTTCGCGTTGAGGACGATCATTAGCGGTACCCATGCGTTGTTTACGAGCTTGACGGCAAGCGGGGCAACGGCGAGGTTCATTGGTGAAACCTTTTTCTTCATAGAATTCTTGTTCGGAAGCGGAGAATACGAATTCTTCGCCGCATTCAACGCATTTTAAAGTTTTGTCTTCTTTCATTGATTGATCACTCCTAATCATAGTTATACATACCTCAAAGAGAACTGGTAGATGTTACCACTGCTTCCTCATGTCGCCTATGATATAGAAGAAGTTAGGAACCCTAATCGGACTACTGAGATACACTACTGTTAGTATATATGAGCATTGTACAAATGTCAACCAAAGTTATCCAGATGAAAAAATTAATTTTCTCGTCCATACTAGGAAAGCTCCGTTATTTTTTTACAGCCAGGCTCCGCACGGACACATCCACGTTTTTCACCTGCATGGCGGTCATATATTCCACCTTTTCCTTAACCTTCCGCTGCAGCTGCCTGGTGACCTGCATTACCTGCACTCCATAAAAGAGTATTACCTCAATAACAATGGTGATGCCCTTGCTGTCACTTCGGCGACGGACGCTGACCCAAAGAACCCGGTCCACCCCCAGCATCTTCTTCGCGATGATCTGGATGATGTTTTCAATAACCCGGTCCGAAATAAGCAGCTTACCATAAAAGCTGAAGGCGGGACGAACCACGGAGCGGTCCGCATCCTTCGGTTTCTTTCTTTCCTTGGAAAAAAGATTATAGGGCAAATTGGCAAAATAACCGGTAAAATGGGATTTCAGCTCCACCGAGGGCACGGGCACGATATGCTTGCCCTCCTGGAGGCGGGAATGCCTAGCCCGCTTAATTTCCGCCTTGCTGGCAATCTGGGTAATATACACAGTTTTTACCGGCGGCTCCAGTCCCAGACGACCGGTAATTTTCTTAATCATATTATCCGAGGTAGCAATAATCAGCAGTCGGCGGATACCGCTCTTGGCCAAGGCCTCCTTAACCTGGCGGACATGCTCGTCCTCCGTAAAGATGGCCCTCCGCACGGCCTGTATTCTATTTTCCTCATTCTTAGCCGAGGTACCTGCTAAAATCTTAGTACCCTTAATCAAAAGGCCATCGTCAATGATGGCATCACATTTATTGTCGTGAGCCACGCCAATAGCATGATGGCTCTTACCTGTACCACTGGGGCCAACAAAGGCAACAACTTCCATGGTCATCAGCCTGCCCTTCTTTATCTACTTATAGTCTAACACTGCCTGCACTTCGGCTGCTTCCACCTTAAAAATACCTAAATGAAGGGGAAAGCGGTCAGGAATAGCATGAAAATCACTGCCGCCACTTACCAGCAGCTGATATTTCTCTGCCAGGGCCAGCCATTTTTCCCGCTCCTCAGCAGAAGCACTGGGATGGTATACCTCAATCCCGTCAAAGGGTACCTGCTGGAGCAGCCGTTCCGGCAGGCTACCATCGGTCAGCTCGCGGGGATGGGCCAGGATGGCAATGCCGCCTGCCTGATGAATCAGCTCCACCGCTTCCTCCGGTGCCAGCTTGGGTTGGGGTACATAGGCCGGACCCCCATTATGGAGCAGTGCGTCGAATACCTCCTGCACCGTTTTAAAATAGCCCTTACGTACCAGGGCCTTCGCTACATGGGGACGACCTACGGCCCTATTCTTCGGGTCACAGGCCTCCACCTGCAGCTCATAGCCCAGCTTATGGAGCTTGTCCAGCATCCGCTGCAGGCGCAGCTCCCGCGCATGGCGCAGCTCATTCATCTTCTGGTACAGAGGCTCGTTGGTCATATCAATATAATAAGCCAGGATATGGATGCTTTCATCCCCCTGCTGGGTACCCAGCTCCACACCGGGAATGATGCGCAGTCCCCGCTGGGCCGCAGCTGCCTGGGCCTCAGCCACGCCGTTCCAGGAATCATGGTCCGTCACGGCTAATACCTTAATTCCCACCTGGGCAGCCTCCTCCACCAGCTCCGTCGGAGTATAACGGCCGTCGGAAAAGGTGCTGTGGGTATGCAAATCCACCAACATTTAGAGGGTACCTGCGTATTTAATCAGGGTTAAAGCACCAAAGCCGGTACCACCCTTTACCTTATAGCCACTGGTTTTGGTAGCTGTGGAGGTGCCGCCAATATCAATATGCGCCCATTCCACGCCCTCTGCAATAAATTCACCTACGAATAGGCCACCAGTAATACAGCTGCCATAACGGCCGGCACTATTGAGCATGTCCGCTACATCGCTCTTAATAGCCTCCTTCAGGTCGGGCAGGCTGGGCAGCTGCCAGAGGGGCTCGCCTGCTTTTTTACCGGCTGCCTTCAAATCCTCAGCCAGGGAATCCTTATTGGTAATAATACCGCTGGTTTCCGTGCCCAAAGCTACCATAACGCCACCGGTTAGGGTTGCAATATCAATAACCCGCTTTGCGCCCAGAGCACAGGCATGGCACACGCCATCAGCCAGCACCAGACGACCCTCGGCATCACAGGAAATAACCTCGATGGTCTTGCCATTAGCGGCCTTGACTACGTCACCAGGACGGTAAGCATCTGCGTCCGGCATATTTTCGGCACAGGCCATAATGCTCATTACGTTACAGGGCAGCTTCAAAGCGGCAATAGCCTTAATTGCAGCCAGAACATTGGCTGCACCGGTCATATCGTCCTTCATCTCGCCCATATTATCATCCGGTTTAATAGAAATACCGCCGGTATCAAAGGTAATACCCTTGCCCACGTAAGCAGTATAGGGTGCATCACCGGCACCATTATATTTCAGAGTAATCATTTTCGGCTTCTGTACGCTGCCACGGCCAACGGCCAAAATAGCGCCCATGCCCAGTCTTTCCATGTCCTTTTCTTCCAGGACTTCAATTTCCAGACCAAACTCCTCTGCCACCTTGGCAGCCTCCTGTGCCATCACCGCAGGGGTCACAATATTTGCCGGACGGTTAACCAGATTACGTACCAGGCTGACTGCGTCCGCTTCAACAGCGGCCTCGGCTACAAGGGCCTCCTTATCTGCAGCAGCGGCAGTAATAGCCACGGTGCAGTCAGTAGGCGGCTGGGGCTTGCCCTTGCATTCGGTAAAGGTATAGGCACCCAGGTAAAGGCCCTCTACAAGAGCCTGCAGATAATGTCCCTTCTTAGGGTCCTGCAGCAGAGGTACGGCAATAGTAGCAGCTGCCAGCTTCTGGTCATGTAAATGACGGGCCAAGGTACCTGCTGCCTTACGCATGTTGGTAGGAGTACAAGCCTTTCCCTCACCACAACCCACTAACACAATCTCCTGTAATAAGTCTCCCTGCATCACCGTCAGGGTATGAAGGGCACCTACGGAAAAAATCTCCTGATGACGTGCAGTATAGGCTGCCACCAGATCTGCAATACTGGCAGGCAGGTTCAGCTTAGCTACACCTGCCAGACATTCCTTGCATAGCATGAGCACAACACAGGGTACTTTTTTATATTCTGCAGCGGTAAAGGCCACCGCACTACATTGCATATGATTCAAAAACATCTTCTAACTCCTTTGATTACTTTTTACTTATATTCAACACCGTTCCAGAGGCTGTCCAACATGGTAGCACCACTGGCGGACTGCAGGGATAAATCGCTGACGATAACCCGCATTACCGGTACGTTATTGCCATCCTGATAATAGCTGCCCAGGGCATGGATGGCAAAGGGAACGTCATTGGAGGTTCCTAAATAGATAAAGCAGTGATTCTCCTTAAAGAGACCGGCACCGGGACGAAGTCCACGAATGGCCTCCAGACGCTGCTCACTAGTCAGACCATCAAAATTATGCTTGACACCGGCAGTAGCCGCCTGCTGGTCCGCATCACGGGGCAGATAAATACCCACGGTACGGTAAGCATTATAAAGCAGGCTGGAACAGTCCACACTACTCTTCAGGCCACCCCAACCATAGGGCATGCCATAAAATTTAAAGGCCGCAGTGATAATGTTGTTGGAGGTATAGGGCAGATAACCCTCATGGAGTAAAATATTATTTTTACGGATAATGGTCTTGACCTTGGCCAGGCTGCCGTCATCATTACGCATGGGCGCATAGAATACATAGGTACTTCCCAGCTGCTCGCTGACCGGCAGGATGGATCCCTGTTGGTATTCTACAAATTCACCCCAGGTTTTTAATTTGATATTCTTGCCGGTAACTACCAGGAAATCCTTAGGCTGAGCATATTCCAGCCAAGTAGTCCTATCGGTCAGGGCCATATCAAATTTACTAAGCCAACCGCTGTAATTACGGCTTTGGACATAGTAAAAATAGCCATTATCGCTCTGATGTAAGACGATGAGGGGCTCACATGGGTCCAGGCTGGTTTCCTGCAGTAGGTCAAATTCCTTATCATTGGCATAGTAAAAAAGACGCTCTCCCGTAGGCAGGCCACGTAAATCACTACGTCTGATGGTGACGCCGTAGCGGACAGCAACCGTTGCCGGTACGGCCTTCAAATTAGTCTGCTTCTTCAGGATTTCCTTATAATTATTACTAACCTTATTCCCATTAAGACAAATCTCGTCCTCCAACAGCTCATAATGGCTCAGCTGTTGGCGCAGCTCTGCTCCTGAGATGGTGGTCGGATAGGCGGTCAAATCATAAACAGAACTGGAGCTTGCCCTAATTTTTTTATTCAGGTCAGCCACGCCTTGAGCATCTAAAATAAGCTCCTCTCCCCGAGGATTATTCTCCGTCCAGTAATCCGCCGTTATAAGCCTGCTAAAATTAGTGATACCCGTTGCTTCCACAGGCCAGGCTACACAGCAGCAGCACAAAAGTAGTATGCTTAAAATCTTATATGTCATTACAAGGCGCCTCCCCCGAAAATATTCTAATATTAATAAATTCTGTATAAATAAAAAAAATCCTGCATTAAACTAGGGATTTTTTCCTGAAGCGGACAGCGGCCCATAAAAAAAGCTACAGCTCTCTCCAAGAGCTGTAGCTTAATTTATGCTAATTTTAAATTATGCACGTTCGATATAGTCACCGGTTCTGGTATCAATGCGGAGTACATCGCCTTCGTTGATGAACAGAGGAACCTTAACGGTATAGCCGGTATCCATTTTAGCTTGCTTGCTGCCACCGGTAGCGGTATCACCTTTGATGCCGGGTTCAGTTTCAACAACGGTCAATTCAACGGTGTTCGGCAGGTCAACGCCCAATACACGACCTTCATAGATCATGATTTTAACGTCCATATTTTCTTTCAGGAAGTTCAGAGCAGTACCCAATTGTTCCTTGCTCAATTCGATTTGGTCATAGGTTTCATTATCCATGAATACATACATACCATCATTTTCATAGAGGTATTGCATTTCACGACGGTCGATACGAGCTTTCGGCAAACGCTCGCCTGCATTAAAGGTACGTTCTACAACAGCACCGGTGCACAGGTTACGCATTTTAGCACGTACGAATGCTGCGCCTTTACCAGGTTTTACGTGTTGGAACTCAACAACTTGCCAAGCATCACCGTCGATGGTAACGGTTACGTTGGTTTTGAACTCATTAGTGGAAATCATTATTTAGCCCTCCTATAAATTTCTCGCTTAAATAATTTCAATAAGCTGCTTTTCGACTCCGTTCAAGGCAATTGCCCCTTCCTCAGTCAAAACAACAGTATCTTCTATACGAACCCCGCCTTCGCCGGGAATGTATACACCAGGCTCAATGGTGAATATCATGCCTGTTTCTAATTTAGTATTACCTCTTTTATTAATCATGGGCAACTCGTGAACCTCCAGGCCCACACCATGTCCCAGACCATGGACGAAGTAGTCCCCCATGCCATGTCCAGCAATTACGTCACGAACGATGGCGTCCAGCTCCCGGCCGGTCATGCCCACACAGGCAGACTTCATACCCTTCAGCTGACTCTCCAGGACGGTATTATAAATCTCCTTCTGACGCTCACTGGCCTGTCCCAGAACGACAGTACGAGTCATGTCAGAATGATAACCACGGTAAACTGCACCAAAATCAAAGGTAATAAAATCACCCAAAGCTACTACCTTGTCAGACGCCATGCCATGGGGCAGAGCAGAACGGACACCGGAAGCAACAATGGTATCAAAGGAAACCTTTTCACTACCCAGGGCGCGCATATAATATTCCAGGCGTCCAGCCAGAGAACGCTCAGTGCGACCGGGCTTGATTTCACCGAGGAGCTTCATAAAGGCCTCATCGGCAATACTTGCAACCTTTAGCAGCAAATCCAATTCCTTTTTATCCTTAATCATGCGGATACCGCTAAAATCCAGGCTTTTCAGGCTGATACCCTCTGCCAGGAAGCTTTTTAAATCCACATAATCGGTATAACTATAGTTAGCGCCATCAAAGCCGACGACCTTAGCTTCCTTAGCCAGCTGAGCAGCTGCAGCCCAAATGCTGCCAGTATATTCCAGAACCTGGAAATGCTTCATTTCTGCTCGCGCCTGTTCGGTGTAGCGGCCATCAGTAATCAAAACGCCCTTACCAGCGTCCAGATAGAGTAAGCTGGAATCACCACTAAAGCCTGTTAGATACCTAATGGTAGTAACATCCTTAATAACTACGGACTCCACAGATTCACGTGCCATAATCTCCAGCACTTTGTTTAATCGAGTCACTTTTTCACCACCTTATCTAAATCAAAGACACAAAGTTCCTAAGTATTTTACCACTTATTTAAGTATTATTCAATAATTTCTACAGGAAAAGGCATATTTCCTAATATTTTCAGCACATCCTCATAGGTATCGGGGGTTGCATAAAGCTTTACCAGTCCAGCCTTACCATCCACGGTGCCTACCAGAGCCAAATATTCATAGCCCTCCATAATCCAGTTTACATCAGCGATATGCTCCGGTGCTACCTTGATGTAAATCATATCCCTGTTAGCTTCGACAGCGGTGCTCATTTTACCTTTCTCCTCAGCAAAGAATTAGGCAAAAGTGCTATCTTGCTGGCTGCAGAGAATTTTTGCTGGGCATGGGGCGCATAGTCAATGGGTAAGCCCTCTGCATCCCGCATATCCTCCAGGGTAAATGCCAGCAACCGGCCATCGGGCATCAGTAGCTCCAGCTGCTCACCCTGCTTAACATTATTACGCTGTTCAAAATAAGCCCGCTGCTCAGCCGCGTCATAGCTGAGGACTATTCCCACAAAATCATGGGTCTGCTCGTAGCTGGAGGTGGTATAGACCTGACCCTCCCAACTAGGCTTCTGCACAGCAAAGCCGGTGGTATAGGGACGGTGGGAAACCTTTTCCAGCTCCTCCCGCCACTGCTGCTGGACGGTGTAGTGCTCCAGATCAGCGTAGCAGGCATCAATAGCCTTACGATAGGTGCTGACTACGGTTGCTACATAGTGGACGCTCTTCATACGCCCCTCAATCTTCAGACTGCAGACACCGGCCGTCATCAGCTCCGGCAAATAGTCAATCAGGCACAAATCCTTGGAGTTCATAATATAGGTGCCTCTTTCGTCCTCCTGAACATCAAAGGCCTCGCCAGGACGATTCTTCTCCAATAGCGTATAATCCCAACGGCAGGCCTGGGCACAGGCACCACGGTTACCATCACGACCGGTCAGGTAGCTGCTCAGCAGGCAGCGGCCGGAATAGGAAATGCACATAGCACCATGGACGAAGGCCTCCAGCTCCACCTCGGTCCGCGCACCAATTTCAGCAATTTCCTGTAGGGACAGCTCTCGGGCCAAAACCACGCGCTCCGCTCCCATGGCGGCCCAAGCATTAACAGCTTCGTAGTTGGTGGTATTAGCCTGGGTGCTGACGTGAAGAGCCATTTGCGGTACTACTCTTTTAGCCACGCTCCACACGCCAAAATCGGAAATCAGCAGGGCGTCAACTCCAGTTTTTTCCAAATCCTGTAAATAAGCCGGCAACTTGGCAATATCCTCATTATGCGCAAAAATATTTACGGTAACATATACCTTTTTACCCAGAGAATGAGCAAAGCCTACGATTTCGCTAATTTCCTCCAGGGAAAAATTATTGGCAAAGGCACGCAGTCCGAACATCTTCCCGCCTAGGTAAATGGCATCCGCACCATATAGGAGAGCCATACGGCCCTTTTCCATATTACCTGCAGGAGCCAGCAGCTCCGGTTTTGTAAATTTTCTAATCATCTTTATCTCCCATTATCAATATCTTCAATAGCCTGCAGATGCTGGCTATAGGTACTTGTAAACCGGTGATGCCCATTGGGCTCGGCTACAAAATACAAATAGTCATGCTCCTCCGGTGCCAGGACTGCCTGAATCGCCCTCAGACTGGGGCTGGCAATGGGTCCCGGAGGTAAGCCGTTATTTTGGTAGGTGTTGTAGGGACTTTGGATTTCCGTATCCTTAAAGGTAATCAATTCCTTCTGGGCGCCTAAAATATACTGGATGGTAGTATCGGACTGGATGGGCATATTAATAGCCAGACGCTTCTCAAACACACCGGCAATCCGGGGCTGCTCCTCCGGATACACGGCCTCCAGCTCCACCATCGCCGCCAGATTCACCACGTCCCGCAGGTTCAGCTGACGCTCCTCCACTGTCTTTAACACACCATTTTCCGTCATGGCATCGTTAAAGCCCCGAACTAGGATAGCTAAGATTTCTTCCTCAGTAGCGCCCCAGGGAATTTCATAGGTAGCCGGATAGAGGAAGCCCTCAGCTTTAAAAATAACATTGGGGTCCTCTGTAGCCATATAGGCATAGGGAGCATAATTTTTAGCCGCTTCCATAAACTTAGCCGCGCTCCCCAATTTAAAGGTTTCCAGCTTTTTAGCAGTTTTGACTACGTTATAGCCCTCAGGAATGGTAAACTGCAGTCTTTTTACATTGCCCTTGGCCATGGTATTGACAATCTCGCTATTACTCCAGCCACCCTCAAGCACGTAAATTCCCGCCTGAAGCTTATGGGCCAGGCCCTTCATTCTAGCCTCCCAACGGAAATTGACCGGATCACGTACCAATTTCTGTTCATGAAGTAAAACAGCAATATTCTCCGTCGTCATGCCCGGCTCCACAGTAATAATCTGCTTCCCCTCCTTGGCATAACCTGTATTATCCCCTTCCTTAACCAGATAATACTGAGCACCCAAAATGGCAGCTACCAAAAGTACCATCACTGCCTTCAGCAGCTTTAAAAAGCCTTCTCTTCCACGTAAATTCATCAAATTCTACTCTCGCTTCTAAATTCTCTTACAACTAAAAAAAGTGCCGGACCGAAGTCCGGCAAGATATATTCTTATTCTTCGTCTTCAGGGAACATTTCTGTGTAAGCTTTCTTAGCAGCTTCAAATTCTTCATCGGTAGGTCCTACATAAATAGGCTCACCATTTTCGTCAAAGTCAATACGGGCAATGATAACATTGTCTTCTCCGTCATCCTCTGCTTCGTGCTCATGCTCATGGCAATGGCATTCTTCGTCTTCGCAGCAGTCTTCTACGTCAACGCCTACCAGAACAGCAAAGTTTTTGTCACCAACGGGGATAACAGCTTCCTCTGCGAAATAATGTTCAACGCCCTGCTCATCGGTCAGAACAACAATTGCACATTCTTCTTCCTCTTGCATAGCCTCTAATTCTTCATTTTTAATGTCTTTTTCCATTTCAGCACCTCTTTCATAGATGTTTTAGATACATTTATTTTAGTATATCTGACTACTTCTGTCAATTTACCCTTATAAAACTTAGGGTTGGGGATGGGAATCCAGATAATTTTGCAGGATAACCACAGCCGCCATCATATCAATAATTCTTTTACGCTTTTCCCGGCGCAAATCAGCATCAATCAGTACCTTTTCGGCAGCTACGGTAGAAAGCCTTTCATCCCAGAGGACCACCTTCTGCTCCGGGAATTTTTCCCGCAAGGTCTGGGCCATGGCCTCACAAATCTGGGCACGCTCACCAATGCTGCCGTTCATATTCTTAGGATAGCCGACTACCAGGACGCCCACCTCGTGCTCCTTGATCAGCTCTGCCAAGCGGGCATAATCCCGGGCCTCACTGGTACGATGAATGGTTTCCACCCCATTGGCAATCATCCACATCAAATCGCTGACAGCGATACCGATCGTTCTAGTCCCTACGTCAAGGGACATAATCCGTTTTGTATTCATTTCTTAATGTTCTCCAAATAGCATTTTACCATTTCTTCAATCAGCTCGTAGCGCTCATGGTAGCGCAGCTTTGTACGGGCGTCATCATAGCTGGTAATATAGGTAGGATCGCCACTGAGCAGATAGCCTGCCAGCTGGTCCACCGGATTATAGCCCTTGGCCTCCAAGGCTGCATAAACCTCTTTAACGGTATCGGCTACTGCCCGTTTTTCATCCTGTCTTTTAAATAGCATGGTTTCTTGAGATACTTTTTCCATAATTGTTACCTCCCTCAACTACTATCGATAACATTGTAGCATAAAAAAAGAATTTTTGTTTAGAATAAATTGTAAAAAATTAATGGAATTGGACTCCTTTGGTCCCCAAAAAACGTCGAACCTATAAAAAAAGCAGGAATCCCAAAGAATTCCTGCCTTATTTGCTAGAACGAGTGTTCAATAAGCCGAGTTCTGTTCCGCCAAGCGGTGATAATCATTTATCTAGGCTTACAGTTGCCTGCAAGCTCAAGCGATACAACCCGGAAGGTCAGCGGGCCGCTTCATCCCCTCCCTATTTGATCTTACTCCGAATGGGGTTTACCTAGCCAGCTAGTTACCTAACTGCTGGTGCGCTCTTACCGCACCGTTCCACCCTTACCTGCCGAAGCAGGCGGTACACATTTCTGTGGCACTATCCCTGAGGTCACCCTCGCCGGACGTTATCCGGCATTCTGCCCTACGGAGCTCGGACTTTCCTCATCTGACGTAAAGTCAGCCGCGATTATCTTTCACACTCAATTGCATATTTTAGCACAGGGTACTAAAGCTGTCAACAGCACCAATACCAACTTTCTGCTTTTATTACTTTAAAAATCCCAACGCAGGCCTACACCCACTAAAGTGGTATCGTCCTCCTGTCCCTTGTGGTGGTCCACATTATCCATCTTAGCATAACCCACCATGGCATCCAGGTACATATTCTTTTGCAGCTTAGCACTATAATTAATGCTGTACTCTTCCATGCTCATATTATGCTCTCTGCTACGCTCAAAATCAGTATTGCAATAGCTGAAGCCTAAGCGGTTACCATTGTCCAGATAGTGGTTGATGCTGGCATTGTACTGTACGGCATCTCCACCCATGGCATTACCCATAATATCATCTTCGTATACCCAGCCATTAACAAAACGGCCATGGCTATACCAGCCATCCTTGGTCTTGCTGCCCTCTAAGCGCAGGTCCCAGCTACCATCGGCAGTCAGTTGCGGGAAATAAATACCTGCAGTAAAGGCATTATCACTGGGGAAGTAGCCAGCCTGGTCCTCGCCATAGAGCTCACCATAGAACTGGACACCGGGGAAGCGCAGACGGAAATCAATACCGGCAATATCATCCCATTTATCATTGCTTTCAGCATTGTCACCGGTAATCCAGTCACTGTCAAAGCCGCGAAGCATGGAAATTCTTTCCACACCGAAGGTAAAATAATCCTGAGGTACGAAGTCCACACGCATACCTAATAAATGAGCATGGTCCTCTTCTCTCTCCCACAGGCTGCTGAAATCTTCTGCTTTAGCACGGCGATTACCCTCCATCTGGCTATAGAACACATTCACATTGGCCTTACCCAGGAAGCGGAAGAAGCCATGCTCAATCTCGTAGGGCTCCAGCAAATTTAACTTCACCATGGTATGAGGAGTAGCGTTATTGCCATAGGCCAACGCAGATTGGCGACCACCCCATTGCAACGGCATTTTACCTGCTTCAATTCCCCATACGCCGATATGGGTCTTTACATATCCCTCCTCCAGGCTCGCATCGCCATGCTGGTCCTCATCATAGCTGAAGCGGGGAGTTAAGGACAGAGCCCAATCCTCATTGATATTACCACCAAGAGTCAGCTTGCCTACGATGTTAGCACCATCGCCATAGCGGTAACCATTATTATTTCTGTTCAAGGGCTGCCAGAAGGCATTTACTCTTTGACCAGCATAAGCATAGGTAGTCCGATCCGCATCCACATAGGTAAAATCTGCTTCCATGCTCTTTAAGCCCAAAGTATTGGGAAAAGCAGCAGTATTGTCACCCTGCTCCACATAAGCAATTTCCTCAGCCAGGTCCTCCACCATTTCATTATAGTGGACCCGCAGATAAAGGGGCATTCCGGCCGGATTCAGCTCGGATAACCAGGTAGCTACCTGCAAACGGCTGTAGGGACGAGCATTGATAGCCATATCTTCAATATAGCCCATGGCTTCCATTTTATCCAAATAAGTATAATAATCACTATCCAGGGGCACATTAGTAGTTACCAGAGGAGCAGCATAGGCCCAAGCACTCATGCTCAGCAGACCTGCTGTCAAACCAGCACATAAAAACTTTTTCATCCATAAACCTCCTCAACACTGCTTATCACAGCATTGTATTTTTCATTTATACAAACCCATTATAGCACATTTTTTCCAGGAGAAAACACACCTGGGACAAAAAGACATGTATACAAACCTCGGCACTGGAGCTAAGGCATCCACTACCAAGGAAAATTATAAATGCTTCTAAGCAAAAGCAGGCCCCACCCTCTTAGACGAGGATGGGGCCTGCACTATTTTTTATTTTTAAGCCTGTTCCAAGCCGTAATGCCGCAGCAACGCATCAACCTTCACTGCATCAGCCTCCATCAGGGGAGTCAGGGGCAGACGGGGCTTACCCACATCAATACCGGTAACCTTAGTTACTGCATATTTAATGGGAATCGGATTACTTTCACAGAACATGGTCTTAGCCAAGGGTACCAGATCCCTGTTCAGCTTAGCAGCCTCTTCTACACGGCCTTCGGTATACGCACGCATAATCTGCTGTACCAGATGACCACCCAGGTTGCCTACAACAGAAATCAGACCGCAGGCACCTACGGACATAAAGGGCAGCACCAGATTATCGTCACCACTATAAATGGAGATACGCTCCGGCAGGACACGATAAAGCTCTGCCGTTTGTGCTACACTGCCGGCAGCCTCTTTTACTGCTACGATATTGGAGAAATCCTCAGCCAGACGGGCAATGGTGGCCGGTTCAATATTGGAACCGGTACGACCGGGCACGTTATACACGATGATGGGCAGCTTGGTGGACTTAGCCACAGCTGCAAAATGCTGATAATAACCCTCCTGAGTCGGTTTATTATAGTAGGGTCCTACTACCAGCAGGCCATCCACACCTACCTCTTCAAAGGCATGTACCAGCTCCAGGGTTGTCTTGGTGCAGTTAGTACCAGCACCGACAATAATGGGAGCACGACCACCCACTCTTTCCTTAATAGCTTTCAGGATAGCTACCTTTTCGTCAAAATCCATGGTTGCCGCTTCACCGGTGGAGCCTTCTACTACCAGGGCATCCACCTCATGGTCCAGTAGCCATTCAGCAAAATCGGCCGCAGCCTGACAGTTAATACTATCATCAGCGTTAAAGGGAGTAACCATAGCGGTTAATAATCTACCAAAATAAGGTTTTTGCATGTAAGTACACCTCTTCTATAATTTAAAGGCCTTATGCAGGGCAATAACTGCATCAGCCAAATATTCTTCTTTAATAATCGCAGAAATCGTCGTATCAGAATCCACCGTCTGGAGGATGGAAATATTCTTGCTAGCCAAAGCGGTAACGAAGGTCGCCATAACACCGGGTACGCCACGCATGGCATTACCTACAACGGATACCTTACCACAGCCCTCATTCAGCTCATAGTTAAAATGAGTATCCTCCAATACCTTGCAGGTATGCTCCACATCCGGATTGAAAACGGCAAACATAGCTTCCTTTTCGGACAAGTTCAGACAGCCTACGCTGATGCCGGCACTAGCCAAGTCCTCAAAAAGCTTGCGGCCGGCAGCCATATCCTGAGGATTCAGGGCTACGCGGAACTGGGCAATACCGGTCAGATTGGCAATACCACTGGCCATAGTATCATGGATGGCAATATCACAGCCACATCCGCCCACCAGACGTTCATTAGTTACCAGGGTACCCTGGGCATCCGTAAAGGTACATTTAACGATAAGGGGCACATTGCTGCTCATGGCAATTTCCACAGCACGAGGGTGGATGACCTTAGCTCCATTATAAGCCATCTGGCAAATTTCTGCATAGGAAATATGATCCATGATGCTGGGAGCCTTTACAATACGGGGATCGGCAGTCATAATGCCGTCCACATCGGTATAAATTTCTACAAATGCCGCATGCAGAGCCGCACCCAGGGCTGCTGCTGTAGTATCACTACCGCCACGGCCCAATGTTGTAAATTTATTATTATTTTCTGTTATCCCCTGGAAGCCGCAGACTACCGGGACAATATTGGAATCCAGTAGGCGGAGAATACCCTCTGTATTGATATTCTTAATCCGGGCCGCACCAAACTGGGAGTCAGTCACGATACCTGCCTGTCCACCAGTCAATGCTACAGCATTAATACCCGCCTTCTGCAGGGTAGCTGCCATAACGCAGGCGGAAATCAACTCGCCACAGCACATCATGGCATCCATTTCCCGCACATTAACGGATAAATTAACATCCTTAAGAGTGTCAATAAGCGTATCCGTAGCATAAGGATCACCCTTACGACCCATGGCAGACACTACTACTACAGGCATATAGCCGTTCTTCAGGGCCTGCTGAATCTTTTTCTGTACAGCAGCACGGGTTTCTGTAGTTACTACAGAGGTGCCGCCAAATTTCTGGACAATTATCTTCATGAAATTTACCTCCGCTTCAGTTTAAAGCCAACCGTTTTTAATCATGGTTTCGGCAATTTGTAAGGTATTCAAGGCTGCACCCTTGCGAATCTGGTCACCTACTACCCACAAATTGAAGGTATTAGGATTGGATTCATCACGGCGCAGGCGACCTACGTAGCAGTCATTCTGCTCGGAGGTATAGAGGGGCATGGGGTAAACCTGCTCTGACGGCTTATCCAGTATTTGCACGCCGGGGAAGCTATCAATCGCCTTTACCATATCTGCCAGCTCTAAATCATGCTCAAATTCTATATTCACCGCTTCACTATGACTGCGATATACGGGTACACGAACAGTGGTTGCCGTAATACGCATTTCTGAATCAGCAAAAATCTTTCTGGTTTCATTAATCATTTTCATCTCTTCCTTGGTATAAAGATTATCCAAGAAAGCATCTATCTGGGGAATCAGGTTAAAGGCAATGGGATAATGCTTGGGCAGACTGGCAGAGGGTAAAATTTTCGCTACCATTTCCTCACCTGCGCTATAAGCCTTTACCTGGTCAGTCAATTCGTCAATGCCCTCCTTACCAGCACCGGAAACGGCCTGATAGGTAGAAACTACGACTCTCTTAATTCGCGCTAAATCATAAAGAGGCTTGAGAGCCATAACCATGATAATCGTGGAGCAGTTAGGATTAGCAATAATGCCCTTATGCTGCAAAATAGCCTCCGGGTTAACTTCTGGCACTACCAGGGGCACCTCCGGGTCCATCCTAAAGGTACTGGAATTATCAATAACTACAGCACCTGCCTGCACTGCATAGGGAGCAAATTCCTTGGATACACTGCCACCTGCAAAAAGAGCAATATCAATGCCCGCAAAGGAATCCTTCGTTGCTTCCTGTACGGTATAGGTCTTCCCCATAAAAGCAATCTCTTTACCTGCACTACGTTTAGAAGCCAACAGGCGTAATTCAGCAAAGGGGAAATTTCTTTCCTCGATCAATTTCAAAAATTCCGTACCTACTGCACCAGTAGCACCTAAAATTGCAACATTGTATTTTTTCATGAGTCTTACCTCCTCCGTATTCTTAAAGCACCTGGTCCAAGCCGTATACTAAGCCTTCAGCCTCCATAATCTTGCGGCAACCCAAAGCTACGCCGGGCATATAGCATTCACGATTGATGGGGTCAGTACTGATTTTCAGGGTCTCGCCCTGTCCACCAAACACTACCTCCTGGGAAGCAATATAACCGGGCAGGCGCAGGCTATGAATTTTCATACCCTCGTAATCAGCGCCACGACAGCCGGCCATAGTTTCTCTTTCCTCAGGATGCCCCTGACGCATAGCCTGCCGTACCTCGGCAATCTTCTGAGCAGTAATGATAGCTGTACCAGAGGGTGCATCCAATTTATTATCGTGATGCTTTTCAATAATTTCCACATGGTGGAAGTATTTAGCAGCCTCACAGACTAATTTCATCATCACTACAGCACCTAAAGCAAAATTAGGCGCAATCAAAGCAGCCGTATGGTGTGCACGTGCCAGGCTGTCCACCTCAGCCAAATCTTCCTTAGTGAAGCCGGTAGTACCTACTACTGCACGTACACCCTGAGTCAGAATAACACGCAAATTACCCATAACCACGTCAGGACGGGTAAAGTCCACCACTACATCCGGTCGGCAGGTAGCCAAGGCCTGCTTCAAATCGGTAGTCACAGGAATATCAGTACCCAACAGGCTACCAGCCTTTGCATCCACCGCACCTACTAATTCTAAATCAGCCTCAGCCAAAACCTTTTTAACAACCTCGCTACCCATACGGCCCAAGGCTCCATTTACTAAAACACGAATCATGCCCTTCACTCCTCATCTTTATCTGTTCTTCAAGGCTGCTTACGCAGCTACGATAATTATCGGCATAGCCGGGATTTATACCCACCCAGCAGGCACTACTATAAAAAATGCCGCTGAGAAGGCTTCTCAACGGCAACAATTCTTAGTTAGTTTCTGTCGAGATAGCCCTCCGCCATTCGCAAACGGCGACAGTCCGGCAGTTTTCGCTGAACGGACCAGCACGATAGCACGGCTGTTATCGTACTTCGGCGTAGGCCCCTTCACCTGCTTCTTTGCTCCCGCTCCACAAGCTACTCATGCTTTCCGCGCCTCTATCCTATAAAAATCACTACGCTAAAATTATAATACGGCTATACACCATTGTCAAATAAGCTGGATAAACTAGCAAAAATATTCAGTATACAAGCCTAATTTGTAATAATTTAACATTATTTTACTTACTAGTGCTACCAAAGCCGCCGCCACGGACTGCTTTTACCATCCGGTTATCACCATCAGCTACCAGATATTTATAAAAAATTCCTTGAGCAAAGCGTTCACCGACAGGCAGGGTCAAAGCCTCTTCCTGGGTATTTTGCAAGGCCACCAGGATATGGCCCTCATTATCCGGATTATTATAATAATCAGAGTCAATGATGCCCACATTATTTACCAGGAACAAGCCTTTTTTAACAGCCATGCTGGAACGGATGTGTATGCCCAAAAATTCATCGGGCAGCATATAAGCCTTCACGCCAGTAGCTACCATGGTTATTTTTCCCGGCTCCAGAGTAACTGCCTCCGGCAGGTAAAAATCATAGCCGGCAGAGTTTTCAGTCTGTCTTGTAGGCAGGGAGAAATTCTTTCCCTCATATTCACTAATCTTTTCAAAGCCTCTTAATGCCATTTTTCCTACTCCTATAAAAAAGGGCAGAGAATCAACTCTGCCCTCTAAATTATCTCTGCTTCCCTGCTTATTTTGCCAAGCCTTTAGTCAAAACTGCTTTACGAGAAAGGTTGATACGGCCCTTGTTGTCGATTTCAGTAACCTTAACAACGATTTCGTCACCTACGGAAACTACATCCTCTACCTTTTCTACACGTTCAGTAGAAAGTTGAGAGATATGTACTAAGCCTTCCTTACCAGGGAGGATTTCTACGAAAGCACCAAAGTTCATCAGACGGGTTACTTTACCAGTATAGGTCTTGCCAACTTCAGCGTCAGCAGTAATACCGTTAATCATATCGATTGCTTTATAAGCAGACTCGCTGTTAACAGCTGCAATGAAGATTTTACCAGTATCATCGATATCAATCTTTGCACCGGTTTCTTCAACGATTTTCTTAATAGTTTTGCCGCCAGGTCCAATTACCTTGCTAATCTTATCGGGATCAACATTGATGGTGGTAATTTTCGGAGCGTAGGGGGACAATTCCTTACGAGGCTCGCTGATGCATTCCATCATTTTGCCCATGATGAATTCACGGCCACGCTTAGCCTGTGCCAAAGCCTGGGTGAAGATATCCTTGTTGATACCATCAATCTTGATATCCATCTGCATAGCGGTAATACCATGTTCAGTACCAGCTACCTTAAAGTCCATATCGCCCAAAGCATCCTCCAGGCCTTGAATATCGGTCAAAATGGTGAAGTCCTCGCCATCCTTGACCAGACCCATGGCAACACCTGCTACAGGAGCTTTAATAGGTACACCTGCATCCATCAGGGACAGGGTGCTTGCGCAAACACTACCCATGGAGGAGGAGCCGTTGGATTCCAATACTTCGGAAACCAGGCGGATTGCATAGGGGAACTCGTCCTCAGGAGGAATAACCGGACGCAATGCGCGTTCTGCCAAAGCACCGTGACCAATTTCACGACGGCCGGGGCTGCGCAAGGGTTTGGTTTCGCCTACGCTGTAGGGCGGGAAGTTATAATGGTGAATATAACGTTTGGTTTCTTCAGCACCAAGTCCATCCAGCACCTGTGCCTCACGGAGAGGAGCTAAAGCCAAAACGTTCAAAATCTGAGTTTGGCCACGGGTGAAGAGGGAGCTGCCATGGGGGCGAGCCAAAAGACCTACTTCACAGGTTACCTTACGTACTTCATCTAATTGACGGCCGTCAGGACGGATTTTATCCACGGAGATGGTACGACGAACGATTTTCTTAACCAGCTTTTGGGTGATATAAGCAACATCCTTAGCATTATCAGGATATTTTTCCAGGAATACTTCTGCGATTTCTGCTTTAACCTTAGCAACGTTTTCTTCACGTTCCAGCTTATTAGCATCCATCAGAGCATCCTTCAATTTTTGAGCACCATATTCTTCGATTTCGGCAACCATCTCTTCAGGAGGAGCATAGAAGGGAACTTCCATCTTTTCCTTACCAATTTCAGCAACGATTTTTTCCTGAAATTCTACCAGTTGTTTAATAATATCGTGGCCGAACCAGATGGCATCCAGCATAGTCTGCTCGGAAACCTCTTGTGCGCCTGCTTCTACCATCAGGATTGCATCCTTGGTACCAGCAACAGCCAGGTTCAATTCGCTCACCTTAGCCTGTTCCACAGTTGGGTTTACGATAAACTGGCCATCAATCAGGCCTACGCGTACGCCTGCGATAGGACCTTCAAACGGAATATCAGAAATGGACAATGCACAGGAAGCACCAATCATAGCCGGCATATCCGGAGCATTATCAGGATCAACGGATACTGCAGTTGCTACGATTTGTACGTCATTGTGGTAACCTTCGGGGAACATCGGACGAATAGGACGGTCGATTAGGCGACTAGTCAAAATAGCTTGCTCACTGGGACGACCTTCACGTTTAATAAAACCGCCAGGAATTTTACCTACGGCATACATTTTTTCTTCAAAATCTACGGTCAAAGGGAAAAAGTCTACACCCTCACGTGGGGTTTTGGTACCGGTAACTGCAACTACTACTGCAGTGTCACCGTAACGAACTAAAACAGCGCCATTTGCTTGCTTAGCAATCTTGCCGGCTTCGATAGTCAAGGTTCTGCCGCCAAGATCCATGCTGTAACTATGCATATAAAATGCCTCCTCTATCTTTTATCATTAGATGTACCTTGTTCTATTCTACATAGATTGAAAAATTCCTCTTATAATTCAAATTATTTATAATTTTTTTATGACTTTAGCGAACCACTCCTTGAGCACGCAGCTGTCGGAGATAATCCTCCATGCTAATCATGCCCTGGGCCCGCCCCATCTGGATGTAGCTGGGCAGCTGCTGCAGCTTGTCCTCCCTAATCAGATTACTGAGTGCCGGCGTCCGGAGCAGAAGCTCAAAGGCGGCTACCCTCCCATGCCCTGTAGCTCTGGGCAGCAGCTCCTGACAGCAGACAGCTTGTAAACAGCTGGCCAGCTGATTCTTGATCAGCCCTGCATGTTGGGGAAAACTATCCACAATACGGCTGATAGCGGCCACGGCATTCTGGGTATGGAGGGTAGCAAAAACCAGATGTCCTGTTTCCGCCGCAGTCAAGGACGTCGCCATGGCTTCCTCGTCCCGAAGCTCCCCTACCAGAATCACGTCCGGGTCCTCACGTAGGGCAGTACGTAAACCTGAAGCAAAGCTCTGCGTATCCCGCCCCACCTCTCTCTGACTAAACAACGAGCCTTGGGAAACATGCAGGTATTCAATGGGTTCCTCCAAGGTAATAATATGAAGGTGCTGCTCCTGGTTGATTTTTTCCAGGAGCGCTGCCAAAGTGGTGGATTTACCACTACCAGTAGCACCACAAACCAGGACCAGGCCCTCCCGCAGGTGCACAGTCCGACAAAGCGCCAACGGCAGCCCCAGCTCTGCACAGCTGGGAATGTTCTGCTGCAGCAGTCTGATGACCACCGTCCGCTGAGCACCTGCCAGATAGGCATTTACACGATAGCGGCAGCCCTCCCCATCCGTGTACGCGGCGTCCAGCTCTCCCAGCTGGGCTAGAGTCTTCCTTGCCCCAGGCTCCAGCAGCTGAGCTAAAAGCCTTTCCATATCCTCACCGGTCAGCGGTGGCAAAGAGAGGGGCTGTAGGCAGCCATCCACCCGGACAAAGGGCGGAAGACCTGGATGTAAATGTAAATCCGAAGCCCCCAGCTGACGTGCACTTCTTAAATAGCTATCCATATTTCCGCCTCCTAAAAAGCTACCTGACGGACCAGCTCAGCCACAGTGGTCCTGCCCTGCAGTACCTTGGTCACAGCATCCTGGAAAAGGTCGATAAAGCCTTGTTGTGAAGCAACGGCCAGTAAAGCCTTCTCCTCTGCTTTCCGGCTGATAAGATTTCTTATGATAGCATCCACCAGCAAAAGCTCCTGTACAGCCAGACGTCCCTTGTAGCCGCTGCCATGGCAATATTCACAGCCACTCCCTTCCTCCAGCAGCAGTTCCTGCTCCAAGGGCTGCCGTAGGTACTGCTTTTCTCCCCTGGTAGCAGGACGGGTATGTCTGCAGTGAGGGCACACCTGGCGGAGTAGGCGCTGCCCTACAACTCCTCGCAGAGCGGAGGCTACCAGAAAGGGCTCAATTCCCAAATCCACTAAACGGGTGACAGCACCTACGGCATCATTGGTATGGAGAGTACTAAAAACCAGATGTCCGGTTAAGGCTGCCTGCACAGCAATTTCCGCTGTTTCCCGGTCACGAATTTCACCTACCATAATAATATTCGGATCCTGTCGCACAATGGAACGCAGGCCGCTGGCAAAGGTCAGGCCAATTTTTTTATTTACGGCTACCTGGTTAATACCGGGCAGCAGATACTCCACCGGGTCCTCAATCGTGATAATATTTTTCTCGGGAACATTCAAAAGCTGCAGGGTAGCATAAAGAGTAGTGGACTTGCCGCTCCCCGTCGGTCCAGTCACCAGAATCATCCCGTGGGGAGCACGGTAAAGCTTCTCGTAGTTTGCCAGATTAGTAGCAGTAAAGCTCAACCCCTGCAAATCCAGTAAAGCACCATCCCGGTCCAAAAGACGGATAACCATCTTCTCCCCGTGTATTGTTGGAAGCGTAGAAATACGCACATCCAGCTTTTTCTCTCCAAAATTGAATTCTGCACGTCCGTCCTGGGGCAGGCGCTGCTCTGCAATGTCTAGATCACTTAAAACCTTGCAACGGGAGAGCAGCTGACGGTGCTTCTCCAGGGATAGTTCAGCCACCACCTGTAAAAAGCCATCCACACGCAGACGAACCCTGCTCCCTCTTTCCAAGGGCTCAATATGAATATCACTGGCGCCCTGCTCCATGGCATACTGGAGCAGCCACTGGACATAATTAATGATCTGGGCCTCGTCAGCAACCTGCACCTCACCACTACTGAGGATATTGCTCAATCCGTATTTTTTCATACCTTTAGCCTCTCTTTATTAATAATTTATCTCTATTTTATCACTCTATTAAAAAATATACTATAAATCTTCTGAATTTTCCGCAAAAGTTCTTGTATCAGTAGTAAGATTAGCCTATAATAAAGATATATTACTAATTGAGTTCTGAAACGGAGATGATTATTTGCTCAAAAAAGGCCACGCCTACCTTTTACCCCTGATCCTTGGGTGCTTCATCTTAGGCTGCTTTCAGCTCTTCCTGGCTAATTATTTTTTGCAGGTGGACGGGGATTTCTCGACCATCCCACCACTACAACGTCATTTAGCTACGCCACAGCCGACTAAACAGCCACAGCGTCTGGGCCCACAGGACCCCAATCCCTTCTTCACCATACTGACGGAGGAACAGGAAATTCAGGCGCTTCCCCCTCGCCAGCAGGCCCTACGCTTAACCGGTATTATTACCAGGGGTGCACAGCACTATGCCCTGATTGAATATGGCGGTAGCAGTCAGCTGTATACCCTTGGTGACCAGCTGGGCGCCTATCGGCTGCACACCATCAACTCCCAACAGGTTATTCTGCACGGAGAACAGGAAGAAATTTGTCTAGTAATGGAAAAGAGGCCCTAATTACGAAAAAACTATTCTCCCTTTGTCTTAGCTGTCTCCTGGCCCTTAGTACACCAGCCGCAGCAGAAAATATCAGTCTTACCATTCATAACGGAGAGCTGGCGGAGGTACTGCATGCCCTGGCCCGAGTTTCCCAAAAAAATATTATCGTTGATGATTCCGTCAAGGGTAGGATAACCCTGGATTTACAAGCTGTTCCCTGGGACAGGGCCCTGGATATTATTGCCCGTACCAAAGGCCTGGCCTATCAGGAAAGAGCCGGCGTCCTCATGGTAACCTCCCAGGAAAAGCTTAGCGACTACTGGCGGGAGCTCGGTATCTACCATCTTAATTACAGCTCCGCTCAGGAAGTGACTCCCACTCTGAAGGAGCTCTTTCCACAAAATAGATTAGTTTATGACCTGACCAATAACCTGCTCCTCTTCCAGGGAACGCCCCAGGAGCAGCGACAATTACAGCAGGCCCTAAAACAGCTGGACCTGCCCACCAAACAGGTAACCTTGGAGGCCAAGCTCTTAGCCATTAATACGGAAGCTGCTAAAAATGCAGGGCTGACCTGGCAATGGGATAAAATTCCTCAAAAGGTCTCCTCTACTACGGAGCATGACCAGAACCGGGAAGATTTACAGGGTAATTTTAATTTTTGGCATGGCTACGCCTTTAAATTCAATGCTACCCTGAACGCCTTATTAGCTCAGGGCAAGGCCAGACTCTTAGCTACCCCCAGTATCATCACCATTCCCGGCAAGGAGGCCAGTATTTTTATTGGTGACCATATTCCCGTACAAACAGAAAAGCACGACCAGGGTGGCAGCTATACGACTACGGAATATCTGGATGCCGGTATCAAGCTGACCTATACGCCCATAGTCAGCGAGGACGGGAAAATGGTTACAGCCAATGTACGCACAGAGGTAAGCACCCCCACCCTCGTCAGCGAAATGCTGAATTACAAGATTACCAGCCGCATGGCTACCACCAACGTCCGTCTGCTGAGCGGAGAAACCCTGATTATCGGAGGCTTGATTAACGAAGAGGAGCAAAAAAGCCTCCAGGAGGTTCCCCTCCTCAGCAAAATTCCCCTTTTAGGCGAGCTCTTTAAGAACCGTACCCGGCGCAAGGCCAAAACTGAAGTAATTATGCTTCTGACGCCCCATGTTACAGAAGCAGGCCAGGCCCCCACCATCTATGCCAATCCACCAACTACCACTGACGCCGTAAAAGCCTCCGGTAATGGTGAGATAGCGAAAACGGTCCATCAGCCCATGGCTCCAGAAGATACGGCCCCTCCTGACCCATCATAAAAATTTAAAATTCCTAGCGCAAATAAAAAACTCCGTTGTTTTAAAAACAACGGAGTCTCTTTATGCAGCAGACTAATTCTCAGCTACGAGCCTGCTCATAGGTCTTCCGAAAAAGCTCCACCTGTCGGCGGATATCCTGAGCACCCAGAATACCGCTGATGATGGCGGCACCATCTGCTCCAGTGGCCAATACCTGGTCATAATTAGCCAACTTGACACCACCAATACCTACCATGGGCAGGTCCACTGCCTGACGGATAGCGGCCAGGCCCTCCAGTCCTAACGTCCGGACATTGGTTTTCGTAGTACTACCAAAAACCGCACCACAGCCCAGATAATCTGCACCATCAGCCACAGCCCGAAGCGCCTCCTCCGGATTATGGGCCGAAACGCCAACGAGATAGTCCGGTCCGAGAATACGACGGGCCACGGCACAGGGTAAATCCTCCTGACCCAAATGGACCCCGGCGGCTCCTACAGCCATCGCCACGTCCAGACGGTCATTAATAATCAAGGGTACAGCATAACGGTCGCACAGCAGCTTCAGTTGCAAAGCTTCAGCATACATAGCGCCCCCGCCCATATCCTTATTGCGGTACTGAACCAGAGTTACCCCGCCCTGCAATGCCTCCTCTACGGCAGGCATCAGCTCGCGTCCCTGCAGACAGTCCGTATCCGTTACCAGATAAATGTGATAATCAACCATTTTAATTAGCCTTTTCCTGCTTTAAATTGATAACATTCCACTTGGTAGTTACATGATATACGCAGTCCAGCAGACGTGCCTTAAACATACCGGGGCCGTCCTTTTTCTCCAAAAAGTTAGCAGCCAGCTCCGCGCTTTGGCCCATAACTACTACTCCCAGGGCAGCAGCGATCATCATATCATTAGTAACTGCGGCACAGCAGCCACAGAGCACGGAGGTCATACAGCCGCTACCAGTAATGTCCTCCAGCAGGGGATGCCCCTCATTGAGGACGATACCCTGCTTGCCGTCACTAATGCTATCCACAGCACCGGTAACAGCAAAAACACAACCAAATTTCTTACCTGCATCCACAGCTAAGCGTAGACCGGCACCCTTTTCCAGATTATCGTCCGCATTATCCACCCCACGGCCAGCAGCCTTTTCCTCGTATAGGGCCTTACATTCGCTATAATTGCCACGAACGATGCTGACACAACCGGTCTTCAACAGCTGAAGTGCAAATTTTAAACGCATGGTAGAAGCCATAACTCCCACAGGGTCCAAAATTACAGGAATATTATTTTCCCTGGCCTTGGAGGCAGCCTTCTCCATGGCGATAATTTTATTAAAGCTGATTGTGCCCAGGTTCAGGACCAGAGCAGCAGCACCCTCCAGAACCTCCTCTACCTCCTCCGGGTCTTCAGCCATAATGGGAGAAGCACCAGCAGCCAGAGCAACATCGGCACAGCTTTCTGCTGTAACGTAATTAGTAATGCAATGCACCACAGGCTTCTGCTTACGCAAATCTTCAACAACAACTCCAAATTCTGCTTTTAATTCCATTATTCTAAAATACCAGCCTTTCTATATAAGTCCACAAAATGATGGGTAGGACCACAGCCGCTACCAATGCTCAAGCTATAACGAATGGCTTCAGTAACATATTTTTTAGAAGCAGCTACAGCCTCCGGCAAGGTCATGCCCAGGGCTAAATTAGCGGCCAGGGAGCTGGACAGGGTACAACCTGTACCATGGGTATTTTTAGTATTAATGCGTTCCCCGGCAAACCAGTACTCCTCCCTACCATCGTAGAGCAGGTCGTCAGCAGTATCGTCCAGATGGCCGCCCTTTACCAGAACAGCCTTAGCGCCCAATGCCAAAATTTTCTCCGCTACCGGCAGCATATCCGCCTTCTGCTCCGCCTTCATACCGGAAATAGCCTCTGCCTCCGGCAGATTGGGCGTTACCAGAGTTGCCAGCGGCAAAAGCTCACTAATCAGAGTGGAGCAGGCCTCCGGCGCCAATAAGGGATAACCGCTTTTGGAAATCATAACCGGATCAACTACAATGAATCGTGGTTGATATTTACGCAGACAGGCAGCAATGGTCCTAATGATTTCCGGTTGGGAAACCATCCCGATTTTTACCGCATCCACCTGGATATCATCAAAAACAGCCTCAATCTGGGCCTGGACCACGTCACAATCAATATTCTGCACCTTGGTTACACCACAGGTATTTTGGGCAGTAACAGCGGTAATAACACTCATACCGAAGGTGCCATGGGCAGCGAAGGTCTTTAAATCAGCCTGAATACCGGCCCCACCACTACTATCGCTACCAGCAATGGTCAATAAATTTTTCATATCGGTCTCCTTTATCCTCACGTCCATACTTGCTTTTTCACTTTGGTCAGGTCATAGCATGACCTCTAAACTCTTTAATTCTATCATTGCAATAAAGTCCCTGCAAGTAAAAACCCCAGATACCATTAAGCATCTGGGGTCCTAAATTACTAATTAAGCAAGTACTTCATGTACCTTGGCAAGAACGTTTTCTACGGTAAAACCATATTTTTCCATCAACAGACCACCAGGAGCGGAAGCGCCGAAGGTAGTAATACCGATAACATTGTTTTCATTACCGGTGTAACGGCTCCAGCCATAGGGTACGCCAGCTTCAATAGCTACCTTAGCTACGCCAGCAGGCAAAACTGCTTCCTTGTATTCAGCAGCCTGTGCATCAAAGGCATCCCAGCAAGGCATGGATACTACGCTAGCATCAATACCTTCCTCTGCCAGCTTAGCCTGTGCTTCCAAAGCCAGATGTACTTCACTACCGGTACCAATCAGAACTACCTGGGCAGCCTTCTTAGCAGGGCTCAAAACATAAGCCCCCTTATGCGCATTTTCATGGATTACAGCGGCATAGTCGTGGAGTACGGGTAATTTTTGACGGCTCAAAAGCAGGCAGGTAGGTTTATTTTTATTCAGGCAAGCCTGCTTCCAGGCAGTTGCAGTTTCCAAAGCATCTGCCGGACGGATAACGCTGACATTAGGAATCATGCGCAGAGCCATAGTAGTTTCAATCGGTTGGTGAGTAGGACCATCCTCGCCCAAAGCGATGCTGTCATGGGTAAGTACGAAAACAACACGCTGGCCCATCAAAGCAGCCATACGGATGGTAGGACGCATAAAGTCGGCAAATACCAGGAAGGTGCCACCAAAGGGAATAATACCACCATGCAGAGCCATACCATTAAGCACGGTGCCCATAGCATGCTCACGTACACCAAAATGGAGGTTACGACCAGTACGGTCAGTCTTGGAGAAATAGCCCTCTGCCTTCATGACAGTTTTATTAGAAGGACCAAGGTCTGCACTACCGCCTACCAGAGCAGGTAATTGGGCAGCCAATTTTTGGATGATTTCGCCAGAAGCCTCACGAGTTGCATTCTTAGCAGTGTCAGCAAAAACTGCTTCCAAAGCGTCCAGATCAATAGTAAATTCGTCAGCTAGACGGTCATGGAATTCCTTAGCCAATTCCGGATATTCTGCAGAATATGCCTTATAAAGCTCTCTCCAAGCCTCTTGAGCTGCTGTACAGCCAGCCAATTTAGCATCAAAATGTTCCTTTACCTCTGCAGGAACGTAGAACATTTTTTCCGGATCCCAGCCAGCTTTTTCCTTAGTAGCCTTCAGTGCATCTGCGCCCAAGGGTTCACCATGACAGGACGGGCTATCCTGTTTGGGGCTACCAAAGCCGATATGAGTACGAACTATAATCAGAGAAGGTCTTTCAGTATCTGCCTGTGCTTCCTTAATAGCAGCTTCCATAGCATCAACGTCCTCAGAATCAGCTACGCGAAGAACCTGCCAGTTATAAGCCTTAAAGCGGGCTTCCACATCCTCGGAGAAAGCAATATCAGTAGTGCCTTCAATAGTAATCTTATTATCATCATAGAGGTAAATCAATTTACCAAGGCCTAAGGTACCTGCCAAAGAAGCAGCCTCACTGGAAACACCCTCCATCAGGTCACCATCGGAGGTAATACCATAGGTATAATGTTTAACCAGCTCAAAGCCCGGTTTATTGTAACGAGCAGCCAACATTGCCTCAGCAATAGCAAAGCCCACGCCCATGGAGAAGCCATGGCCCAAAGGACCGGTAGAAGCATCTACACCGGGAGTATGGCCAACTTCAGGATGTCCCGGAGTTTTACTGCCCCACTGACGGAAGTTTTTCAATTCATCCAGAGATAAATCAAAACCTGCCAAATGCAGCATTGCATAGAGCAATGCACTACCATGGCCAGGAGAAAGAATAAAACGATCACGGTTAAACCATTCAGGTCTAGCCGGATTATAGGTCATAAAACGATCCCAGATGGTGTACATCAGGGGTGCGGTACCCAAAGGGAAGCCGGGATGACCGGATTTAGCAGTTTCAACTTGGTCGGCAGCCAGGAAACGCAAAGTATTAACACAGGTTTTATCAATGTTCTGCATTACAGATAACCTCCAATATTATACAAAATTCTTTAATTATTATAACATATCTCCAGGCCTATGCCTAGATTATGACGTATTTTTTGTTAAGCTTTTAACAGTTTTTGTGCTTAATACGAAAATACAGCCTGCCACAAGGACAGGCTGTAAAAGCTTCACCCAGCTTAATTATTCAGCACGATGTTCAGCAATAATCTTTTCTGCCATTTTAGCCGGTACATCTTCATAATGGTCAAACTTCATTTCAAAGGTACCTAAGCCTTGGGTCAAGGCACGGAGGTCAACTGCATATTCAGTAATCTCAGCATAAGGAACCTGGGCAGAAACAACGCTCATGCCATCCTCCACGCTCTGCATACCCAGGATACGGCCACGTTTAACGTTCAAATCGCCAATAACGTCGCCCATCATGGCATCAGCACAGGTAACATTCAGGTTATATACAGGCTCCAGAAGAACGGGTCGGCACTGCTCCATAGCCTTTTTAAAGGCAATATTGGAGGCAGTCTTAAAGGCCATTTCAGAGGAGTCCACAGTATGATAGGAGCCATCCAGTAAGGTAGTGCGCATATCTACTACGGGATAACCGGCCAAAATACCTTTTTCCATGGCCTCACGCATGCCCTTTTCTACAGCCGGAATATATTGACGCGGTACGGCACCGCCGAAAATCTTATCTACAAATTCAAAACCGCCTCCAGGAGGTAGGGGTTCCATCTTAATAACTACATGACCGTATTGACCATGACCACCGGATTGCTTCTTATGCTTACCTTCCACCTCGGCAGTACCACGAATAGTTTCGCGATATTCGATGATGGGAGCACGCAGCTCAGCCTCTACACCAAATTTTCTCTGCATACGTTCCATAATAATTTCTATATGCTGGTCGCCCATACCACTAATCAGGAATTCCTTCGTAACAGTATTCTTGGTTACGATAATGGTCGGATCTTCGTCCATCAGGCGGGTCAGTGCGGACATAATTTTTTCTTCATCGCCTTTTTTCTTCGGATAGATGGCCCTAATATACATGGGCAGCGGAAAAGCGATTGGCGGGAATTCTACAGGATTCTCTTTAGCGCAAAGAGTATCACCAGTGGAAGTAAACTGCAATTTGGCAACTACACCGATATCACCGGCTACAACCTCTTTCATAGGAATCTGGGTTTTACCACGCATGGTAAAGATACTGCCAATCTTTTCTTCCTGCTCACGACGAGAGTTGTAAACCACACTATCACTCTTAATAGAACCGGAGAAGACACGGAAATAGCTCAAACGACCTACGAAAGGATCGGAGGTGGTTTTGAAAACCAACGCTGCCATGGGCGCGTTAGCATCGCAAATTTCTTCTTCACCAGTTTCCTTATCAGTTACGATAAAGTCGTTCAAAATAGCCGGATAAGTATAGTCCACGATGGCATTCATCAGACGTCCCAGGCCAATATCCTTATAAGCACTACCACAAAGCATGGGGAAAATTTGTGCCTGGCGGATACCCTTAATGAGGCATTTCATAATATCTTCATTACTAATGGCTTCGCCGTCCAGATAACGCAGCATGCAGTCATCATCAACCTCAACAGCTGCTTCAATCATCTTTTCACGAGCTTCCTCTGCCAGAGTCCTGTATTCTTCCGGAATTTCAATTTCATCGGAGCCATTATCATGAGCACGATAGGCTTTCATTTTATACAGGTCAATCAGGCCCTCAAATTTATCTGCCTGTCCCAGGGGCAGCTGCAGGGGCAGAACCTTTTTGCCGAATTTACCACGCAAATTATCTAGAATACTATGGAAATCAGCATTTTCACGATCCATTTTATTGACAAAAATAATACGGGGAAGATTTGCTTCTTCAGCAAGCTTCCAGCACTGCTCGGTACCAACCTGTACGCCGGCAGTAGCGCAAACAACGATCAATGCGCTATCCACCGCTCTAAAGGCACCCTTAACCTCAGCTACGAAATCTGCAAAACCAGGTGTATCGATAAAGTTAATTTTCGTATCACGCCATTCAACAGGAGCCAAAGTAGCATTTACGGAAACCTTACGCTTAATTTCTTCCGGTTCATAGTCAGTGGTGGTAGCACCGTCTTCAACCTTGCACATTCTATTAATCGCGCCAGAACGGTACAACAATGCTTCAGTTACAGACGTAGTTCCAGCTCCACCATGACCCACAATGGCCACGTTTCTAATCCTATCACCAGTATACTCTTTCATAACATCTTCCCCCTTTTTATTATTGGTTCAAAAAATATGATGAGGGAGTGTTCTCTAAATTATAAAACATCTCCTGCTTTTATTTACAAAAGTAAAAATTTACATTTTTTCGCTGAAAAACTGTAATGTAAGTAACAGTATTCACTGTAAATTTTACTTTAATGTAATAAAGCAAATACAGGGGACAAATTTTTAAGACTGACTTCTGTATTTCAAGCTTGCTTGCTTTTCTTCTCGGAGAGCACACGACTACCGCAAGAATACTGCCACCCCCTGTAAAGAAGAGGCAAATTTGCATCTGAACTAGAGAAAGGATGATTGAATATTTTTACAGACATGATATGGGTGTTAATTGAGTCGAAATAAATTTAACAGGAGGGGCAGAGGTTCAAAGTGAAGATAAAATTATTCCCACTGGAAAAGGCAGTGGTAGACGGACATAACATTCCACCGGGTGCAGATAAATCAACCGTGGAAGAAATTTTAGGTGCTGGAGAAGAGGTTAATAATCGGGCCTATTACTTTGACAGTAATTTTTGTGTTGAATACGATGCAGCTAAAAAGGTCTCTTTCATAGAAGTTACCTGTGACAATCCTAAAAGTACTGTTACCACCACAATTTACGGTGAAGATGTCATGAAAAATGGTGCAGACCGTATTTTGCAGATTTTGACAGAGAAAAACCACGGCAGGGTAGCAGACAAAAACGGCTATTCTTACATATTCTACAAGCTGAGCGTTGGTATCTATCGAGAGCTGACACCGGACGATTATAGGGATTTAATCTAGGAAATGAAGGCCCATGGTGCTCCCGTTGGTGGCAATCCTGATGTGGAAGCTGATTTTTGGAAGTCTACCCATTGGTCAACAATCGGAATTGGCACAAGCAGCTACTATCGTTGAGAATTAAACTAATTCTGATTATGGGCTTAGCCTAGATGACAGTATTCTGAATAAAGACTGATATAAAACTCTAAAAATAATAATTTACATAAGCTATACTTAAAAAGCTGTTGAAGGCTCTAATAAAGAAGCCTTTCAACAGTTTTTTTATTTGTCTTGCCCTTGCTTTATGAAAGCTTTATGCAATTATTGTATTTTCAATAGTTATATTAAACAACCACCGCCTTTTAACCATGCTTTATTCATCACCAATTTTACCAAACTTTTAAATGTCCCCTATCAGAAAACCCCAAGGAACACGAACTCGCTATAATTATGCTAGAGCATCAGCTCCCAATACTAATTAAGTAAATGCCAACAGCGGGTAAGCATTAGTCACGAAAGGAGAAATGTTTAATACCAGCGCGATACCCTACATTTTTTACTTTGACAGGATGATGTATTAATGAAAACTCTTAAATTTACTCCTAAAGCTCAACCCAAGGCCGACCTTCTGCCCCTCTTGGCAGATTATCAGGTGAACGAAGCTGGCCAGCTTGTTAGTGCTGTTGTAAAGGAAGGCACCAAGGTTCTGCCTGAGCATGCATTTGAAGGCTGCACCTCTCTGACCTCTGTTTCTTTGCCGAAAAGTCTAGAGGAAATCCAACCCCACGCCTTTGATAAATGTATTTCCTTGGAGAAAATCACTTTACCAGCAGGCCTACAGAAAGTGGCTAAGTTCTCCTTTGAAGAATGCTTAAAGCTAAAGGAAATTGTTTTCCCTCGTAACCTACAAAGCTTAGAGGATTGTGCTGTATACAACTGTCCCAGTCTCACTCAGGTAACCTTGCCTGCTACTCCCTCCACCTGGAAGGATTCTTTTGAAATGGATTGCTTTGCATTAGAAAAAATTATTATTCCCGCAAGTTTGGAACAGCCTCCCCAATACGATGCTCCGTTTTATACAAAAATCATTGAGACAGAAAACGTAAGCTTCCCCGTGGTATCAAGCAGGATTTCTGCGGGACATTTTAAGGTAAGTGAAGAAACAGAACAGTTTATTGCCGAAAAAACAGAAGACGAATACGGCAATTTACTGACAGTAGTTATTAAGGATGGCATTACCGAGATTCCTAGTTTCGCCTTTGCTTTTTGTTATTTATTAAAGGAGGTAACCCTACCGGAAAGCCTGCATACCATCGGTGCATATGCTTTTGAAGAATGCTACAGTTTAAAAACAATCAATCTTCCCCCAAAGCTGACCTCCATAGAAAAAGCTGCTTTTTCTAAATGTACTTCCCTACAGTCCCTCGATTTTCCCGACAGCTTGCAAAGTATTTCTGACAATGCTTTTGTGGAATGCTCAAAACTGCACCAGGCATATCTGCCTCAGGGCTTGCCCCAACTGGATAGGTCAGCCTTTTGGAAATGTAAAGCTTTAGAGGAAATTACCATACCAGGTAGTTTACAAGAAATCGGCCTCGCAGCCTTTCAAGAATGCTCTAACCTTCGCCGAGTTAATTTAGCTGAAGGGCTGGTAAAAATTCGCTCTAGTGCGTTTGATGGGTGTTCCTCCTTAACAGAGCTTACCCTCCCCGCCTCTGTTACTAAGGTTTGCATGGGCTCTTTTAGCGGTTGCCCACTACTCACTAAGCTAGAAGTACTTAATCCCGACTGTGTTCTTGAGGAAATTACCAAATATAGCCGAGAATCCTTTGATGAAGCCATGAACTCAGTTATGAAATCAGCAGAAGAAGGCGTTTCCTTCTTCGAAAAGCTACTGGCCCAAGAACAAACTAAAGAAGAAAACCAAGCAGAAAACACAGAAAAATAATAACTAGCTAGTTTTTCCTAGACCTTCACCTTCTCCAGGGTGGCGGTCTTTTTTATGCTTAGCTCAACAGGCATAAAAAAATACTCGACCGCAGCGATCGAGTATCCAGTGTTTTTCTTATGTTATTTAACCAGATGAAGGGCAAAGAAGGCACACAGGGTTTTAGCATCAAAAAGCTCGCCCTGCTGGAGCATGTGCAAAAGCTCCTCCCGTGTAAAGGCCTGCATGGTCACAAACTCATCCTCATCCGGATGCTGCTGATGTAAGCTCAGGCCCTCCGCCTTATAAAGATGAATCACCTCATCCGTAAAACCAGGAGTGGTGGCAATATCCACTAAATGAGTCCATTGCTCTGCCTCGTAGCCTGTTTCCTCGCTAAGCTCCCGTTTAGCACAGTCCAAGGGGTCCTCAGCACCATGGTCCAGTTTCCCAGCAGGAATTTCCCACATCACCGTATCCAAAGCATAGCGACATTGCTTTACCAGCACAATGCGACCATCCTCCAAAAGGGGGACAATGCCCACAGCACCGGGATGACGAATATATTCCCTAGTGGCCGTGGAGCCATTGGGCAAACGCACCTCATCCTTTTCTACCTTAAGCAGCTTACCGGAAAAGACCCTGCTGTTGCTGAGAAAAACCTCATCTAATTCCGCTTCGTGAAATTTCTTAATCATCCTTGAACAACCTCGCATATTTAAAGGCTTCCGCCGCATTTAATAATTCACGTGAATTTTCGTAGGCCGCATGACTTTCACTAGTCCCTGCAGTCATCCGCATCAGCTCGCGGATTCTTGCCTCCTGATCCAACACCTGCAGGGCCGTGGTAGTCCTACCAGCCCTACTCTGCTTTTCGATATAAATATGCCGGTCTGCAAAGGCAGCAATCTGGGGCAGGTGGGTAATACAAAGTACTTGACCAATTTTAGCAATCAGGGCAATTTTTTCTGCCATCTTCTGAGCTGTCACACCACCCACACCTGTGTCAATTTCATCAAAGACCATGGTGGGTACGGCACCGGCATTCATCATCACGGTTTTAATAGCCAAAGCAATACGGGAAAGCTCACCTCCGGAGGCTACCTTTTCCAAATCGTTGACCGGCTCACCCATGTTAGCACTAAAGACGAAGCGTAAGCCGTCCCGACCTGTGGGCGTAAATTTTTCCAGCTGACTGACCTCAATGGCAAAAATACCATTGGGCATGGCCAGATCATGAATATGTCTGGTAATCTGCCGGTCCAGCTGTTCTGCTACCTGCTGCCGAGCCTTAGTTAAGGCTTGAGCTACGGAGGTCAGCTCCTTCGTCAGCACAGCCAGCTGCTTTTCCACCTCAGCAATAGTAGCCGCCAAGTCCTCCAGCTCATGATATTTCGCCTGCGCCGTCTGCAGGTACTCCAGCACAGCCTCGGTGGAACCACCATATTTTTTATGAAGACGGTAAATAGTGTCCAGGCGCTGCTGTACCTCCAGGGCACGTGCTTCGTTAAAATCACTATTGGCCAGGTATTCGCCCAGCTCCTGACGACAGTCCTCCAGGCTAATCCAGGCACTATCCAGATTCTCTAAAAGTCCGTCCAGCTTATCGTCATAACGGCTGGCAATGCTTAAGCTATCCTTGGCCTCTGCCAAAAGAGAAAGTACTGATTTATCCTGGTCCAAAAGGCCATAGGCCCTGTTGACGGAGGTGATGATTTTTTCGCCATGCTGGAGCAGCTTAGCCTCCTCCTCCAGAGTAGCCTCCTCACCCACTACCAGCTTAGCGTCCTCAATTTCCTTAATCTCCCAGGCATAGCGGTCCAACAGGATATCCTGCTGCGCATTAGCGGACTGAAGTGCTTTCAGCTTACTGCTTAAAGCTACAAAACGGTCATAAACCTCCGTATACGCAGCCATTCGTGGCGCAATGCTCTCCGCACCATAGCCATCCACCAGCAGACGTGGAGCCTCCGCTTTTAACAAGGCCTGGTTTTCGTGTTGACCATGAATGTCTACCAGCAGACTACTAATCTGCCTCAGCACATTCAACGGCACCTGCACCCCATTTACCGTAGCCTTACTTTTGCCGGAAAGATTTACCTGACGTTTAAGGAAGAGCTCCTCCTCACTATCCAATCCCTGTTCCTGCAAAAAAGCCTGTAGCTGCGGCTGCTTACGAATGTCAAAAACTGCCTGTACCCAAAAGCTGTCCGCGCCATTACGCACGTAGTCCGCAGAGGCACGATTACCCAGGACCACGCCAAAGGCATCTACCAGAATGGATTTACCGGCACCTGTTTCGCCAGTAAATACATTAAAGCCCGGTGCAAACTCCACCTTGGCATCCTCCAACAAAGCAAAATTATGTACATGCAATGCTTGTAACATAATAATCTACCTCTATCTTACAGACGATCCTTAAAGCGGTTCATAAAGATTTCGACGCTCTCCTTATTGCCCAAAGCTACGAAAACCGTATCATCTCCGGCAATAGTACCTAAGATTTCATCCCATTTCATATAATCAATGGCATAGGCTACTGCCTGGGCAGTACCGGGCAGAGTGCGGACTACAACTAAGCAGTCGGCAACATGCAGGCTGACAATGGAATCCTGGAAGGTTCGTTCCAGACGGCCGGGGGTTAGTAGCATATTATGCTCCTTGGGGTAGGCATAATGGTAATGGCCATTAGCGTCGGGCACCTTCACCAGCATTAATTCCTTAATATCGCGAGAAACTGTAGCCTGAGTTACTTCAATCCCATCACGACGCAAAGCTGCTGCCAAATCCTCTTGGGTTTCGATTTTTTCCTTGTCAATTATTTCCTTAATCTTTGCATGCCTTGTCATTTTCATAATCAATCACCTCAAACAAATCTATTAAATGTTCCGCATCAGCTTCTGTTGCCAGGTCTGATAATAGTCCCTACTTGTTAAGCGTATGAACTGCATAGTATAGGGACTTTTTTCTATACGAACATAATTAGCTTCACTAACAATGGCAATGTTTTCGCCATCCGCAGAAAGCTGCATTTCCTCACTACCGGGCACCGCCCTTAGCTCAATGACCTCGGACAAAGGTATTACCAGAGCCCTAGCAGTCAGGGAATGGGCACATACCGGAGTGATAATACTGACATTCAGCTCCGGCTGGACTAGAGGACCACCTGCAGAAAGGCAGTAGGCTGTAGAGCCCGTAGCCGTAGAAATAATTAATCCATCAGCCGCATAAATACCGGAGGGCTTGCCATTAATATACATTTGTAAATGAGCCAGCTTACTAAAGGCGCCCTTCGCCAGAACCAGATCATTTAAAGCATGGGCCTCATGAGTACAGGTTGGCCCGGAAATAATTTGTGCCCGCAGGAGGGACCTGCTTTCCAGGGCAAAATTACCTGAAGCCAATTTGTTTATCGCCTTACGCACACCATCTATTTCTATTTCAGCTAAAAAGCCTAATTTACCAAAATTAATGCCAAAGCAGGGAATGCCCAAGGGTGCTATATAACGAGCCATTTGTAACAGGGTACCATCACCGCCCAGGGAAACTGCATAATCCAGCTGCCGCAGGCTGGAGGTATCCTCCAGATTATAGGTGGCGCAACCATGCTGGGGTAGCATCAAATGCTGGGAAAGCACAGGCTCCAAGCCCTGCTCCCGGCAAAGAGCTACAAATTTAGGTAGCGCCTCGCACACATTATCCTTCCCTGTATTGGGAAAAATTCCTAAACGCTTCACTTTTTTCATCCTATTCTGCAGAGGGTTTCTTATCCAAATCACCATGACTGCGACTAACTAGCTCCTCTACAGCGGCATCGCTAATCGCATCGTCATCCCCCATGGTAAGGTGGAGCAGGTATTCAATATTACCTTCCGGTCCTTTAATCGGAGAAAAGTCTAGCCCTGCCACACCAAAGCCCAGCTCCTTAGCACAGGCTATAACATTTTTAATAACATCCTCATGAACCTGAGGATCACGTACAACGCCCTTCTTACCTACATGCTCCTTACCAGCTTCAAACTGAGGCTTAATAAGAGCAATTACAAAGCCACTTTCCTTAAGGATTTTATGGACGGCCGGGAGAATTTTATCCAGGGAAATAAAGGCCACGTCAATAGTAACCGCATCCACCAGCTCACCCAGGCTATCTGCTTCCAGGTAACGCACATTAGTACGCTCCATATTAACTACGCGCTCATCACTACGTAGCTTCCAGGCCAGCTGTCCATAACCGACATCTAAAGCATAAACCTTGGCCGCACCATTTTGCAAGGCGCAGTCGGTAAAACCGCCGGTGGAGGCGCCTACATCAGCTACCACCTTGCCCTTTACGCTGATGGGGAAGATTTGGAGAGCCTTTTCCAGCTTCAAACCACCGCGGCTTACATAGGGCAGCTTATTCCCTAATAGACGAATGGTCACATCAGGAGGAGTGGGCGTACCCGGCTTATCTATTTTCTGTTCGTTTACCAGAACCTGACCGGCCATAATTGCAGCCTGAGCCTTAGCCCGACTTTCAAAAAGGCCTCTATTCATCAGGAGTGCATCTAAACGTTCTTTTTTCAAAACTCTTCATCCTTTACTAACGCTACAGTCCGACGCACAATGCTCTCCACATCCAGACCTAAATCACGGAAGAGCAGTTCCTTATCTCCGTGCAGTACAAACTGATCACCAATACCCAAATTCACTACCTTACAGCTGTCCAGCAGGTGAGCCTCATTCAGTGTTTCCAAAACGGCACTGCCGACACCCCCCTGCAGTACACCTTCCTCTAAAGTTACCAGCTTACCGTAGCGTTGGGCATGTTCAAGCAACAATTCCTTATCCAGGGGCTTGGCAAAGCGCATATTAACAACGCCTGCGGCAATACCCTGCTTAGCCAGCAACTCAGCCGCCGCAAGAGCACTGGCAACCATACTACCAATAGCCCAGAAGCAGACCTCCCTGCCTTCACGCAGAACCTCTGCCCTACCGATGGGCAGACTATGCAGCGCCCCACTACGGTCCACACCTAAACCGCTGCCGCGGGGATAGCGTACCGCTACGGGAGTGGACAGCTCCACAGCTGTCTTCAGCATATGTCGAAGTTCATCCTCATCCTTGGGCGCCATAATCGTCATATTGGGCATACTCCGCAGATAGGCGTAATCAAAGACGCCATGATGGGTATAGCCGTCATCCCCCACCAGACCGGCACGGTCCATACAGAAGGTAACATGAAGATTCTGCATGCACACATCATGCAGCACCGAATCATAGGCACGCTGGAGAAAGGTAGAATATACAGCTACCACCGGATTCAGACCGGCAGCCGCCATACCTGCCGCACCAGTTACCGCGTGCTGCTCGGCAATACCTACATCAAAGAAACGCTTCGGATAGGCCTCGGCGAAGAAATTAAGGCCGGTACCATCGGGCATAGCTGCCGTAATACCTACCAGCTTCTGGTCTTCCTTGGCCAGCTCCACCAAAGTCCTGCCAAATACCTCCGTATAGGTAATGGGTGCAGCAGGATTAGCAATTTTCTTACCGGTAGCAATGTCAAAGGGACCGGTGCCATGGAATTTATTCGGACTTTCTTCTGCCGGAGCATAGCCCTTGCCTTTCTTGGTCAAAACATGAACCAGTACGGGCCCGTCAATACTCTTAGCTGCCCGCAGGACCTCCTCCAACCCCGGTAAATCATGACCATCAACAGGTCCTAAATAAGTAAAGCCCAGCTCCTCAAAAACAGAGGTGGGTACCATTAAATATTTAACACTACCCTTTAAGCGGCGGATAACCTTCAAAACATCGGGACCATATTCAATGCCCTTCAGCCAGCCCTCTATATCATTCTTCAGCTTATTATAGGTTTCACCGGTACGCAGCTGATAAAGATATTCGGACATAGCGCCTACGTTCTTGGCAATGGACATTTCATTATCGTTAAGCACCACAATCATCCGCTTGTGCATATCACCAGCATTATTCAAGGCCTCATAGGACATGCCGCCAGTCATGGAGCCATCACCGATAACGGCCACCACATCATAGTCCTCGCCCTGTAAATCACGGGCTACAGCCATGCCAAGGGCTGCAGAAATGGAAGTGCTGGAGTGTCCTGCACCAAAGGCATCATGGGGGCTTTCACTAATTTTCGGAAAGCCGGAAATACCACCATATTGGCGCAGAGTGGTAAAGGCTTCTCTTCTTCCGGTTAAAATTTTATGGATATATGCCTGATGCCCTACGTCAAAAATCAGCTTATCCTTGGGTGTATTAAAAACTCTATGCAGAGCCAGGGTTAATTCTACAACACCTAAATTCGGTGCCAGATGACCGCCATTTTTGGAGATAACCTCCAACATATATTGACGGATTTCTGCCGCTAATTGTTCCATCTCCGCATAAGAAAGGTTTTTAATATCAGCAGGTGAGTTAATCGTAGCAAGCAGATTGTGTTCCTTCATTATCTTGCACCTTCCAAATCAGTTTTTACGTCCGCACATCATTTTGGTAATTTCACGAAGTGCATCAGCATCGTGACCGAACATTTCCAGGCATTGCAGTGCTTCGTCCACAGTTTTTTGAGCCAGCGCCTTAGCACCCTCTAAGGTATAAAGGCTGACATAGGTGGATTTATGGTTCTTGGCATCACTGCCCACGGGCTTACCTAATTCTGCGCTGGTACCCTCCACATCCAGGATATCATCAGTAATCTGGAAGGCCAGTCCCAATAAATCTGCAAATTTAGTCAGGGCCAACAGCTCCTGTTCGTTCGCATTAGCCAGATGGGCACCACCACGAACAGCGGCAATAAAGAGAGCACCTGTCTTGCCGGCATGCATCTTGCGCAGCTCTTCAGCAGTAATTTCCTTATTTTCGTATTCCAGATCCAGAGCCTGGCCGCCTACCATGCCATAATTGCCAGCACACATTGCCATCTCACGTACAGTTTCAATTAAAGCCTTGGGGTCCACATTGGTCTGCTCCAGCATTACCTCAAAGGCCAGGGTCAATAGACCATCACCAGCCAAAACTGCCATGGCCTCGCCAAACACCTTATGGTTGGTCAAACGACCGCGACGGTAATCATCATTATCCATGCAGGGTAAATCATCATGAATCAGGGAATAGGAATGAATCATTTCCAGACCGCAGGCTACGGGGAGGAAATTATAACCCTTAGTACCCAAAGCCTCAGCAGTAGCCATCAATAAAATAGGACGGATGCGTTTACCACCAGCTAAAAGGCTGTATTGCATAGCATCGTCCACCTTACTGATACCTTTTTTTGCTAATCTGTTTTTTAAATAATTATCAACAATTTTCTTTTGATTTTCATAATATGCAGTAAAATCCATGTCTATGCCTCCAAATCATGAAATGTTTCTAATTTATAGTCAGCGTCATTAGTTTCACTAACAACGATTTTTTCTACTTCCTGTTTTACGGTATCCAGCTTGTCCATACAAACCTTACTTAAAGAAATACCGTATTTAAAAACCTCCAGGGACTGCTCCAGAGGCAGCTCCCCACTTTCGAGGATTTTAACCTGGGCCTCCAATTCTGCCAAGGCATCTTCAAATTTGATATTTTTAGCAATCTTTTTTACAGCCATTGACCTCTTCCTCCACATTTTGCACCACAGAAATAATTTTTCCATCTGCTACAGTTGTTACCAGCTCCATACCAAAATTAACATCCTCAACAGAGCTGACCATTTTATAGTCATTGGTCTGGGTAACGGAATAACCTCTAGCCAAAACAGCTAAAGGACTTAATTTATCCAAGCAGGCGGCCTGTAGCGCCAAACGATGACCACAGCCCTGCACCAGCCTTTCCATAGCCTGGACCAGCTGCCGGTAGGCTGTATCCGTTCTCTGCGCCTGCTCCTCCAAAAGCCGTTCCGGATCATGGAGAGCCCAGGAAGATGTTAAGCGCTCCAAGCGGAAGCTTGCCTGTTCCAGATTTTTTAACATCAGCTGCTGACAGCGCTCATGTAAATTACGTACCTGCCGTACATAGCCTGCCACATCGGCTACGACCAGCTCTGCTGCCTGGGAAGGAGTAGCAGCCCTCTGGTCGGCGGCAAAATCACAAAGGGTAAAATCCGTTTCGTGACCTACAGCACTCACAATGGGCAGCTTAGAGGCTGCTACAGCACGGACGGTGGCTTCCTCATTAAAAGCCCACAGCTCCTCAATGGAACCACCACCGCGACCAATAATCAACACATCCGCCAATTTATGCTTATTAAAAAATTTAATAGCCTGGGCCAGCTCCCTGCTGGCACCTGCTCCCTGCACCTTGACGGGATAAAGCAGGAGCTTGATACCAGGATTACGTCTGCGGGAAACAGTAATAATATCACGGACCGCCGCACCCACGGGAGAGGTGATGATACCCACTGTTTTGGGGTTTACCGGTAAGGCCCGCTTCTGGTCCTCAGCAAAAAGACCTTCGGCAGCCAGCTTCTGCTTTAACTGCTCATAGGCCTGCATCAAATCACCCACGCCCTGCTGCAGAAGCAAATCCGTATAGAGCTGGTACACACCATCACGCTCATAAACGGCAATACGCCCTACCGCCGTCACCGTATCACCATTATGGGGCTCAAAGCGTAGGGAATAGGCTCTGCTACGAAACATGACGCATTTTAAAACGCCGCCGCTATCCTTCAAGGTAAAATAACAATGTCCAGAGGGATAGCGTTTAAAATTAGAGATTTCGCCTACAACCTGTACATTCCGCAGCCGTACATCCCCATCCAAGACTGCTTTAATATAATTATTAATTTCACTGACAGTATAAGCTTCTTTCATATCCTATCCTCGCATCCGCCAGGCAAAGGCTGCACAGCCACTGGCGTTATCACAGCTGAAACGGGCCTCGGGCACCCAGGTACGAATGTGGCGCTTAGCCAGTCTTTCCGTCACATGCTGACGGATATAACTATTGGAGGCTACACCACCTACCAAAAGGACATCCTGTACGCCATAGGCTGCTCCACCATTACGCAGCATCCGGACAAAGGTTTCAGCTAATGCATATTCCACGCCCAAAGCCAAAGCAGCACCATCCGCGCCTGCCTCCAGCTTACGCAAAGCTGCTGTAGCCGGTCCGGAAAGGCTTACCTGTAGCTTGCGCACGGCAATCGGTAATTCCACCATTTGTGTAGCAGTAGCAGCTAAACGCTCCAAGGCCGGACCCGTAGGAAACTGTAAGCCTAGGGCCACACCCACACGGTCAATAAACTGGCCGGCATGTAAATCCATGCTTCCCCCAACCTCCGTCAGCTGGTAACGGCCATCCGCCTGCTGCTCTGCCAAAAGCAGGTCAGTAGTACCACCGGAAGCGTGCAGAAGCAGGAAACGTGAAGCCTCAGGTCCCTGGGCGGACCAGACACCGGCCTCCAGATGATTTTCCTGATGACTGATAATATTCAGCTTAGCCCCGGTCAACGCCGCCAGAGAACGGGCCACGGAAAGGCCTGCTAAAAACGCAGGCATATAGGAGCCTTCCAAGGGACGGGGATAACCGGACACGCCAATACCCTTTAAGGTATATTGCTTACCGCGGAGCACCTGCTCCACCAGATTAGGCAAATTACGGGTATGCTGAAAAACCATTTCAGACTGCTGTAAGCCACAGCTTCCAGGCTTGACATCCAAAATTTTTCTGGCCTCGCCTATCAGCTGACCCTCTGCATTTAAAACAGCTACGGAGGTAGTATAACAGCTGGTATCGATGCCTAAATATACTTCTTCCATTTTAGCGAACCATTTTACCTAAAATACCATTAATAAAGCGGGGAGATTCATCGGAACCATACAGCTTAGCAATTTCTACAGCTTCATTAATTGCTACACCAGGAGCGATTTTTTCCTCTGCAAAGAAAATTTCATAAACTGCCACACGCAAAATATTGCGATCGGTAGTGGACATTCTTTCCACTGTCCAGTCAATAGCGTACTCACTAATCTTTAAATCAATTGCCTGCAGCTCGGCAACAACGCCCTCTAAAACAGATTTAGCATAACCGGCAGCCTGTTCTGCCTCCTTAGCATCATGCTCAGCCATAGCCGCAGTCAAAGCCTGCTCAACCTCACAGCCGCTCACGTCTATTTGAAACATGCTCTGTAATACTATTTCTCTTGCCACTCTACGAATCATAATACATTCCTCTTCTCTTCTTTAAAATATCTATTATCTATGGTAGCCGGGAGGCAATAGCCGGTCCAGCCACTCCAGAATATCTTCATTTTTATCTAATTTATTACCTAGGAAGAAACCGCCGCCAATGCAGATCAGCAGAAAGACAGTTTTCCAAAAGCCCAGCCACAGGAACATAATACCCACAAAAAGGCCGAACAAGGTACATAAAAAACGACCACGATAATTCTTCCAGATATCTACAATTACTCTAGCAATCATCGTCATCACTCCCTTACTTCCTTAGCCTTGATTTGTTTAAAGAACATTTCTATTTCCTTAACCTCAATACCAGTAACCTTCTTCATGGTATCACGGATGTTTTCCTTAACCTCGGCACTGGTTTCCGGAATATTAATACCGGTTTCGATGGAAGCATTTACTCTAACAGTAATAACATCTTCCTCCAGCTTTACCATGGCCTTGACATTATAGACACCATAGATTTCTTCCGCCAGACGGGCAATATAATCCTCCAGGGCACCTTTGCCAATATGGATATTACCGCTCTTGTTTTCAGTCAGCATCAAAGAATTACTGCCGGTAAAGCCGATGCCGGCAACCAAAAGGCGTAGGCTGACCAGGAAAATAATGACACCACCCACTGCGTAAATCCAGTTGCCGGGAATACTTTCCATAAAATGTGTAAGTACACGATGGGAAAAGACATTGAGACTGCAAAGAGTTACCAATACGGAAACCACAGCCATTAAAACCGTATATAAAGTTAAAATTATTCTGTCAGGAATACCCATTACTCTCAATCCTCCTCAAAAAACTTTCTATGTCTTTCTTCTTCATTATCGTTTTCAAAGATATCAACCTTGGGGAAAACCTCTTTTTCGGCGTCCAGCTCCATTTCCGTTTTTTCCCGCTTCCGCACACCCTCAACATGTACATCCACAGTTTCTACCTCGTAGCCGGTCATGGTCTCGATAGCGTCCTTCACCTTTTCCTGCACCTCCAAGGCAACCTCAGGGATACTGTAATTATATTCGATGATAATGTAAACACTGGCATGAACCACCTTACCATCAAAGGATATCCGCACGCCCTTGTCCACCTGCTCCTTGCCCAAAAACTCGTTCAAGCCCTCACGGAAACCTGAGCTCATGCATAGTACACCGTTTACCTCCTGGGCAGCTAAACTAGCTACAATGGAGATAACCTCGTCAGCCACACGGATATCACCTATTTCTTCCAACGGCTCAGACCCGTTAGGAGGAGTATTTTTATTCACCAGCTTCTCGTCTTCGCTCATCATAGGACCTCCTCTAAAACTAGAGAAAAAGAATCTAGTTATCCATTTTTATTGTTTTATTATAGCATATAATAAAATTTTCATCTATGCTTAATTGCATATCTATATGAAAAAGGTGTATATATTACAACTTGTTCACAAACTAGGTGGAATAAATATGCTGTGGGGATATGGAGTAAGCGTGGGTATAAAAAGAGAGCAGAATCAGAATGATGATACATTCCGGTTCTGCCCTTTGAATTTTTAAGTATAAAAATCTGCTAATTAATCATTTACCACCGTTAAGACATTTTACATTCTTCATGAGTTCATCCTCAACTATTTCTTTAAGCATAGATTACAATAAACTCGCCTTAACTATATAAATATTTCTTCTACTATTTCGATATATAGGGTAAACAACTAGTTTTACACATTTCTTAACTTGCTGTAAATCATGCTATACTTGCTAGTTATATCTTCCAAGCCACTTAAAATCCTTTCGTTTTCTTTTTGTTTTTCATTACCAGCTTTTACATGTTCTTTTAATACTGCTTCGATATTTCCAATAATCGTATTTAACATTCTATTTAAAGACTGGTTGATCTCACTAGACCAGCCTTCAGCCATATATAAGCATTTTTGCTGCAATTCTTGTCTTGCTTGATTCTCAGCAGCAACTCTTTGCCTTTCCTGATTATTAGCTTGACGAGCATATTCTTCTTCTCTATCTCTTCCGTCATTTCCACCAAACAGACTGCTTAGAATTTGAATACCAGCTATAATTACACCTACATAAGGAATAGCTTTAGCAAGCATACCTCCACCCAAGATTTTACACAAACCATTTGCTGCCATCTGGCATGCTACGGGATTTAAAGTGCTTACTTCATTTTTACTATTCTTTTGAGAATAAAAGTTCCCACTATCATTTTGTAGAGCAACAGCATTCTCTTCCTTAATCTTAGATAAAATTCCATTAACATCCAAAGCAACTACATTAACTTTTAATGGATTTTCATTTTGATTACTAACTAAATACTCTTGTAATTCTACGATGCCATCTTCTAAACAACCCTGCAAGTCTTGCATGTGCATTTCAAATTCTTGTCGTACTGAATTTACTACATTATCGACTTCCCTTTGTACGATTGCATTTACCTCTGCTTCATTTGTTCGATTATTCCAAATCAAACTAGGTAAATTCTTTGCTAAAGCTCCAGTTCTTCTTGTAACCAATTCATTTAAATCTTGCCTAATAGCTAATTTACGTTCACGCAAATCCGCAAGGATCCTATTTAATTTATCTAAATCCCCATTACCAGAAGAACTTGCAAAAACTTTTTTTATCGCTTCAACATGTTTTTCAATTTCAAATACAGCATTACTCATTACTATAAAAGAATTGGTATTTTTCAACTCTGCAAGAATAACATCTTCCAATTCTTCCATATTGCTTTTATCCCACATGCCTAGTTTGTTTTCAATACGACCTTTTCTAGCTCGTTTAGAATTAACAACAACTATACAAAATTTATTATCAACATCCGCAATGCCTGTAGCCTTCATATTTTCGTAAACTTTACGCTTAACAACCTGTATTGCTTCATCATTACGACCAAGATCACCATTTTTATCATTAAGTACAATAATTACTTTCTTACCGGCATCTATTATATCCTTCATACGAGTATAATTTTCAGCTATTTCATTGGAGCCAGTAGTACTCATAACAAAAAGCACTACATCAGCTTTTCTTAGGTGAGTATTCGTTATCTTTTCATGCTCAATCGGTGCACCAACACCAGGAGTATCTGTGACTTCATATCCGTGCCACTTATACTTAGTTATTTTATCAGTTGTAGGAACATCATCTACTTTTGCTTCATCATTTTTAAGTAATTCATTGATAATACTACTTTTACCTGCATTATACAGCCCATAAACCATTATTTGAGGCTCTACATTTTCTATTTTTTCTTCATACAAGTTTTTAATAGCTTCAAGAGAATTATTTACTTCTTGACTATCTACACAAGATGCCAGTAATTTTTTTTAAAGCGACTAGATTATCATTCAAATAGGTTTGAAAGTCTATTAATTTACTATTCATATTAATCCCTCCTTAATATTTTGAATATACAATAATGAAATTCTTTTCCAAATTCAGTAATGTTTTAACAACTATATTTTCAATAATATCTTTATCAGAGACCTTAGTATGTATAGCCTCAATTATCTCTGCAACTGACATTTTACCAGTAGAATAAAGAAGCACATCTTTCTCTATGCCATATAAGGTACAACCAAAAATCTCTACCATTTCATTATCAAAAACTTTCATATTGTCATATAGAGAAACCGTTCTCATAGGTTTTAATGGTAATCGTTCTTCAATACCTTCACTATCTAATTCTATCACTTCACCACTACATAGCATTTCATAGTAATTTAGTATATTAGGCATTTTGACTAAACAGTACCACCATTTTCCAAGTGATTTTATAATATTATTTTTAGGAAACCAGTTTAAAATTTTTTCTCTAGGTATTAACCTGTTTTTCAACATAAATATCATATGTTCATTAATAGCTTTTTCCATGTCTTGCATCAAAAGCACTAAATCCCATTTGCTTAGTTCATCAGTTTCAGTCTGTGGAAAATCGCCAACGGATGTCAAGAAATCTTTATCAATAATTTTTATTTTATATTCATCAGGATTTTCTGTTACAGATGTTTCTGCCAAAGGCCAGTAAGAAACAACTCCTATTTCCAAACTTCCTTGTCCGATCGTTAAAAGTTCTTTAACAAATTGTTTATTTTCTTCATGTACGGACCGATTAAACAACGCCCCACCTAAAATAATATTACTATAAAGTTGTTGAATACCAGCCTCTCGACATTTTTTTTACAACAAACTTTATTTCTTCTAAAGTAGATCCTTTTCGATAAGCGTCCAAAACATCCTGTGTTCCTGCCTCAATTCCCAGCTGGATTCTATGAACACCAGCTTGAGCCATATATTCAATCATTTCCGGATGTAAAAACAACATATGAATATGTCCTTCACAAAACCATAGAAAATCCTTCTTTTTTCTCAATTCTTTTAAGCCTTCACATATTTCCTTTACTCTTTTAGGAATTAATGTAAAAGTATCGTCTGTGAACATAATATATACATTAGAAAAACTACATTTAGAGTCTATAAATATGTTAATTTCCCTTAACACATTTTCTACAGAGCGAAATCTAACTTTACGAGTATGGTGCCCTTCATGACAAAAAGCACAATGAAACGGACAACCGCGTCCTGTCATAATACTTAGTCTGTCTCTAGGCTCTTCCAGCAGAAAACATGCATCATTTACAAAAGGCAGTGCATCTAAATTTTGTATTATATCTTGTTCTTGATTTATAATTAATTTATTATTTTTTAAAAAAATAATTCCTTTTATGTTTTCTATTTTTCCTACTTCATCAAGATAATATTGTACCAAATCTAATACCGTAAGTTCTCCTTCATAACGAACAACCACATCGCACAAAGATTTCTCAAAGAAATCTTTGTTTAAAGCTGTAGCCTGAGGTCCTCCAATAATTACGGGAATATGAAAATTTTCTTTAATATATCTACATAAAAATATATTTTCAGTTACATTTTCATAATCACAATATAATCCTACCATAGAAGTGGATTTAGACTGACAAATCTCATCAATTATTGCTTTCCCTTCCATAAATGAACCTGCAAAACTTTGAGCATCATAACCATTTTCATTTAGAAAAGCTGCTAAATTGTAAATACCTAGAAATCCGCCATACTCAATAATATGATTAAGATATCTTCTATGTAAATTGAAAAATACAATATCATTATTGCGCATTTTTTAATTCCTCAATCATCCTTTTTCTCTCTTTGATTAACAAGCGGCATTTTCTCTTTTGTCTCAAAAGGCGTTGCTTTAATATTTCTAACCCTTCACCTTTCAAAAAATCAATGAGTTTCTTGCGCATTTCACAAGCTGGAAACTTTTGAAACAATGTTCCATATGCATTTATTGCTTCAAAACTACACCCTCCATAGCATAACTCCCAGTATTGGCAGTTTTTACAATCGTGATTTTTTAAATAATTACATCTACTTCTAATTAAATCTGCTTTTTGAGATTCATAAAGATCCAATAAACTACTATCCGATAAGTTTCCATATATAAATGCATCTTCATGTTCTGAACGACCGCAGAAGCCCACCGCTCCATCGAAATATAAACAAATAAATTTTACACCACATGTTCCATTATAAGAACATTCATGTACCTTATCGATATTTAGAATTGCATCCATAATTTCATCCAACGGTTCAATAACTATTGTTTCGTCTTCACTTAAAGCTTTAATATAAAGTTCTCTCATCAAATTTACATAATTATCATAAACTTGGTCTACACAACACTCTTCAGCTCTACCACAGGGAATTACACAATGGACTTTCGCACTACCACCATTTTTTTGATAACATCTATAAGTTTATCGACATCTACTTCTTGTTCAGTATTTAACACCATCAAAGTACCGATGGTAATTTCGGCAGACTGCATTTTTTTTATATTATCCATAATTTTTTGAAATGTTGGTTCGCCATCTTTAGCTTTTCTATTGTTATCATGAATTTCTTGATAACCATCTAAAGAAATGCCTACTCCAACATCATATTTTTTAAATATTTCAATCCATTCTTCATCAATAAGTGTACCATTACTTTGTATGGAGAATTTTAATTTATACTTCGCTAATTTTTTCTTAGCGTAGCTCATGACATCATCTAAATACGACTTACCCATCATCAATGGTTCTCCACCATGCCATAGTAGTTCAATATTTTCATCATGATATTTTTCCATAAAAGCTGGTAAATCATCTATAAGCTTATAAGCTAAGCTTTTCTTCAATGTAGACAAGCACTTATCGCCTTCACTACAATACACACAATTTAAATTACAAGCGGTTGTCAATTTAATAATAATTTGCATAAAGACACCTACTCACTATATTTCATA
>RCNI01000047.1_pt1 | contig 75103 bp, 56 predicted proteins | sample 2041151 | NCBI WGS metagenome assembly RCNI01 (sample SAMN09708214, study PRJNA481090) | feces metagenome | isolation source: feces | place: Antarctica: Albino Rookery
CATCAAGTACTTCAATCACGATAGAATCAGACTGAGGCAGAATGGAAAAAGCCCGGTACAATACCGAGCTTTTTCCATTCTGAGAATGCCTGTTAATCAATGATTGACAGGCCAACTTTTTTTGGCGATATCTGAACACCAGGGGGCTTTTTGCGCTCTTGAGGAGCATCAGCCTTCGCTGGCCACTTTGACGATCTGTTCCAGATCTGTCATCAGCTTCTTGCTCTTTTCGCTCTCGCCGGCATGTTCCAGCATATCGGACAGGTAATAGAGGATGTTGCAGCATTCCTTGAATTGCATTTCTCCTGCATAGAAGAATTCAGTGAAGAAGGCGACAGATTTCAGAAGTTCGGCACCCAGCTGGTCTGCAATCTTCAGGGCTTTCTCCTTTTCGCCCAAATGCAAGTACTGTTCGATGATGGAGACAATCGTGATGTCATTGTTGTAGAAACCGAGGCATATGCTTTCGTAAGGATATTTGTCGGCTGGGAGCACTTCCATAGCCTTGTCCAGCATTTCGATGGCCTCTTTTTTCTGTCCTGCACGGTCCAGTATGATGGAGGTGTTCAGGAAGATTTCCCTTTGTGGAATGACTCCGATGAAGGTGTAGAGGTTCTGGTAGTCCACGAAATAGTCATTTCTGCTGACCTGGTTCCAGGAATATGCCTGGGTCATCTTTCGGTAGAGGTCGTTGACATCCACCAAAGAGTGGTCCGGGTCGCTCACCTTGTTCTTGAGTGGAATGAAATGACAGGAGAATCCATCGTACATGAGGTATTCCTTGAGACCGATGTTGATGTCTCCGCCGTAGCTGAGTACGTGCAGCGGTCTGTCCCACTGGTAGTTGCTCAGGAAATCCAGCATGAAAAGCTCTGGTTTGCTGATGTAATTTTTGTTTTTCGGAATCGTGAGCACAATCTCATCAGGAATCATGTCTTTGAATTCAGCCGGAAGGATGCCGTGGCGGATGACATTCTCCTTGTTCACCGGAATGCTGAATTTCCGGGAGGCGATGTAGCAGATCTTGCGGCCGTCTTGCAGTTCTCTCCTGAATTTCTTGAAGACGGTCATGACTTCAGAAAGAGGATAGACCTTGTCCCTGTCATCGATAATCGGGACATAATCGTTCGTTCCGTAGAGATATTGCTCTTCTCCGATGGACAGATCCAGCGGTTGGGATTGGTTGCAGGCATATTTCATCTGGTTGATATGCCAGTCGGTACCGAGCAGGGAGGTGTTGCAGATTCTCACGTCCGTGCGGATTCCTTCCACTTCCTGTGCATACCAGAGTGGGAAGGTGTCGTTGTCACCATGAGTGATGAGAATACCGTTTTCACCGACAGAGTTCAGATAGTTGGTCGCCATCTCGACAGCGGTTTTCCGGTTGCTTCTGTCGTGGTCGTCCCAGTTCTGCCGGGCCATGAGTCCCGGCACGAAGAGGCAGCCTGCCACGAGCAGAGAGGCGGTGGCGGCGGCACGTTTCCCTTCCTGTTGCTTGGAAAACCAGTTGAAGAGGGCCAGCGCTGCGAAACCGATCCACATGGCGAAGGTGTAGAAGGAGCCTGCATAGGCATAATCCCTCTCACGCACCTGCATTGGTGGCTGGTTGAGGTAGATGACGATGGCAATGCCGGTCATGAAGAACATGAGGAAGGTGACCCAGAAGCCTCGTTTGTCCTTGTCGAACTGGAAACACAAGCCCAGTATGCCCAGCAGCAGCGGCAGAAGGAAATAGTGGTTCTTGCCCTTGTTCTCCTTAAGCGGGGCTGGGGCCATATTCTGGTCTCCCAGACGGATTTGGTCAAGGAACGGGATGCCGCTTTCCCAGTTTCCGTAGAAGTTGTTTCCCGGCACCGGACTATGTATGTCATTCTGGCGGCCTGCAAAGTTCCACATGAAATATCTCCAATACATCCAATTGAGCTGGTAGTCAAGGAAAAATTTGAGGTTGGTGCCGAAAGTCGGTTTCTTGTGGGTGGCTCCTGGAACGGGAGTCCCTTTTCCGTCCATGTAGTTCAGATAGACCTGAATGTAGTTGTCGCTCATGCCGTTCCACATACGAGGGAAGAGCATTTTGCCCTGTGGCAGATACTTGGCCTCGGCTGGAGAATCGACGTGTTTGTATTTCCCGTTCAGGGGAGCCCAATATTTTCCTGTCGTGATGTCGGCAGGCGCGTCGAAGTACTGGCCGTACAGGAGTGGGGTGGAACCGTACTGCTCTCTGGAGAGGTATCTTACCAAGGTGAAGGCATTGTCCGGCTGGTATTCATTGGTCGGAGTCATCACATTGGAGCGGATGACCACGATGCTGAAGGTGGAGAATCCGATGACGATGGTGGTGAAACCGAGAAGGACGGTGTTCCAGATCACTTTCCCGCGCTTGTAGGTGGTGAAGATGCCCCAGAAGCAGGCAGCCAGCAGAGCCAGCATGAAGAAGATGGCTCCGGAGTTGTATGGCAGGCCGAGGGTGTTCACGAAGAACAGATCCACGTAGGCGCAGATTTTTGGCAGATAAGGGATGATGAGGAAGAGAATCACGAACAGGATGGCAAGGGAAAGCAGGCCGATGCCGATGATGTCCTTGAACGTATATTTGCCGTCTTCCCGCTTCTTGTAGAAGTAGAGGAACACGATGGCAGGGATGGCCAGCAGGTTCAGCAGATGCACTCCGATGGACAGCCCCATCAGGAAACAGATCAGGATGATCCATCTGTTGGCATGAGGCTGGTCCGCCTCGTCATACCATTTGGTCATGGCCCAGAATACTAGTGCCGTAAACAAGGACGACATGGCATAGACTTCGCCTTCCACTGCAGAGAACCAGAAGGTGTCTGAGAAACAGTAGGCGAGCGCGCCGACAGCGGCACTTCCGAAGATGGACACCGCCTGTGCCTGGGTATAGGTGTCTTTTCCCTTCCTGTCCACCAGTCTCTTCGCGAAGAAGACGATGGTCAGATAGAGCAGCATGATGGTGAAGGCGGAACACATCGCACTCAGGATATTGACGGCGATGGCCGCATGTTCAGGACTTGCAAACATGCTGAAGAAGCGGGCGAACAGCTGGAACACGGGGTTTCCAGGCGGATGGCCGACTTCCAATTTGTAAGATGAGGCAATGAATTCACCGCAATCCCAAAAAGATGCGGAAGGTTCGATTGTGGAAACGTAGGTGATGGAGGCGATCAAAAGGATGATGCCCGCAACAATACGGTTCCACAGTTTAAACTTTTTATTCTCCATTTTAAAATATTCAAGAAAGACAAATGTACGAAAAGATTACCTATATTTGCAAAAATTGTGCATTACAAATGGCTGAAAATGACTGGAAAAAACGTTTGGGGATAGTATTTTCCACCAATCCTGATTTTCAATATGAAGATACGGCGGAACCGGAAGAAACAACTCTTCCGCCCTCCGCCCAGAAACTCGTTGTAACGATTGACCGGAGAAACCGAGGAGGTAAGCAAGTGACACTTGTCAGTGGTTTTGTCGGGACCGAAGAAGATCTGAAGGCCCTGGGGAAGGAATTGAAGGTCAAGTGTGGTGTAGGAGGTTCTGCCAAAGAGGGTGAAATTACGATTCAGGGTGATTTCCGGGATAAGGTGGTAACTCTCCTGACCTCCATGGGATACAAAGCGAAAAGAGGAAATTGATTCATGCCCATCTCATCTGATATATTTTCTGTGGACACTATCCAGATAAGACCTGTGGAAGATGCGCTTCTGCAAGGCCGTTTGGTTATGCCTGCCGGCACATGCGAAATGATGGGAAATGTTGCTCCACCATGGGGCAGTTATGTTATCAATATGGTGATGGTCTGCCTTTGTGTGCTGATTTTCATTTTCCAGTTGAGGAGAAACTTGCGGATTGTCCCTTATCTCCTGGAGGGGCTTTTCCGAAGTAAGAAATTATTGGATCTGGAAGAGGGAGTGCGTTTGATAAGGGATCGTAATTCATTGTCTGTCAATGCTGTCTTGATTCTTGTGCTTGTTTCTTCCCGATATGGGCTGTTTCGTCCTTCCTATATGGATGGATTTTGTCCAGGTATGCAGACACTCTTGATTCTGGTTGCCTTCATCCTGATTCTCCTGTTCCGTCATCTGATGATTGTCGGGATGTCTCGTTATATGCTGGAAGGAGAGCTTTACCAACTCAACAACAGGATTGCTAACGATTATGTGATTGTTATGGCCTATACGGTTCTGCTGATGGTCGGTCTTCTTTCGCTATTCGGAATTTCCGCAGAGACTATCCGGACGGTGTCCTATTATGCGATTGCCGTCATTTATGGATTGTTTCTGTTACGTAGGAGTCAAATTTTGTCCGGCTCCTGTGCTCAATTGCCAGCAATTTTGTATCTTTGCATTCTTGAAATTTTACCAGCGGGGTTGTTGGTTGCAACAGAAATACTTTTCTAGGAGATAATATGAAAATTAAGAAGATACTGATTTCCCAGTCGACACCTAACAACATGGCTCCATATTCAGAGTTGGTCAAGAAGTATGGTGTCGAGATTGAGTTCAAACCTTTCTACCTTATAGAACAGCTCAGTTCCAAGGAGTTGAGAGCTCAGAAAGTGAATGTCTTGGATTATACCGCCATTGTCTTTTCTGCAAGGCACACCATTGACGCGTTTTTCAATTTGTGTGAAGAATTGAGGATCAAGATTCCTGAGACGATGAAATATTTCTGTACGACAGAGGCTGTTGCCATGTATTTGCAGAAACACATTGTCTTCAGAAAAAGAAAAATCTTTTTTGGTGTCGGTACTCCTGATTCTCTCATCTCTGTGATTGGCACCAAACATAAAGGGGAAAAGTTCTTGATTGCCACATCAGATACAGGCAGCAATGACAGCATGGTTTCCTTGTTTGCCCAGTCCGGTTTGGACTGCACATCCGCTGTATTTGTCAAATCCGTTTCCCAGGATTTGAAACAGGTGGATATCAAGTCATACGATATGATTGTCGTTTTCAATGCGGCTGACCTCAAGTCTTTGTATGAGAATTATCCAGACTACGACAAGGGAGAGACTAAGTTTGTGACTTTCGGCAAGAAGATCGTTTCCGCTATGGAAGAAGCCGGTCTTCCGATTGAAATCCAGGCTCCGACTCCAGAGGCTCCCTCTGTAGCCAGGGCACTGGAAATTTATCTGGAAAGGAACCAGGCTTAAAATAGAAAGAAGCGATTTCAAAATGATTCTGTCTGAAACTGTTGGCAATACCCTCTCCAAAGCAGAGAGATTATGTGACAAGACGAGTATTGCTCGTCTTGTTCGAGAAGGGCATTATTGTCGTTTCCCAGGCCTGAAATGCAGTTTCAGAGAGAATGACGGTTTGGGGATCAACCGGATTATGGTGTCTGTTCCCAAGCGTTTCTTCAAACGAGCAGTCAAGAGAAATCTGCTCAAGAGAAGAATCCGCGAAGCCTATCGTCTGCAGAAAGGGGTGTTGGAAAGACAAGGCGTAGACATAATGTTCTTGTATGATCAGAAAGAAATTCTTAACTTCACTGACATTTATGAGAATATAGGACGAGCTTTGTCGGAAATCAACGCAAACTATGTGGAACAAGATTGAGATTGTTCTGAAGAAGATATTGGTCGCACCCTTTATCTTGCTGATCAAATTTTATCAGATATGTATTTCTCCCTACAAGCCACCGACTTGCAGGTTTGTTCCCACATGTTCGCAATATGCTTTGGAAGCCTTCCGGAAACATGGTCCGATTAAAGGGATTTACCTGACGGTCCGTCGTCTGCTGAGGTGTCATCCTTGGGGCGGGAGCGGATATGATCCAGTGCCTGAAAGGTTCAATTTCCGCAAAATCTTTAAGTTTTAGGAGAATTTAGCAGTGCCACAGAAAGAAAAAGTCAGAGACATGTTCAACAGCATAGCGGAGAACTATGACAAGTTGAATCACATCTTATCGCTTGATTTCGATAAAGGTTGGCGTAACCATGCCTTGGATCGGATCATTGATGACAATGACAAGTTGTCCGTATTGGATTTGGCATGCGGTACCGGAGATTTTTCCATTGCCATCGCTAGCCGTATGAGAACTCTCGGAAATTCGGACAGTCGGGTTGCAGGCGTAGATATTTCTGAGGGAATGTTGGAAATCATGAAGGAAAAGGTCGTCAAGGCCGGTTTGGAAGATTACATCTCAGTCAATTTGGGAGACGGCGAACATCTTAATTTCGGTACCGGCATTTTTGATGTCGTGACCATAGCATTTGGTATCCGTAATTTTGAAAACAGGGAGCAGGGACTGGAAGAAATGTTCCGTGTGCTAAAACCGGGAGGAAGACTCGTCATTTTGGAATTGTCTCTTCCAGAAAATGCCTTCATGCGTGCCTGCTACAATGTTTATTTCAAGATGGTTCTGCCGTTTATCGGCGGTTCTGTTTCGGGCGTTCGTTCGGCCTATGAGTATTTGCCGGAATCTGTCATGAATTTTCCCGGACGTAAGGAGTTCATGGCGACCTTGAAGGCCTGCGGTTTCTCCAAGGTGGAACACAAGGCATTTACCATGGGGATTTGCCGAATGTATGTCGCCGTCAAATAGAATCAGAGAAAGAACAGATACATGGTGAAGCCTAATCCCGTCAGTAGAGAGAGGAGGAAGGTAGAGATGACCAGAAGAGGGAGCACCGGATCCAGGGCTTTGTCTTCTCTGGTCCAAATCCACTTGAGGGCCAGAATGTAGAGCGGCAGAGTGAGGACGAACAGATAGTGCCATGGATCGGAGATTCTGACCAGACAATAGGCAATCATGGCAATCCAGCCGAAAACAATCAAGAGAGTCTCATATATCTTTGCCTTAGTTGCCCCCAGCATGATAGCTACAGTTTTTCGGTTCTTGATGTCTGTCTTCATGTCTCGGATATTGTTGATGTTCAGAACTGCAATGCTGAACAGGCCGATGGAAATGGCAGGAAGTGTCAGCCAGACGTTTGGCAAGGTATGGGCTGCCACAAAATAGGAACCGAGCACGGAAACAATTCCGAAATAAATGAATACAAAGAGATCTCCCAGTCCCATGTAGCCATAGGGGTTTTTGCCGAGTGTATATTTCATTCCACTGGCAATGGCGGAAGCACCCAGCAGCATCAGAAGAAACGAGTCCAGTGAGAAGAAGGTACCGAATGAAGAATAAATCATGGCCAGACCGGAAACGGCGGAAAGTAAAACAAAGATGCGAATCATTCGTTTCATTTCCTGTACGGTCAGATTTCCCTGCGCAAGTTCATATTGCGGACCAAGACGTTCCTGGGTATCTGTCCCTTTGAGAAAATCACCCAATTCATTGCTTAAGTTAGATAATATCTGCAGGCAGATGGTTGTCAGCAGGATGAAAAAAATGACAGGTCCGCTGATTTGATAGTCTGCCAATGCCAATAGCACACCCAGTAAGGAGCCGGCCAGAGATAAAGGCAGAGTGCGGAGTCTCATTGATTTTATGATAGATTTCAATTTCATGTCCAATGTGTTATAAAATCACTATTTGTTGGTTCTTCTTGTAGGGAACAGTACTTTCAGCCAAAAGGAAATGTTGCGGACAATGGCACCCGGCAGTCCGCTTTGTCGGAAGTCATAGATGAACTTGTCTTTTGGAGGACAGCCATTTCTGGAGTTCAAGGATTTGAACCGACAGGAAAGGGGATAGGCCGCATTTCTCCATATGGGGACGGTCTCGTCCTGGTCATTGCTTCCAAGAATCTTGGGGGCGACCACTACGTTGATTCCATTCTTTTTGGCTCTTCTTCCGTAGTCATAGTCTGCAAACCGGTAGGTGAAAATAGGGTCAATGTCGCCGATTGCCTTGTAGACGTCAGCAGGTACCAATACCAGTTTTCCATCGAAAGTACAGCAGGGAAGTGGCAAAATATCGTCTGGTGTCATCACCTTTCCATGTTTGTTGAGACCGCCAAAGATATAGTGTCTTCCAACTTTGTCACTGATTGTTCCTGCGATGATTGCTTTGTTCTTGAGAAACCGTGAGTTTTCCATCAGGCAGGCAAAAGCTCCGTCGTTGAGCAGAATGCCGCTATCCAATATAATGTAGAATTCATAGCTTTCTTGAGCGGCATATTTCCAAAGATCTTTCAGTTCCTTGTTGCACTCGCCGTCGGATTGGCCTTCTATAATCTTGACCTGTGGAAACTCCTCTGAGACAGCGTCATAGATATCGTCCCTGTCCTTTTCTGCAAGCAGGTAGATGGTGAATGAAAAATTCTCGTCGTTTTTCATTTTGTCTATCTGCACAAAACAGGAACGGAGTACAGCCAAAGTTTTTTCTTTTTGGCTGTGAAAGGTGGTCAAGATTGCTACGCTTTGCATATTAATCCAGTTTCAGAACGGCCATGAATGCACTTTGCGGTACTTGTACGGTGCCGATCTGGCGCATTCTCTTCTTTCCTTCTTTCTGCTTCTCCAATAGCTTCCTTTTACGGGTCACGTCTCCACCGTAACATTTTGCGGTCACATCTTTGCGAATCTGCCTGACGGTTTCACGTGCAATGATTTTTGCTCCGATGGCAGCTTGGATGGCAATGTCAAATTGCTGACGTGGAATCAAGTCCTTGAGCTTCAGACAGATTCTCTTTCCAAAATCATAGGCATGGTCTTCGTGGATGAGGGACGAAAGTGCATCTGCCGGATCTCCGTTGAGGAGGATATCCAGTTTGACCAGTCTGGCAGGGCGGTATCCCATGACATGATAATCAAAAGAGGCATAGCCTTTGGAAATGGATTTCAGTTTGTCGTAGAAATCAAAGACAATTTCGGAAAGCGGCATATCGTAGGTGAGTTCTACTCGAGTCGCAGTGATATAATGTTCTCCCATCAAGGTGCCTCTCTTGTCCAAGCAAAGTTTCATGATGGGACCGTAGAATTCTGTGTTGGTAATGATTTGGGCTCGAATGTACGGCTCTTCGATATGGTCAATCAGGGTCGGAGCCGGCAGTCCGGACGGGTTATGCACATCCTTGATTTCGCCGTTGCTCATGTAGACTTTGTAGGATACGTTCGGAACTGTAGTAATGACGTCCATATCAAATTCTCTGAACAGCCTTTCCTGAACAATTTCCAGATGCAGAAGCCCCAGAAACCCGCAACGGAAACCGAACCCAAGTGCGAGGGAAGATTCTGGTTCATAGACGAAGGATGCATCATTGAGCTGGAACTTCTCCAGGGTCGCCCTCAAGTCTTCATATTTGTCCGCTTGTACTGGATACATTCCGGCGAACAGCATTGGTTTTACCTCCTCAAAGCCAGCGATGGCTTCCTTGCAAGGATTTTCAAGGTGGGTGATGGTATCTCCGACTTTGACTTCAGCGGCTGTTTTGATGCCGGAGATGATGTAGCCCACGTTTCCACATGACAGTTCCTCTTTTGGCTGGAGCTTCATCTTGAGGACACCGACTTCGTCGGCATCGTATTCCATTCCGGTATTGAAGAATTTGACTTTGTCTCCTTTCCGGATGGTTCCGTTCTTGATCTTGAAATAAGCGATGATGCCTCGGAAAGAGTTGAATACAGAATCAAAAATCAAGGCCTGGAGCGGTGCTTCCGGATCACCTTGAGGGGCAGGAATTTTCTCTACAATTGCATCTAGAAGAGGAGGTACACCTTCTCCGGTCTTGGCGGAGACATGGAACACGTCTTCTGGCATGCAACCCAACAGGTCACAAACCTCATCGGTCACAAGTTCCACCTGTGCAGCATCCATATCGATTTTGTTGAGGACCGGGATGATTTCCAAATTGTGTTCAATGGCCTGATAAAGGTTGGAGATGGTCTGCGCTTGAATACCTTGGGTGGCATCTACGACTAGTAGCGCTCCTTCGCAGGAGGCGATGGAACGGGACACTTCATAGGAAAAGTCCACATGGCCCGGAGTGTCAATCAAGTTCAGGATATATTTCTCACCGTGGTAGAGGTAATCCATCTGGATGGCGTGGCTCTTGATGGTGATTCCCTTTTCTTTTTCCAGGTCCATGTCATCCAGCACCTGGCCGTTCATCTCCCTGGCCGTGAGGGTCTGGGTGAGTTCCAGCAATCTGTCCGCCAAGGTACTTTTACCATGGTCAATATGAGCGATTATACAGAAATTTCTAATATTCTTCATAAATAGTTACGATCTGATACTTAGAGGGTAAATATATTGTATCCTACAAATATAGGAAAATAGAAGTGAAAGGTTGAAGAATGTTTCATATATTTGTAGAATAGAACATTAAAAGACTAAAGAATGTTGGCTGAACTGTTTGTCAACTGGCACGTTGACCCTGTTATTTTCCATCTTGGCCCAGTCGCGTTGAGATGGTATTCTATTTTGTTCGTTTCCGGTTTTGTCATTGGTTGGTTCATTTTCAGCTGGTTTTTCCGCAGAGAAGGTGTCAAGACCGAATTGTTGGATCCTCTTTTGTATGTCTTGCTTCTCGGAACTATTGTGGGCGCACGTCTGGGGCATTGCATTTTCTACCAACCGGAATATTATTTTGGCTCCTGGCAGGGTTTTTGGGAAGTTTTCATGCCGTGGAAAGGAGGCCTGGCAAGTCATGGAGGAGCGATTGCGCTGATTTTGTGCATGTGGTGGTACGCCCATCATTATGGCAAGAAGAATGGTTTCGATTTCGTTTGGATTCTGGACCATCTGGCCATCGCCGTCTCTTTTGCAGCCTGTCTGATTCGTTTGGGCAATCTGTTCAATTCCGAGATTTATGGTGACGTCACCAATTTGCCTTGGGGTTTTGTCTTTGAACTCAGGGGGGAAACGGAACCGAAGCATCCGACCCAACTGTATGAAGCGATCAGTTATCTTTTGTTGGGGATCGGTCTGATATTGCTTTATAAATACAGGATGGCAAAGACCTATCGTGGAACTTATATCGGAATTTTTTTCATTGTTTGTTTCGGAATGAGAATCCTGATTGAGTTCATTAAAGAACCTCAGGTGGCATTTGAAGAAAACATGCTTCTCAATATGGGACAGATTTTGAGCATTCCGTTCGTTCTTCTCGGTATTGCCTTTCTTGTCTATGCTTATGTGCGCAAGCAGCCGGAACCGGCAGAACAGCCATTTTTGGTGAATTCGTCCAGAAAATTGGAGAAGGATGCAAAATTGTCGGACAATGTACATAGTCTTCGCTAATTTCAAAAAGATTTGACCATGATGTTGGAGAAAAGTCAGGAGTTCTCGAGTGAGAAGGAGACAGAGCCCAAAATTGCAGAAGTTTTGGATTTTCTGGAAAAACATGGAATTGCATATGAAATCTATCGTCATCCTCCTCTTCCGACTATTGAAATTGCTTTGGAATATTGGAAGAACATCACGGCCGTTCATTGCAAAAATCTTTTCATGCGCAATCACAAAGGAAATCGGCATTATCTGATTTCTTTTGAATGTCATAAGGAACTGGATATTCATTCTTTGGAACATCGGCTCCATCAGGGGAAGTTGTCATTTGCTTCACCTGAAAGGATGGGACGCTGTCTGGGACTTTGTCCTGGTTCTGTTTCTCCATTAGGGCTCATTCATGACATTGGAATCGGGAAGACGGCAGATCCGAAGGAATTGTTTGATAACGGACATCGTGTCAAATTCTTCGTGGACAGTGATTTGCAGAAGGCAGATAGGGTTAGTTTCCATCCTTGTGACAATACTGCCAGTGTCGTTTTGACACATGACGGCTTCATGCATTTTCTGGAGGTATGGGGCGGAGAATATGAGTGGTTGGACATTAGCAATTTAGGGAATGAATAGTATCAGAGCAATCTTTTTCGATATAGATGGGACCTTGGTAGGATTTAAAAGCAAGGTTATTTCAGATCGGACAATAGAAGCCTTGCAGAAATTGCGGGATCAGGGCATTATGCTGATCATTTGTAGCGGGAGACCTCGCAATTTAATTCATAATCTCAAAGATTTCAAGTTCGATGGATATATTACGATGAATGGCACTCACGTCGAGTATGGGGACGAGGTATTGCTGCAGATGCCACTGTGTCAGAAATCAGCAGTTGAGGTCTCCCGAATTTGTGAGGAAAATCATATACCGGTTGTCGGCTTTTCGTCATCGGAATCTGGAATTAATTTTGAGAATGAAGTGACTGGAAGACTCAACCGCTTGTTGGATATAGAAAGTTTTCCTATCGTCCCGATGGTATCATTTGCCCAAGAGCATTCAATTTTCCAATATACAGTGTATGTGAAATCAGAGGATATAGATCGCTATTTCGGCAAGGCTGATCCTGTTGGCATTGCCTGGCACAGGTGGCATCCTGAAATGGCGGATATTATTCCATTCGGCACTTCCAAGGCAGTGGGCGTGGAGGCGATGATTCGTCATTTGGGGATAGAGCGGAGCGAGACCCTTTCATTTGGAGATGGAGGAAATGACATCCCAATGTTTCGGGCTACTGGTCTGGGAGTTGCCATGGGCAATGCCAGTGAAGAAGTCAAGGCAGTTGCTGATTATGTGACATCCGACGCTGATGCCGATGGAATTGTATCGGCATTGAATTATTTTGGACTTGTTTTATAAAGATGAGTCTGGAAAATCCCCACCTGAAACTGTAACATAAAGCAAAATGAATATGAAAAAATTGCTGACCTTATTTCTGTGTGCAGGTCTGGTTTCGAGTATCTATGCACAGAATCAGGAAAAATATCGTCTGCCAGGTCCAGATTCCGGCTATGTCCCATCTGTATCTAATCTCCAAGCCCGAGAAAAGTTTCAGGATATGAAATTTGGAATCTTTGTACATTGGGGACTTTACTCTATCATGGGACAGGGGGAATGGGTTCTGCACAATCGGAACATCAATGCTCAGGAGTATGCTCTTCTGGCCAATTGTTTCAATCCGATTCATTTTGATGCGGAAGAATGGGTGGACATCTTCAAATCTTCCGGGGCTCGTTATATGACTGTCACGACCCGTCATCATGACAGCTTTTCATTGTTCGACAGTAAAGTGACCGAGTATGATGTGATGGAGGCAACTCCTTTCAAGAGAGATGTCATGAAGGAACTGTCAGAAGCTTGTGCCAAGAAGGATTTCAAGTTGCATTTCTATTATTCTCATGTGGACTGGACCCGGGAGGATTATCCGATCGGATGGACAGGACGGGGAACTGGTCGTGACGGCAGTAAGGCAGATTGGGATTCCTATTATCAATTCATGAATGATCAGTTGACGGAACTTCTTACTAATTATGGACCTGTCGGCTCCATTTGGTTCGATGGTTACTGGGATCACGCTGACAAGCCTGATTTTGATTGGCATCTGGAAGAGCAGTATGCTCTGGTACATCGTCTTCAGCCGGCTTGTTTGATTGGCAACAACCATCATGTCAAGCCATACGCGGGAGAAGATTTTCAGATGTTCGAGCGCGATCTTCCTGGACAGAATGAGGCTGGTTTGTCTGCCAATTCTGTAGTGAGCCAACTGCCTCTGGAGAGTTGCATTACTTTGAGTGTTGGCAGTTGGGGATATAACATGACCAATGCATTCCATGATCGTGATTACGTGATTGGCCAGCTGGTCGGAGCTGCTGGCCGGAACGCCAATCTCCTGCTCAATGTTGGCCCGAGAGCAGATGGTTCCATTCCTGCAGAAGTAGTCAAGGTGCTTGGAGAAGTCGGCCGATGGCTGGAGATTTATGGGGATTCTATCTTTGGAACTCGTGGAGGCTTCGTCGCTCCGCATTCATGGGGAGTGACTACCCAGAAAGACCATCGCCTCTTCGTCCATCTGCTCAAACAGGAGGACGATTGTCTCTATCTGCCGGTAGGCGACCGTAAAGTGAAGTCAGTCAAGGTGATGGCTGACGACGCACATGTACATTTCACGAAAGTGGGCGGCGGTATTCTGATTCAGGTGCCGGAGCACGAGAAGACCGTCGACTATATTCTGGAAGTCACTTTCCGATAGTACGCCGGTTCCGGCAAATGCGGAAACGGTTTGGAAAAACAGCCCCTTTTCCTGAGGGAAAGGTGGTATGAATTGAGTCCGGATGGTGTCAGCAAGACTGACAGCCGGACTTTTTTTCTATATATAAAAATAGGTAAATGGCACATATCTTGTATATGCAATAGGCCTTTGAATATGGAGATTTCATCATCTGTCTGAAAGAAATCAAGTCTATATGTTTTGGTGTGTGGAAATCGTGTAAATAGGGATAAGATATCAAATAATAAAATATGAGTAAAAAAATTTTGTTTTTCTTTGTTTCGATGTGCTTGGTGATGCAGGGGACTGCATTGGCTCAATTCAAGCCCGATGCAGAGAATCCTGGTGCTTCCAAGACAGCAGAGACCGCTGAGAAAGTGGATGCTGCAGATGCACCTCTGGTAATCAGCCTGGAGCAGGCGTTGCAGATTGCCATGAGTGAAAATATTGCCGTACGTGTGGCCGACCAGGAGATTTTAAGATCAGAGTATGCCAAGAAAGGCAGTTATTCTTCGTTGTTCCCTCAAGTGAACGGTTCCGGTAATTTCCAGAGGACCATCAAAAAGCAGGTGATGTATTTTGACATGGATATGGGAAGTATGTTCCCTGGTGGAGATGCTGGCGGTGAAGGGGAAGGTGGCGGAGACGCTTCCAGCCAAGCTTCCAGCAGTAAAGATGGGATAGAGATCGGCCGTTGGAATACCTTCGATGCTGGAATTGTCGCGACGATGCCGATAGTCAATTTCCAATTATGGGAAAGCCTCAAGATTTCAGGAAAGGGTGTGGATATTGCTGTCGAGAAGGCAAGAGAGTCCCGCCTGGAGATGGTCACTCAAGTCAAGCAGGCCTATTATGCTGTACTTCTGGCCAAGGAGGCTTTTGAGGTGTACAAGAGTGTTTATGAGAATGCTGTAGAGAATTATCAGCATATTCGGAATAAGTACAATGCCCAGAAAGCTTCGGAATTGGAGATGACCCGTGCCAAGTCCAGTATGGCAAGTGCTATTCCGAACGTCTACAATGCGGAGAGTACAGTCATGTTGTCTTTATGGCAGCTTAAAGCTGTCATTGGAATGGATTTAGACAAGAACATTGATGTCGCTGGCACTTTGGCGGATTATTCAGAAACTATGTTCAAGGCAATTCATGAAAATGATTCCATTTCTCTGGAAAACAACACTACGGTTCGTCAGCTTGCCCTTCAGGCAGAACAGCTTGCACAAAAGGTCAAGATGGACAAATTGGCCTATGCTCCGACTTTGGGAGTGAATTTCAAATACAGCTACAATGTGATGGCCAATGATTTCAATTTCAGTGAATATCGCTGGACTCCCTATTCTTTTATAGGATTCAGTCTGAACATACCGATTTTTTCAGGAGGAAAGAGATTTCATGACATCAAGCAGTCCAAAGTTCAGCAGACCCAACTTAATCTTCAGAAAATTGATGTGGAAAGAAAACTGAAGATTGCCATCAACCAGTATCTTACGACGATGGAGACCAGCATGAAGAGTTATGATGCTTCTTGTGAAGCTGTCGAACTGGCTCAGAAAGCCTATGATATCGCTGCCAAATCGTACGATTTGGGAAAGAGCACGATCACTGATTTGGATGCGGCCCAGTTGACATTGACACAGGCACGTTTGTCCAGTTCACAGGCTGTCTATAATTTTGTTGTGGCCAAATCCAATCTGGAGAAGACTCTTGGTCATGATTTTCTGGATGATGAAGGTAAGGTGGAACTCAATATGATGAGTGCCCGATAAGTAAAAAACACGAATATAGAAATATAAGATATGAAGAAAGTTGTAAGAATGGCAGTGCTTGCGGCGTTGATGGTAATGGCCGCAGCATGCGGAAACAATAAAAAGACTGAGGCGCCGTCCGTCGTAAAACAAGAGATGAACAAAGTAGCTGTAGATAGTGCTATAACAATGGATGTTCCGACGGTAGAGAGCTACACTTCTACGGTTCTTCCTTATGCATTGAACAATATTTCCCCAATGCAGGGAGTCCGTATTGAGAAAATCAATTTTGAAATAGGAGACAAAGTGCGTGCTGGTCAGGTACTGGTGGAAGCCGGTACGCTCAAATTGGAGCAGGCCGAATTGAAATTTAAGAATGACGGTATCGAACTCGAGAGGCTGAAAGGACTTTATGAAGAAGGTGGTGTCTCTCAGTCTGATTATGATGCGGCTGTATTGGCTTATGACTTGAGCCGCAAGAGTCTGGAAGATCTTCGCGCCAACACGATTGTCGTTTCTCCAATCAATGGCGTCGTTACAGCCAAAAACTGTGAAGTCGGAGATGTCTATGCCATGGGACAGCCCGTTCTGGTTGTCCAGCAGGTGACTCCTGTCAAATTGATTGTAGGCGTTTCAGAGTCTGACTATTCTTTCATAAAAAAAGGAGATGAAGTCAGCATCAAGGTGGAAGCGCTTCCAGGAAAAGAGTTCAAGGGTAAGGTCAACAAGATCTATCCGACCGTTGATGTCGCCACTCGTACTGTTCCAGTCGAAGTTTTGGTTCCTAATCACGACATGCAGCTCAAACCGGGCATGTATGCCAAGGTAGATGTCACTTTTCAAGTCAATCGTAGTGTTGTCGTTCCGGACAAGGCTGTCGTCAAGCAACCAGGTTCTGCTCAGCGTGTTGTCTATAAATTGAATCCAGATCAGACCGTCAGCATCGAGGTCGTCAAGATAGGGCATTACATTGACAACAAATATGAAATCTTGTCTGGTGTAGAGAAGGGTGATATTGTTGTAGTCCGTGGCCAGTCCCGTTTGAAAGGTGGCGAAAAAGTCCAAGTCGTAAAATAAGCCGATGCATTTCTTTCAAGGATATTTCTTTGTGGAATGCTTAAGGAATTGGGGACCAGTTGGTACCTGTAAGTAAAAAGAACAAGTAAGTATGAGTATATATAGAACAGCGGTAAATCGTCCGGTGACTACGACTTTGCTTTTCGTGGCCTTTGCGATTTTTGGCATATTCTCTTTGATGAATACTTCCATATCGCTTTATCCGGACTTTGATGCCAATGGCGTCATGGTTGTCTCTACCTATCCGGGAGCCAGTTCTTCCGATGTGGAGACCAATTTGACCAAATTGCTCGAGAACGCCTTGAATGGTGTCCCGAACCTGAAGAACCAGATTACCCAATCTAAGGAAGCTGCCAGCTTGATCGGGTTGGAATTTGAATATGGGACGGATATTGATGAAGCGACAAATGATATACGAGACAAACTGAGTGTCATCAACTCTCAGTTGCCAGATGGCGCTTCTGTTCCAGTCATATTCAAGTTCAGTGCAGATGATATTCCAGTATATATCCTTTCCGCTACAGCAGAGGAAAGCATGCCAAGTCTTGAGAAGATTCTGGATGAGCGTGTCGTTTCGCCTCTTGCCCGAGTCAAGGGAGTCGGTACGGTGTCCATCATGGCGGCTCCAGAAAGGGAAATCCAAATTTTTTGCGATCCTGTCAAACTGCAGGCTTATGGTTTGACAGTCAGCAATATTTCTCAAATCATCGCTGCTGAAAACAGAAATATTCCTGCAGGAAATATTGATATCGGTTCCAACACTTATTCACTTCGTATCGAGAATGAAATTGAGGATCCGAACGAATTGTTGGATATCGTGGTCAGCACTCAGAACGGCCAGGTCGTCTATCTGAAAGACGTGGCAGAACTGATTGATGGCGACGGTGAGAAACAGCAGCAGGGTTATACGATGGGCAAGCGTGCCGCCACCATTTCTATCCAGAAGCAGAGCGGTGCCAATACCGTGAACCTGATCAGGGATGTCAAGAAGAAATTGAAGTCTATCGAGAAGAACCTTCCTTCAGATGTTGTCCTGACTCCTGTTATCGATGGTTCCACCAACATCATCAACAGTATCAACTCCCTGTTGGAGACCATTTTGATTACCTTGGCGGTCGTCATGCTGGTGGTTTATGTTTTCCTGGGCAGATGGCGGGCGACCTTCATCATCGTGCTGTCCATCCCTATCGCGTTGCTGGCCTCTCTGGTCTATCTGTTCGCGACCGGCAATACACTGAACATCATTTCCATGTCCGCACTTTCCATTGCCATCGGTATGGTGGTCGATGATGCGATTGTGGTTTTGGAAAATGTCAATACGCATATTGAGAAGGGCGAGAAACCGAAAGAGGCGGCAGTCCATGCCACTTCCGAGGTGGGTATCTCCGTCATCGCTTCCACCTTGACCATGTTGTGCGTGTTCCTGCCTTTGACCATGGTGAAAGGTATGGCCGGACTGATGTTCAAGCAGTTGGGCTGGATTGTTTCCCTGATCATGATTGTGTCCACTTTTGCGGCGTTGACCCTGGTGCCAATGCTTTGTGCCCACATGTTGACCAACAAGCCGAAGAAACGTGGCAAGATAGGTTCTTTCCTGTTCGGTATGATTGATGCTGGATTGAACTGGATTTCAGAGGGCTATGCAAAGGTCATCAATTGGGCTACTACCCATCGAAGCATTGTGGTGATTTCTTCTCTGGTCATTTTCTTCGCTACTGTCATTTTCTTGGGACCCGGCATCAAGACCGAATTTTTCCCTCACTCTGACCAGGGCCGTCTGAAGGTTAGCATTGAACTTCCGGTCAGCACTTCTCAGGAGGTGACCAGTCATTTTGCAAAAGACCTCTATGACAGGATTGTCGACGATGTTCCGGAAGTGAAGATCCTGAACTACAGTTTCGGTAATCCAAGTGCGGACAACACTTTCGCCAACATCAATGACAATGGTGACTATATTGTCAATATGAACATTGACTTGGGAAGTTCTGAAGACCGTAAGAGAGGAATTGGTGAGATTGCAGATGTCATCCGTAAAGACATTGAAAGTTTTCCTGAGGTGACCAAATACAAGGTGACTGAAGGACAGGGCGGTGTCGGCGGTGCTTCTGTCGTGGATTTGGAAATCTATGGTTATGATTTTGAAATCACAGATGCTATTGCCAAGTACATGAGGGAGCAGATGTTGAAATCAGAGGACTTCACGCAGGTCACTTTGAGCCGTAATGAATATGCTCCTGAATTCCAGATTGACTTTGACCGTACCAAACTGGCTTTGAATGGACTTAATTCCACGACTGCGGCAGTAGCATTCAGCACTGCAATCGGTGGCGCAGTCAACTCTCAGTATCGTGAAGATGGTGATGAGTACAAGATTCGTGTAAGATACGCTCCAGAGTTCAGGACCAGCATTGAGGACATTGAGAACATTGTTGTATATAATGTGGCAGGCAAACCTGTCAAGATGAAGGAGTTGGGAAGAGTGGTAGAATCCCGTATCCCGCCAACCATTGACAGAAAGAACCGTGAACGTTACATTACCGTAAGTGGTGTTGTCGCAGATGGACATGCCTTGAGTGATGCAATTGCCACATCCAACGAGATCATCAGCAATACAGAAATCCCTTCAGATATTTCCATTGAGATTGCCGGTACCTTTGAAGACCAGCAGAAGATGTTCAAGGATTTGATGGTATTGATGGTTCTGATCATCATCCTCGTCTATATGGTGATGGCCTCCCAGTTCGAGTCGTTCATGAGTCCGTTCGTTATCATGTTCTCCATCCCATTCGCCATTGTCGGTGTGATTTTGGGATTGTGGGCGACACATACTCCACTCGGTGTCATGGGTATGATCGGTATCATTATCTTGCTGGGTATTGTGGTGAAGAACGGTATTGTTCTGATTGACTACACCATCCTTATGCAAGAGAGAGGTATGGGTGTTGTCGAAGCTTCTGTGACAGCGGCAAGAAGCCGTCTCCGCCCTATTTTGATGACAACCTTGACGACTGTTCTGGGTATGATCCCTATGGCAGTGGGAACTGGCGAAGGTGCTGAAATGTGGCAATCTCTGGGTATGACCGTTTCATGGGGTCTGTCCATTTCCACAGTGGTCACTTTGGTATTGATCCCGACTATCTATTGTGCATTCGCACTTCGTCAGGAACGTCGTGCCGCCAAGAAGAAGTTGGAGAAAGCATAAATCAACATAATAAAGTATAAAATAAGATGAAATCAATATTCATAGCATTTAACCAGGCTTATAATGAGGAGATCAGTGATCTCCTCGAGGCCCATGGGCAAAGAGGATATACTCGTTGGGTGGATATCCATGGTAAGGGCAGTGTGGATGGTGAACCTCATTTGGGAAATCATGCCTGGCCGACCATGAACATCGGAATCATGGCTGTTGTGCCTGATGAGAAAGTGGAAGGGATTCTGGCCGATCTGAAGGCAAAAAATGAGAGTAGCGAAGCCTTGGGATTGCGAGCCTTTGTCTGGAATATAGAGTCGAGTATATAGATTTCTCCGCTTTTTGCTTTTTTCTGAATTTTATTTATTTTTGTAGAAGGTGTCCAATTCCATCAGGGAATTGGAACTTGTTCAAACAGTAAAAATGAAAGAATTATGGAAATTATAGCGACAAACGAGAATTTTGCAGGTCTCTTGAAAAGCGAACAGCCTGTCTTGGTGGATTTTTGGGCGACATGGTGCGGACCATGTCTGGCATTGTCTCCAGTAGTGGAAGAGATTGCAAAGGAATATGACGGTAAAGCGACTGTCGTGAAATGCAATGTAGATGATTGCAATGATATAGCAATGCAGTATGGTATCAGAAGCATTCCTACTTTGATGTATTTCAAGAATGGCGAAATGGTGGACAGGTCTGTAGGCGTTGTGCCTAAGTCTGACATCCAGTCAAAATTGGAAAAATTGGTCTAAATATTAATCAAGAGCGACACAATGGTTCTTTTTCATGGGACTGTTGTGTCGTTTTGAATTTTGATAAAAACTGGTTAACTATGAAAAAGATTTTAGCAATAATTACGATTGCGTTTGCAATGCTGGCAACCAGCTTCAGTGCCGATGCCCAGTTCTCCAGAGTAAGATTTGGTGTTGCTGGCGGATTTACGTCTTCCTCCACCAACATCAAGAATTTTGATACAAAGTCAGTATCTCTATATCATGCAGGTATCACCTGCAAAGTTCCGCTTTTTTTGGGATTTGCCATCCAGCCATCTGTCCTGTATCAAGTCAAGGGTGCTTCTCTTGATGCATTGAAAGGTGCTGATGCCAAAGAGGCATTGGCTACGATTGATACAAAAGTAGGATATGTTGAGATTCCAGTACAGGTTCAGTGGGGGCCGGACTTGATAGCCTTCCGACCTTATGTCTTTGCAGAGCCTTTCATCGGATTCAGAGTTTATCAGAATTCTAACTTCAAGAGTTCTATTGCTGACATTCAGGGAGGGGAAAATTTCCAAAATGTATTGGACAAGCATCTCAAGAAGACAGAATATGGACTTGCTGTTGGTGCCGGTATTGAGTTCATGATGTTCCAGCTTTCAGCCAAGTATTTCTGGAACTTCGGGCAGATGTATGGAGAGGATGATTCTTTCAAGGATATGGTTAACAAGTTCCCGGATGAAGCCAAAAAGGCATTTACCGAGGGAAAGAGCTTCAACGGTCTGTCAATTACGTTGGGAATCCTATTCTAGCAGGGCTTATGGGCGGAAAGAATCGATTGCTGTTTTTTTGCTCAGCCAGTAAGGAAATTGATCCTAAATTCAATCAAGCTGCACAGATGATAGTCCGTGCGGCTTGTTTGCGAGGATATGAGATCGTTTCTGGAGGCACTGTCAAGGGGACGATGAAGGTCATTGGCGATGTGGCTGCCGCTTGCGGAGGATATCATATAGGGGTCCTCCCCCATTTCATGAAAGGTTTGGAATATCCTGCTTTGAGCAAAACTTGTTGGACGGATACCATGGCGGAAAGAAAAGAGAAGATGCGTGAGGGGGTAACTCATGTAATTGCTTTGCCTGGTGGTATCGGGACTTTGGATGAATTGATTGAGACGTATGTTCTGGTCAAACTCCATCAATTGGAAGCCCGTATCCTGGTCTTGGACCTGAATGGATTCTACCAGCCTTTGAAAGACTTGTTGGATCATTATGTGGCCGCTGGCATGATGACATCAGAAGACAGAAATCTCATCCGTTTTCCTCAGACAGTGGAGGAATTGATGGAACAGATAGATTAACGAAGATTTATGGATTTCAATGAGATAAAATTATATCTCCAGCCGGAGCTGGAACGTGTCAGACAGGAAATGTTGAGAGCTCTCTCCTCAGATATTCCCTTGCTGGAACAGACCAACAAGATGTTGTTGTCCCGTTCAGGGAAGATGGTGCGACCCGTTCTTTCTCTGCTGGTTGCCAAGACTTATCTGGGTGGCAAGGTGACGGAAGATTCCATCAAGTTGGCGGCCACATCTGAACTGCTGCACAATGCAACACTTCTGCATGATGATGTCGCTGACAACAGCAGCCGTCGGAGAGGGATGCCTACCATCATGTCTCTGATGGGAGGACGTGCTTCTGTCCTTTTGGGGGATTATTGGCTGGTGAAGGCCGTAGATCGGATCATGGAAACCAGTTGTTCCAGTGATGAACTGTTCCAGGTTTTTACAAAGACTTTGGGAGATCTGGCAGAAGGGGAGATGCTGCAGCTTCAGAAAGCGGACACATGCAATACGCAGGAAGCGGATTATCTTAGAATTATCTACAGCAAGACAACTTCTCTCTTCGTAGCCACAGCCCACTCCGCTTCCATTTCTGTCGGGGCTTCTCCAGAATTTACAGCTGCCGCTATTGAATATGCTACTAGATTGGGGCAGGCGTTCCAGATCAAGGATGACATTCTGGATTATAATGGGACGGATATCGGCAAGCCGTTGGGACAGGACCTCAAGGAGCAAAAGATCACTCTACCATTATTGGGGGCTTTTGCCAAGGCCAGTCCTGAGGAAGAGAAAGAAATCCGGAAGAAGTTGGTGGATATCTCAGAACATCCTGAGTATCAGCAGGAAATCGTATCTTTCGTACAAAAATATAATGGAATAGAATATGCAGAACAACGATTGGAAGAATTGGTGGCGCAGGCCAACGATGCCTTGTCGGAGATGCCGTCAGGAAAGGATCGGGACTATCTTGCCAGCCTGACCAATTTTGTTGTCGGCAGAAGAAAATAGGAAATGAAATTTTCGGAAATCGCAGGTAATGAGGAAGTCAAGAAGGCTCTAGTCCATATCGTGGACAGCGGGCGTGTGCCACACGCCATGCTGTTTCATGAGGACGAGGGAGGTGGTGCTCTGGCATTGATCCAAGCTTTTTTGGAATATCTTGACTGCGGACAGAAACGGGGGAATGAATCTTGCGGACAGTGTCCTTCATGTCAGCAGATTGCCCGATTCCTGCATCCGGATATCCATTATACCTTTCCCGTCACTTCCGGCCGCAAGGTATCGGGAGAAGTCAGTAAGTTGGTCTCGGACGATTTTGTCCACCTGTGGCGTGAATTGGCGATGAAGAATCCCTATTTTTTGGAAAATGAACTGACGGAAGCTTTGGGAATTGAAAAGAAAAGTGGTCTTGTCGGTATCGCTGAAGCGAAGGATATTTTACAGAAAGTGTCTCTTGCTACTGTTACGGACAGCTATCGGGCCATTGTCATCTGGTTGCCGGAAAAGATGAACGCTGCGGCCGCCAACTCTCTTTTGAAAGAGATTGAAGAACCGGACTCGAGGACTATTTTTCTTCTTGTGACCCATGCTCCAGAAGAGGTGATGAAGACCGTCGCTTCCCGTTGCCTGCGGATCCGGGTGGTACCAGCTCCTGCTGAGGAAATCGTTCGTGTTCTTGAAAATGAGTTTCACGTTGGGCAGGACGATGCGGAACGGGTTGCACAGTATGCTGGCGGTAGTGTGGGACAAGCTTTGTATATGTTGTCAGACCAATATCTTTCCTCCGTCACTTTTGATCTTTTTTCCGATCTGATGGACTGTCTGATTCGTCGTGATCTGGAAGGAACCTTGCAGCTGGGTGAGGATTTGGCCGGGTTGGAATCTAGAGAAAAACAGAAAGCTTTTTGTACTTTTGCAGGAGAGTGTATCCGTAAGATTTTTCTCGTGCAGCAGCATATGGAAGGATTGGCCGGCATCGCTCCGGAAGAGAAGGATTTCTATGAAAAGATGGCCTTATCGGTCAAAAGGAGTTTTTCTCGTAAATCAATGATGTTTTTGGATAGGGCATCCTTGTTGGTCGAGCGGAATGTCAATCAAAAGATTGTCTTCTGCAATTTGGTCACACGGATGTTCACTGCTATATAATTAATTATGAACGAAAACGAAAATATATATTTCGATTGCAGCAGAGGTTGTACGGTCACAAGAGACCAGAATGATGACTTGAAATGTAGTTATCGCATTGGCTGCTGCAAACTGAGGTCTCACAACTGGCTCAACGGAGTCCGTCAGGAACAATTCGCCAACTTCTTTGAGGTCCGGTTCAAGAACACGAGGAAGGGCTTCTATCGGAATGAGTCCGGTCAAAGTCTCAAGATTGGTGATTTGGTGGTAGTGGAATCTCAGACCGGTCATGATCTGGGAATCATCACTTTGGAAGGTCCTGTCGTAGGACGCCAAATGAAATGCAAGAATTTTGATCCGGAAACAATGGAAGTGCGCCGTATCTACCGGAAAGCCAATACTTTTGATATTGAAAAATGGCAGGAAGCCATCGCAAGAGAACAGAGTGTCATGATTCGTGCGCGTCAAATTGCCACTGAATTGGGGTTGGAGATGAAGATAGGAGATGTCGAGTTCCAGGGGGATGGAACCAAGGCTATTTTCTATTACATAGCTGACGGTCGTGTGGATTTCCGTCAGCTGATCAAGGTGTTTGCCGAAGAATTCCGTATCAGGATTGAAATGAAGCAGATAGGTGCGCGTCAGGAAGCCGGTCTGATCGGTGGACTCGGCGTCTGCGGACGAGAACTCTGCTGCGCCAATTATATTACCAACTTCAAGTCTATCACCACTTCTGCTGCAAGATGCCAGGACCTTTCATTGAACCCGCAGAAACTGGCCGGGCAGTGCGGCAAGCTGAAATGCTGCCTCAATTATGAGGTTGCCACCTATCTGGATGCCCAGTCTCAGATACCACGTATCAATGAGCCATTGGAATTTGAAGATGGACAGGCTTTCCTTGTCAAGACAGACGTGTTGAAGGGTATTCTGTATTTTTCTTATGACAAAGGTTCTATGGCTAGTATTTATCCTTTGACTATCAGTGAAGTGCGCTCCATCATGAAGATGAATCGCAATGGTAGCAAACCGGAATCCCTCAAAGTGGAGGAAGAGCAGCCATTGCCAGAATTCGTGACGGCTGTCGGTGATGACAGCATTTCCCGTTTTGATAACAGCAACAAGAAACGCAACCGAAAGAAGTCAGGCCGATCAGGCAATGGTGGTGGCAACCGGAATCGTGAAGAAGCGGAGGCTGCCAAGAAAGTGGCTCCTCAGGAAGCACGTTCCCGTGACGAAAAGAAAAATCGTGAAAACAACCGGAACCGCGACAATGGCAAGGGAGGACAAAAAGGTTCTCGCGAGGTTCGCAACGCCAAGAGTTCCAGGGCACAACGCAACGGACAGAAACAGGAGAATCCAGGAAACGGTAGTCGAAATGGGGGAAAAATATCTGATAAGGCAGGGAAACCTGCCAATTCAGAAAAAGAATGATACAGATGGGGAAGATACAGGAAAAAGGAGGATTGATTTTTGTGTGGGGCCTGATATTGGCACTGGGCTCCGCATGTTCACGTCCTTCTTCTGAAGAGATGTATGTACATGATTATCAGAAAGATGCTTTTGGACAATACGTATTCGAACTGGATTTCTCCCAACCACTCTCCAGCTATGATCTTCGTGTAGGGGTCAATATGGAATGCGATGACAGGGAATTCGCCTCTTTTGAAAATCTTCCTTTGCATTTTCTTTGGCAGTCTCCGACAGATTCTCTCTATGAAGAGGATGCTTGTCTCAATCGAGATGCGTTTATTGGAGGGGATTTTTACAGCAAGCAATTAGCCGCTTCTTATCGGGAGGGGTTCGTTCCCAGAGAAAGAGGAAAATGGAAGATCAAAATTTCGGTACCGGACTCTTGTGTAGCTGGTTCTCAACTTTTAGGGATAGGACTACAGTTGGAGAAACACTGATGTCTTCCTCCTGAAAATGTTAATTTGACAATCTTATAAAAACAGCATAAATCAAAATGGGACACGGAAAATTAAGAAAGTTCAAGGAAAACGAGAGTTTCTCATGTCTTCTGCAACCTTCTTCAGACGAGGTGATAGCATCCTCCGGAGAGAGGAAGACAGGACTCCATCTCAACGATCATCCGATCAAGGGGAATTGGAACAAGAAAATGTTCGGGAATGACCGCCCTGTCGTAGTTGAACTGGGTTGCGGACGAGGTGAATATACAGTTGATCTGGGTATGAGAAACAACGATTTCAACTATATCGGAGTGGATATCAAAGGAGCCCGTCTCTGGAAAGGGGCCAAATATGCCACCGAGAATCAGTTGTCCAATGTCGCTTTTTTGCGTACCCGTATCGAATTCATCGAGGCATTCTTTGCACCAGGAGAGATTTCAGAACTTTGGCTGACTTTTTCTGACCCGCAGATCAAGAGTGAAAACAAACGTCTGACCAGTCCTATGTTCCTGGAACGTTACCGTCATTTCCTCAAGCCGGGAGGTATTGTCCACCTCAAGACGGACAGCCAATTTCTGCATCACTACAGCAAGGAAGTCGCTTTGCAGAACCATCTGAAGATCCTGGCCTGTGCCGATGACCTGTATGGAGAGGGTCGTGAGGATCTGTATCACAGCGGAGTCGCATCCATTTGCGGCAAAGATGCGGTAGATGCCCTCTTTGAAGTGCAGACTTACTATGAGAAGATGTTTCTGGAGCAAGGACTCAAAATCACCTACCTTTCCTTCCAGATTGACCATGAAGGAGAATTTGTCCAGCCGGAATGGGATGTGGACTATTGGAAGGCAGTGGAAGGAGGACGTCGCACTTTCGGACATCTGCGCAATGTCTGACCGGAAAGAACACCAAGATTGATAACCAATAACACAAAGTATGAATATTTCAAAGATTTTATCAGCATTGGCCGGCACTGCGTTGTTGACCGGTGCCGTCTCCTGCCAGGGCGGAGACAATACGCTGACCGCAGAAGAGAAAGCCGAAGGATGGCAGCTGCTTTTTGATGGCAAGACCCTCGATGGCTGGAGAGATTACAACGGTACGGAACTGACCGGTCCTTGGACCGTCGAAAAGGGGATGATTGAAGCGAAAGGAGACGGAAACGAGTTCTCCGGCTACATCGTCTATGACCAGCAGTTCGAGAACTTTGAACTGCAATGGGACTGGAAAATCTCAAAGGGAGGCAATAGCGGCATGATCTATCATGTCCAGGAAGGTCCGGAATTCAAATATCCGTTTGTGACCGGTCCTGAATATCAGCTCATTGACGAAGAACACTTCGCCGAGATGAACGATGGGTACCAGCTGCTGGACTGGCAGCGCTGTGCAGTGGATTACGCCATGTACATTCCAGACCTGGAGGCCCGTATCATGAAGCCGGCAGGAGAGTGGAACACTTCCAAGATCATCTTTGACAATGGCCACGCCACCTATTTCCTCAATGGCAAGAAAACGGTGGAATTTGATGCCTGGACACCAGATTGGCTGGCCCGCAAGAACAGCGGAAAATGGGAGGACTGCCCGGAATACGGTATGGCTCGCAAGGGACTGATCTGTCTTCAGGACCATGGCTATCCGGCATGGTTCAAGAACATCAAGATCAAGGAACTTCCTGCCAAACCGGAGAAGGTATCTCTGTTCAATGGCAAGGACTTGACCGGCTGGCAGGTATACGGTACCGAAAAATGGTACGTGGAAGAGGGTGACCTGGTCTGCGAGAGTGGCAAGGACAAGGCCTATGGCTATTTGGGAACCCAGAAATATTACGATGACTTTGAACTGACTCTTGAATTCAAACAGGAGTCCGACGGCAATTCCGGAGTCTTCATCCGTTCATTTGTACCGGAAGGTGTCCGTGTCCATGGCTGGCAGGTGGAAGTAGCCCCAGTCAATCACGATACCGGTGGAGTCTATGAATCTTATGGTAGAGGCTGGCTCTATCAGATCCCTGACGAGAAGGAGAATATCCTCAAATACGGAGACTGGAACCAGTTGCGCATCCGTCTGGAAGGCGACCACCTCCAGACCTGGCTCAACGGTGAACCGATGACGGATCTCCGTGATGAGAAGATCGGAGCGGCACAAGGCCGGATCTGCCTCCAGATTCACGATGGTGGAGGAATCAAAGTCCGTTGGAGAAATTTGGAACTTCAGGAACTTTAGTCGTTTTGGAGACCTTGCACAAGGTCTCCATTTTTTTAGATCTGTGTCCAGTGGATGAGAGTGCCCTGCTTCTCCAGACTCCGGAACCAGGTCATCTGACGCTTGGCGAACCGGTGGATTTCATGGGCCAGCTGGGTGCGCATCTCGTCGTAGGTCAGCTCTCCGGTCACATACAAGGTCACATATTTGTATTCCAGACCATAGTAGATGAGGTCTTCTGCGGCAATTCCGCTGTCGAGCAGCCCCCGGATCTCCTCGACCATCCCTTCTTCCAGACGGGCATCCAGCCGCCGGTCAATCCTGCGGACCCGTTCTTCTCTGGATACCAGAGTACCGATATAATAGACTTTCAGTTTCTGGGCTGTCGTGCTGAAATAGGCTTCCACCGCCGCCTTGATATAGAGCCCGGAACCGCCACAAAGAATGGGGATGCGGTGCCTTTCGCGCAGGTCGGCATAGACCTTTTCAAAGTCCTGCTGATACTGGTAGATATTGTACCGGTAACCGGCCGGACAGATGTCGATCAGATGATATGGGATCTCTTCGTATTCTTCCAGGTCTTTTCCTGTGCCGATGTCCATCCCCCGGTAGAATTGTCGGGAGTCCGCTGAAATGATTTCCGCAGCAGGGGCATTCTGCCCCGGAAGGTTTCCTGCTCCGTCCCGGCAGAGCCGGTTGAATTCCCGTGCCAGCTGCACGGCATAGCGGGTCTTGCCCGAAGCGGTCGGCCCGAGAACGCAGATCAGATCGATCTCTCCATCCAGATAGGACTGCAGCACTCCAGCAGCATCAATCTGCTCGGGTTCAGGCAGTGGGGCAATCGGTGAATTGAAATTTCCTTTTTTCTTGGTCATGATTCTATGGGCTTTCTCCTTCAATTCTGCAAATATCTTAAAAGTTAAGCAAATAATGGTATATTTGCATTTCCAACTTGAACAAACAGATTGTTTGTCAGGAAATGAAGACTAAATGTAGCAGACTATGCCGAAAGCAAAAAGCAAAATATCTATCAGCAACCGTAGGGCCTCTTTCGATTACGAATTCCTGGAGACCTATACCGCAGGTATCGTGCTCGTCGGAACCGAGATCAAGTCCATCCGTTCCGGCAAGGCATCCCTTGTCGATTCCTTCTGCTATTTTGATCTCCGTGGCCAGCTCTATATCAAGGGAATGAACATTGCCCAATATTTCTGGGGTTCATGGGGACAGCACGAGCCGGCGAGAGACCGCAAGCTGCTTCTGACCAAGAAGGAGCTGCGTCATCTGCAGAATGCTGTGAAACAGAAGGGTCTGACCATCATCGCAACGAAAATGTTCATTGCGGAAAACGGCTATGCCAAGGTCAATATCGCCCTCGCACGCGGTAAGAAGGTGTATGACAAGCGACAGTCCATCAAGGAGAAGGACATGCGCCGCGAGATGGAGCGGATGTAACGGATCCATTGCTGGAAATAAAAAAGCAGGGTTGGATTCCAACCCTGCTTTTTGTCTTTTCGGTCTGTCCGGACTAGAGCTCGAACGCTTTCTTGATCATGTCCACGGAGTCCAGCAGTTCCCATCCGAAGAACTGGACCAGTTTGTTGACCTTCTTGCCGTCACGGATCAGTTCCATGGCTTTGGTGTATGGTTTTCTTCCCATGTGGCCGTAGCTGGCGGTCGGCTCATAGATAGGGTTCTTGAGCTGGAACTTCTCGATGATCTTGGCTGGCCTGAGGTCGAACAGCTGGTTGATCTGCTCAGCGATGTAGCTGTCTGAGAATGGTTTGCCGTCTTTTCCTTTGGCGGCAGTGCCATAGGTGTCCACATAGATGCTGACAGGACGGGCTACACCAATTGCGTAGGCTACCTGTACCAGCATTTCATCTGCAACGCCGGCAGCCACCATGTTCTTGGCAATGTAGCGGGCTGCATAGGCTGCGGAACGGTCCACTTTGGAAGGGTCTTTTCCAGAGAAGGCTCCACCACCGTGAGCGCCTTTTCCACCGTAAGTGTCCACGATGATCTTTCTACCGGTCAGACCGGTATCACCGTGAGGGCCACCGATCACGAATTTTCCAGTCGGATTCACATGCAGGATGAAATCGCCCTGGAACAGTTTGGCGGTCTCTGCCGGAAGAGTCTCCATGACCATAGGAATCAGAATTTCCCTTACGTCTTTCTCGATTTTCGCATGCATCGCGTCATCGACCTTCGCCTGGCCATATTGTTTGACGGCATCCTCGTAAGACATGCTGCCCAATTCGCTTGAGACGAAATTGTCATGTTGGGTGGACACCACAATGGTGTGGATACGGACTGGTTTGTTGGTGTCTCCGTCGTATTCAATGGTGAACTGGGATTTTGAATCCGGACGCAGGTAAGGCATCAGTTCTATGTGCTTGTGTCTGATTTCTGCCAGCACTTCCAGTGTTCGGTGGGACAATGCCAATGGGAGCGGCATATAGTCCTCGGTATCATGGCAGGCATAACCGAACATCATTCCCTGGTCTCCGGCGCCCTGGTCTTCCGCTGCTTCGCGGACCACGCCTCTGTTGATGTCCTGGCTCTGCTCGTGGATGGCGGAAAGCACACCGCAGGAATTACTGTCAAACATGTAGTCGGCCTTGTTGTAGCCGATAGTGTTGATCACACGGCGTACGGTGTTCTGGATGTCTACATAGGCATCTTCAGAACGGACTTCGCCACCTACTACCACCAGACCGGTGCTGCAGAAGGTCTCACATGCCACTTTCGCTTCTGGATCCTGTCTCAGGAATTCGTCGAGCACGGCATCGGAAATCTGATCGGAAACCTTGTCAGGATGTCCTTCAGATACGGATTCGGATGTAAATAAATAATTCATTGTATCAAAATTTATATTTCTGTTTTCTCATTTCTCGAAGAGGGGGAGAAAAAACGGGAAATCTTTGATTCTGGTCGGAAAATCCGTTTCCGAAAAGGGCCGGATACAAAAATAGCTCCTGAAAGGAGCCGTCGAAAAACACTATAAAATGATTCTTATTCCGCTGGAATATAGAATTTTAGCATTTTTTAACGTGGTTGCAAGCAGCCAAATCTCTCCACAATTCGATTTTCATCACAAAGGTAGGGCAATATTTTGTAATTCCAAAATTTATGTGATGTCTCCACAATAGATAAAGGTATGCAAGGGTTCTTATAATTTGTAACGTTTAAACGCATAACTGATTGATTTTTTGTAGACTGAATATTTAATTCTGAATAATTTTCGTATTATATTTGTGCTTTACATTAACTAATCCATTATTATTTATGAAACATTCTATCAAGTTTGTTCTGCTAGGCTTGCTTTCTTTTTTCATGATGAGTACAGCCTTTGCGCAGGTGACAACATCATCCCTTGGTGGACGAATCTTGGATGAAAAAGGAGAACCTGTTATAGGTGCTGCAGTTATTGCAACACACGAGCCTTCTGGTACTTCTTATGGTGCTGTCACCAATCTCGACGGTCGTTACACTATTCAGGGTATGCGTACCGGTGGCCCCTACAAAGTAGAGGTGTCTAACCTTGGTTATAGAACCATGACCTATACGGAGGTTGTCCTTCAGTTGGGTGAGCTTTATAGCTTGAACGCAACGATGAAGGAGTCTGCTGAGTCTCTTGAGGAATCTGTAGTGATCGCTTCTCCGAAATCAAAGCTTAACGTTGAGAAAACGGGCGCTTCTACCAACATTTCCAGAGCGCAGATGCTTTCTGTGCCTTCTGTCAGTAGAAGTATTACAGATATCGCAAAACTTTCACCTTATGGTGGCGATGGCATGAGTTTCGCTGGTGGTGACGGTCGTTCTGCAAACTTCACTGTAGATGGCGCAAACTTCAACAATAACTTCGGTTTGAATGCTGGTCTTCCTGGTGGTGGCAGCCCTATTTCCATTGATGCAATCGAGGAGATCCAGGTGGTCATCTCTCCATTTGACGTACGTCAGACCAACTTCATCGGTGGTGGTTTGAACGCCATTACCAAATCTGGTACCAACACATTCAAGGGTACCGCTTACGCTTACCATCGTAATGAGAACATGAGAGGCAGTGCCATCAACGGTATGGAAACAGCTCAGGCTGGTCCTATCGCAAAAGAGCGTACTTCCACTTACGGCATGACTCTCGGTGGACCAATTGTAAAGAACAAACTCTTCTTTTTCGTGAACTTCGAGTATGTCCAGAGCCCACAGATTGCCAACCGTTGGCAGGCTTCTGTAGATGGTGTCGCTGATCCGGACCGCTACATTTCCCGTACTACTGTAGAGGATATGGAAAAGGTGAAGAAGCACCTCATGGACAAATATGGCTATGACACAGGTTCTTATACCAACTTCCCTGCAGATGAGAGCAATATGAAGTTCCTTGCCCGTATCGACTGGAACATTACTGACGGACACCATCTTGCTGTCCGTTACAACTATACCAAGAATACAAGCTGGAAAGCTCCGAACAAATCTTCATCCAACTGTGGTCTCCGTACCGTTCAGGCCCGTATGTCAGAGTTCTCCATGTCTTTCGCAAACTCCATGTATTCAATGGACAACAATGTGAACTCTGTCACTGTCGATTTGAACAGCCGTTTGAGCAATGACCTTTCCAACCAGTTCCTGTTCACCTTCTCCAAATTGGATGATATCCGTGGTACAAACTCCAAGAAGTTCCCATTCATCGACATTCTTGATGGAACAGGCGTGACTCCGTATATGTCAGCCGGTTACGAGCTCTTCACTTGGAATAACGGTGTTCACAACGATGTCTTCACAGTGAAAGATGATATTACCTACTATGCAGGAAACCACAAAGTGACTGCAGGTCTCAACTATGAGTATCAGATGGCTGACAACTCATACATGAGAAACGGTACAGGTTACTATCGTTACAACAGCTTGGATGACTTCCTCAATGGCGCCACTCCAGAGACTGTCGCCATCACTTACGGTTACGACGGTGAGGAAAATCCTGCTGCACGTGTAAGATTCCACCAGGCTGGTCTCTATGCTCAGGATGAGTGGAGTGCAAATGACAACTTCAAGTTGACTTACGGTCTCCGTCTCGACGGTATGTTCTTCGACAACCAGGATGTGATGACCAACAACGCTATCAAGGACTTGGACTACGGTGGAAGACATATTGATACCGGCAAATGGCCAGGTGCAAATGTTTCCATTTCTCCAAGAGTCGGCTTCAGCTGGGATATCCTCGGCAACAGAAGCTTGAAACTCCGTGGTGGTTCCGGTCTCTTCTCCGGTCGTCTTCCATTGGTGTTCTTCACCAACATGCCTACCAACTCCGGTATGGTTCAGAACGTAGTTTCTCTGACAACCAAATATGAGAAGTCCGGTGCTAAGGCTGATCCGCTTCTTGAGAACTTCAAGGGTGACATGATCGTTGACACTCAGAAGATGGTTGAATATCTCAATAAACTTGATCCTAAGAGATTCCCTACCTCCATTTCTCCTGAGGACGGTGTTCTTCCTTCTCAGATTCAGGCAGTGGATCCTAAGTTCAGAATGCCTCAGGTATGGAAGACTTCTCTCGCTTTGGATTATGCTTTCCCTACCTCCTTCCCATTCTCTGTTACAGGTGAGTTCATCTTCAACAAGACTGTCAATGGGGTGAACATGTCCAACTGGAATCAGAGACCAATTGATGGATTTGTGAAGTTCAATGGTCCAGATAACCGTGCCATCTATCCTGCAGGTATCGCTTCCAAGTATACTCACATGGTAGATAGAGTAGATAAAGAAGGAAAGCCTTATCAGGAAGAGGTCGCCAACCCTAATGCGTTCGTGTTGACCAACACCAACAAGGGTTATGGTTATGTCGCTAACGTGACATTGAAGATGGAACCAGTCAAGAACTTGAACTTGATGGCTGCATATACTTATACTGAACAGAAAGAGTTGACCGGTCTGCCAGGTTCCAACGCAGAGTCTGCATTCACTTACACTCCAACTGTCAACGGTCCCAATTTCGCTGATCTTCATACTTCACAGTATGTGACTCCACACAGAGTGATCGCTTCCGTTTCTTACATGGATAAGGCATACAATCACTTCAGCTTGTTCTACGAGGCTCATCCGGCTGGCAGATATTCTTACATGCTGGATAACGATATGAACGGCGATGGTTACAACTACGATGCCATGTTCATCCCTACTATGGAGCAGATTGAGAACAACGAGTTCAGATTCGCTTCAACCGATGATAGAGATCGTTACGTATCTTATGCCAAGAATGACAAGTATCTGACCAAACATGCAGGTGAGTATGCTGAGGGTTATAGCGTTTTCGCTCCTTGGATGCACAGACTCGATTTCCGTTATGCTCATGACTTCAAGATCAAAGCAGGCAATCAGATGAATACTCTCCAGCTCAGCCTTGACTTCAAGAACGTCCTCAACTTCTTCAACTCAAGCTGGGGTATCAGCAAATACATGGAACCGGGTCTGAAAGAGGGTCGTCTCCTTGCTATGGATCACATTGACCAGGACGGTTACCCAGTATATACGACCAACAAGGCAGTTCAGCCAGGTATGGAAGTTTGGAAATACAGCCCAAGCCCACTCCAGTGCTGGTATGTTCAGGTTGGTATCAAATACATGTTTAACTAAATTCTTGAATTGAACTATGAAGCTTAAAAATATATTCATGTCTCTCCTTGCAGTTCTTTTTGTTGCAACTGCTTGTGAGGAAGAGAAATTGCCTCAGCTCTCAGAGCTTCAGGTTTCTCAGAGCATCATCGGTTTCGATGCTGAGAATCCTCAGCCGGTAAAGGTGACTTTCACTGCTACTGGCAGCTGGGAGATTGTCGCTACTGCTAAAGAATTCCCTACTTGGTTCACTGTTGAGCCAATGAAGGGTGGTGAAGGTGAGACTGTTGTGACCTTTACTGCAGCCGGCCCTGATAAAGTGGCTCATGAGGCTGACCTCAATGTAAATTGCCTTGATGAAGAAAAACATGTACTCAACGTGCAGCATCTGATCGTTAAACAGGGTGTACAATCCAAGGAAATCACTCCTCTCAACACTATCGCAACAGAAGGTGTCGAGGGTGCGACCTACTATGTTCATGCAACTATCAAGGCCATAAAGAACGGTAAATACGGTAACCTCCTTCTTGAGGACGAAAGCGGTACACTCGATGTATACGGTACTCTCAACGAGGATGGCAAGGAAGGTCACTTCGCTGATCTGGGTCTTGGTGTCGGTGATGAAATCTGGGCACATGGTCCATTCAGCCCTTACAAGGGTACCCCTCAGTTGAAGAATATCACTGTTGACAAATACAAGAAATCGCTTGTTCTGCTAGAAGAAGGCATGGGCAAGTTTGATTTGGAGAAGGAAGCTCAGGACATTGAGGTGAAACTCAGTGTTTATGGTGAGGGACTCGATATCAAGCCAGTCACTAACGTCGAGGGAAAGGAAGTGGATTGCAACTGGATTTCTGTAACTTCCATGAATGTTTCCGGTAAAAATGGCGTTGTCAAACTTCATATTGGTTCAAACAGTGATGTGAAACCTCGTTCCGCTAAAGTATATTTCACTTCCAAAAAAGGAAAAGATGCGTCTGTAGTGTTCAGCAACATTTCCCAGAAGGGCAACATCCCTGCCAAGAGCACCGTGAAAGATGCAATGATTTCTCCTTATGTATATGTTGAGGGTACTGTGGCCGCGGCAGGTACTGCCGGTTATGTCCTCTCAGATGCAACCGGTTCTATCATGATATATTACAAGGATGCAGAATACAAGGATGTCAAGAAAGTTGGAGACAAGGTCAAGGTCGTCGGCAAGACTTCCACTTACAACTTCACACGCCAGATCACTGATCCTGATCTTGATGAGAAGATCGGTGACGACAAAGACTTCAAGCAGCCTGCAGTGAAAGTTCTTGCAAGTGCTGAAATGAGCGCAATCATGGCGAAGTTGGTCGATAAGGATAAGGTAAAAGATCTTCTTGTCGATATCGAATATGTAAAAGTTACCGGTAAACTTGACTATGGCAATCGTTTCCAGAATATCTTCATCGATGGATTCAAAGATGGCGATGCTTCAATCTACAAGATTGATCATAAGGGAATGGGAGCGGAATTGAAGAAGCTTAATGGTAAGAATGTAGACATTTTCGGTTATCTCGTACAGGTGTCTGGTGGAAAACATTTCAACGTCATCGTCACTTCTTTCGCAGAGTCAACCGGTGAAGTCGCTCCATAGCCAGGGCCAGGTAACATTCATTGGTTTCTGACATTTCCTTCAGCGTAGGCATGAATGCTGGTGCCAAGAAGATCGGCTTCTATGCTGTATCCTGGAAAGGCTAGACCTTCGAATTCATTCTGAAGAATGGTGCGACCGTTCTCGGCACTGTTTCGGCAAAAGCGAATGTGGGAGCAGCAGAAACTCCTGCCTGTATCATCAATGTGACAGATGCTGATTACTATGAGGTTGTAATGACAGATGCCGCTTCAATTGAAGTTGCATCTGTCTCAGGACACTTGAGAAGTTTGCTTTTGGGCATCAATCTTGTCAAATAAGATTCAACTAATCTGGACATAATGAAGGCTGCTCTTTCTTGAGCAGCCTTTTTCATGCCATGAAGTGACGATAAGGTCCTCTGATTTTTCATTGTCATTCTCTTGGTCCATAATAGAACAATAATTCAAATATTTAGCTATCTTTGTAACCCACACTATATTATGAAGGAACATTACCTACTGAATATTAACTTAAATCATAAGACTGATGAAATTGAAGAATTTAATTCTTGGATTATCGGCTTCTGTTGCCGTGTTGGCATCTTGTCAGCAGAAAGAAGAGCAACTGGGAGCTCCTGCATTGAATCTTAATCCGGAGACAATGCAATTTGAATCTGCTGCAGGTGAGCAGATACTTACTATTACAGCTACAAGGGATTGGGCAGTAACCAACGATCAGGATTGGCTTGTTTTTGATCCAGCATCAGGAAAGGGTTCCAACTCTGAACAGAAAGTGACCGTTACCGTATTGGCAAATCCTCAGAATGACAGAACCTGCGAGGCTTCTTTCTCAATTGGAATGGTCACCAAATCTCTCACCGTCTCTCAGAAAGGGGACAAAGGAGAGGCCGCTCTGGAGATCACTTCAGTTGCAGACTTCATCAAGGCTGCAGACAAGAACAAGGTATGTGTCTTGAAGGGAACTCTTTCTAATTTGGCAAAGGGTGATAGATTTTGGGGCTTTGACATCAATGACGGCACTGGTACCGTGACAGCCGCTTTCCCTGCCAACTGGGACGAGTGGAAAGACAAGCTTTCTGATGGTGGTACGGTAACTGTACAAGGCTCTTATGAATTTTTTGAGAAGAAAGGAACCCATCAGGTCAAGAAAGCTAAAATCCTTGCTTTCGAAGCGGGTGAGGTGGTTCCTCCTGTTGAAGCAGAATTGATATCAGTTGCAGACTTCATCAAGAAAGCAGATACTCAGAAACCATATAAATTGGTCGGTACTCTTGAAAATGTCGCAAAGGGTGATAGATTTTGGGGTTTTGACATCAATGACGGCACTGGTACCGTGACAGCCGCTTTCCCTGCCAACTGGGACGAGTGGAAAGACAAGCTTTCTGATGGTGGCAAAGTGACGGTAGTAGGTCCTTATGAGTTTTTTGAGAAGAAAGGAACCCATCAGGTCAAGAAAGCGACAATCCTTGCTTTCGAGACTGGCAACGTGACTCCAGGTCCGGAAAAGCCTGCAAATCTTAAAAAGGTGACTGTCAAAGAGTTCCTTGCCGCTCCGGTAGATGGTGCCACTTGGTACGAACTGACAGGAAAGATTACTAAGATTTCAGGTGCGGAATATGGTAACATTTATATTGAAGACGCTACTGGCCAGGTATATATTTACGGTCTTGTGAAAGAATTCGTTGAAAAAAATGACAAATCATTTGCTTCAATCGGACTCAAAGAAGGTGATGAGGTTACCTTGGGTACACTCAGAGCAGAATTCAAGGGAACCCCACAAGGCGGTGGAAGCACACCGGCTTTCTATATTTCTCATAAAGAGGGGCAGGGTGGAGATCCATCCAAGCCTGACGGAGAAGCCAAATGGGAATTTACCAGTTCTATCGCATACGAGATTGCAGATGCCGCCTATAAAGAGAAGGCAAAAATCAATGGACGGGATGAAGAAATTCCTGTTTTGAAATTGGGAAAAGGCAAGAGTTATGGAAAGGCCAATCTGGCTGTTCCTGCAGGTACAACCAAACTTGGTTTCTATGCAGTCGCATGGAAGGGTGATGCTGCTGTCCTCCAATTCGGAAACGGAACAAAGGTGGAACTGGAACGTGGCAATGATGGCGCAACCGGTACAAATCCTTATGCCATGAAAGACATTACTGCAATCGATTACTATGAGATTGAACTGAAAGGAGATGAAGGTACTCTTTCTGTAGAGACCGTTGAGATGGGAAAACGTGCCATTCTTTTCGGAATCAATCCTGTAAAATAATACTTTATGGAATAAAGGTCACGGGCTGCTGCAGGAGCGGCTTGTGACCTGTTTTTTAATTGACTGATTTCGTCTTCAGGACGGGACCAGTCATTTTACCCCCCAGATAAGATGAAATTCGGTAAATTTAAATTGTTTTCCGGGACGTTGATGGTCCTGTCGCTTTTGTTCCTTTTTTCTTGTGACAAGAATACGGGAGGGTCGGCTGATCCGATTATACAGATCAAGAGTGCAGAGGTGAGCCAGCGTGCTGGAGATATGTTTGTTTCTGTCCAGGCAGAAGGGCCCTGGAAGCTGAGTCTCGTGTTTGGAGACCAGGAACCATGGGCTGAACTCAGCACGACAGAGGGTGCCGGTTGCAAGAACAACATCATTCTTTCTTACAAGGAAAATACGGCAGATGAACCTAGAAAATTTGAAATTGCGCTGGTCGCTTCTGGTAAACAATGTTTTCAACAGATCATTCAGGCAGGAAAGTCGGCTCAGAAACCAATTGATCCGGACCGTCCGCCAATTAATCCTGGAAAATATGTCATCAACGCATCTTGGATGGAACTTCCAGACATGAGCGACAGCAATCTGGATTATGTCGCCCATCATTTCACAAACAAAGGAAGACGTTATCGCAATTATTCAATTGCCTATAGTGAGAAGGATGTGGTTTCTATCTGGGTGGCCTATCCGCTTTGTGCTTCCTATCTGGGAAGTCTGAAAAGAACCAACAAGTGGGCTTATGATCCTGTTTTGAAAGAATTGTCCCCTGCTCCATTTCACGGTTATGGCGGATCTATGGACAGAGGTCATCTTCTTCCATCGGGAAGTCGTACTTGCTGTGTTTCAGCGAACGAACAGACTTTCTATGGCAGCAATATGGCACCGCAGATCGGAAAGGGTTTCAATCAGAATATTTGGGCACAGTTGGAAGGACAGGTCAGAGGCTATGCAAAGCGCATAGATACACTCTATGTTGTTACTGGCTGTATTCTGGAAGGAAGCAGGGAGAAGTCTCGTGATTCTGACGGAAAACGGATAACGGTTCCGACAGGCTTTTATAAGGCTTTGCTTGCCTACCATGAGAATTCAACCTATTCCAAGTGGATGGGAGCAGCGTTCTACTTGGACCACAAAAGATATGATAGGGAAACCATCGTCAAGTCAGATGCCATGTCAATTGATGATCTGGAGAAGAAGACCGGCATTGATTTCTTCCCTCATCTGGTAGAAAAGATTGGTAAGGAAGAGGCAGAAAAAATAGAAAAACAAAATCCACAGAAAGTCGCATTCTGGTGGTAAGCATATCTGAATTATGAAAAAAATACTGTATTCAATCTTGGTTCTGCTGCTTGTCGGTACCAGCGCAATGGCCGGGACCCCGAAGACCAGGCAGAATTATGTCATAGGTTTCTATAACCTTGAAAATCTATTTGATATTTATGATGATCCTGTCAAACGTGACGATGATTTTCTTCCAGAAGGAAAGAACAAGTGGACAGAGGTCAAATACAAGAAGAAACTTCACAATATGGCGACCGTCATTGCAGATATGGCCAAGAAGAACGGTCGGTTCCATACGATTCTCGGTGTGAGTGAAGTGGAGAACAGGCTTGTTCTGGAGGATTTGGTGTCCCAGCCTGAAATTGCAGCCGCCAACTATCAGATTGTCCACTATGATGGACCGGACAGACGAGGTGTCGACTGTGCGCTTCTCTATAAACCGGATCAGTTCAAATATATTGAAAGTGAGTCCATCCCTTATACTTTTGAAGGCAGCAGCATTGATTTTGTAATGCCGAAGGAAGAACAGGAATATTTCAAGACCCGTGATGTGCTTCTGGTCCGTGGCCAGATTGCCGGAGAAGATGTTGCTGTCTATGTGGCTCATCTTCCATCCAGAGTCGGTGACAAGAAAGGTAGTCATCAGCTTAGAGAGCGCGGCGCTGAAATCATTTACAATCATTCCCAGCAGCTCATGAAAAGATACCCCGGTATCAAGATTATGGTGATGGGTGATATGAATGATGATGCGACCGATGCCAGTATGGCCGAATTCCTCCATGGCAGGGAAAACATTTCAGAGGTGGGAAGTGCTGACTTCTTCTGTCCGTTCACTTCTATGTTGAAAGCTGGCTACGGCACCTTGTGCTATCGTGGCGTATGGAGCATCTTTGATTTGATTCTGGTCAATTCTAATCTGGTCAATGATTCTGAAGGGCTCAAAATCCAGAAGTTCGGGAAAGGGAAAAAGGCATTCTATGGCCAGATTTTCAAGAAGCCTTATATGACCACCCAGAAAGGACAATACAAGGGCTACCCTTTCAGAACTTTCTCAAGAGGTGCATTTGTGGGAGGTTACAGTGATCACTATCCAACCTATATCGTAATAGGCAAATAAAAAATATCAAGAAAAATATGTTCAAGAAAGCAACGCTTCTCCTGATTATGGTTTTGTCATCATTTGTAATGTTGGCGCAGAATCTGGAAGGAGGTATTGAAGGATCCGTCGTCGAGCGTAGTGGCAGGACACCGATTGCTGGTGCAAAGGTTACTCTTTATCAGAGCGCTTCTGACGAATATGTGGATTCCCAGATTTGTAAAGAAGATGGCAAGTTCCTGTTCAAGGAGCTGTCAAATGGTATTTACAAAATGGTTGTGACCGCTACAGGTTTCACTTCCTCAGAGATTTTCGTTACCGTGGAAGGATATGTCAAAGATATGAGATTTGTATCTTTGATTTCTGACCAGAAGGTCAATGAAGTAGATGATTCCAGTTTTTTGGAATTTGATATGGACGCTTCCGGTTTTACGGATAGCCCTTCCATTTTGTTCTCATCCAATGATATATACAATGAGATTGTTGGATTCGGCTTCAGCGCTCTACGTTTTAAAAACAGGGGCTATTCGAGTGAAAGTCAGGATGTTTATTTAAGTGGTGTCAAGATGAACGATGCCGTGACTGGTTATTCGCCATTTTCTTTGTGGAGTGGCTTGAATGAAGCCATGCGCAGTAAGGAAAGTGTTATGGGGGCGGAAGTATCGGATTATGGTATAGGAGGTTACAATGGTCTCACCAACTTTTTCGCAACTCCTTCCACTATTCGTAACGGATGGAATTTCAGCGTGTTGAGCAACAGTGCCCTCTATCGTCTGAGACTGATGGCAACCTATGCTTCTGGTGAATCCGACAACGGCTGGTCCTATGCCTTCAACGTATCTGCCAGATTGGGTGGAAACGACTGGGTAAAGGGCGTGTTCTATCGCAATTTCGCCTACTATGCCGGTATCGAGAAAAAATTCAATGATGTGCATAGATTGGGGCTGACCATTTTTGCGGCTCCTGGTTACAGAGGAGCTCAGAACGCTTCCACTCAGGAGGTCTATGATCTTGTCGGCAGCAATATGTACAATTCCAACTGGGGTTATCAGAATGGCAAGGTCCGCAACTCCAGAGTCCGCAAGACCCATGAACCGGTCATGGTATTGAAATATACAGCCACTCCTTCTACTGACTTGGAAGCGTCTGCAACCCTGCTTTACCGTACCGGAAAGAATGGCTATACCGCATTGGACTGGTATGATGCCCCGGATCCGAGACCGGACTACTATAGAAATCTTCCAAGCTATTTCTGGAATGAGAATACCGATTATGGAAGACAGAATATGGAAAAATATGCTTGGGCTACAGAAGCTTGGACCACTAACGTGAACAATTATACTCACATGAACTGGGACAACATGTACAACATCAACCGCATGAATGAAGGCAAATACGGTCTTCGTTCCAAATATGTAGTGGAAGAAAGACGTGTCGACCAAAACGATGTCAATCTGAATGGCAATGTAAAATGGCGAGTGAACAATTTGTTCACATTGACTGGAGGACTTGATTTGAAATGGAACAGGACCGAATACTACAAGAAATTGGATGATCTGCTGGGAGGTGAGTACTATGTGGATATCGACTCTTTTGCAGAGCGTGATTTCTCGGCTACTCCAACCATGACACAGAATGATCTGGATTACTACATGAAGAACGGAGAAGCTCGCCTTCTGAAGAAAGGAGCCAAATATGGATATGATTATTATGCCCAAATCCGTAATGCCAGTGCTTGGTTTAACGGCAATTTCAAAGTAGGGAGATTTACTGCCAATCTCGGCGGTGAAATCGGTTACAATTCTTTCTGGAGAGATGGTCTGGTCAGAAAAGGTCTGTTCCCAGGTCTGGACAACAATGGAGACCCTATTCAGTATCAGGGCAAGGTGTTGACCACCTATGATGAAGACGGCAAGGCCATCACTTCCAAAGGAAAATCTGACAAGGCTTCCTTCTTGACCTATTCTGCCAAATTGGGCCTGCAGTATGTGTTCAACGGCGGCCACAGGATATTTGCCGATGTCGCTTACCTGAACGATGCTCCTACTTTCTCCCAGTCTTTCATTTCTCCTCGTACGAGAAATACGATGGTAAAGAATTTGGAGACTGTCAAAACCATGACTGCCGATGTGAATTATCAGTACAGCAACAATGGCTATGACTTGCGTGTTACTGGTTTCTGGACCAAGATCAAAGACCAAACCGACATGATGAGTTTCTATGATGATTCAGAACATTCTTTCGTGAATTTCGCGATGGTAGGCATTGATCAGAGACATCTGGGTATGGAACTTGGTTTCCGCACTCCATTCTTCCTTCATGGACTTTCTTTGGAAGGGGCTTTGAGTTTGGGTGAATATGTCTATACTTCCACTCCGAGAATGACCATGACCGTCGATAACAGTGCAGACATTGTTCGTGATGATGAAATGGTGCCATATTGGGCTTCTCATCCTGTTTTCCAGAAGGATGCCAAAGGAAACTATATTTATGCCGAAGAGGCCTATAATGAAGATGGAACTGTCCGTGAAGGCTTTCTTCCCAAGATTGACAAGAATCAGAAGCATTATGTGCCAAGCACTCCTCAGATGGCAGCCAATATCGGTTTCAACTACAAGACCCCGTCCTATTGGTTCTTTGAAATCAACGGACAGTTCTTCGCCAATTCTTATCTGGACATGAATCCACTTTACAGGACAGACAATGTGGTGGCAGGTCCGGACAAGGTGACCACACCGGTGGAACTGGAATACATGGCCGCACAGGAGAAATTCGATCCCGTTTTCCTGCTCAATGCGAGCATCGGAAAATCATGGATGATTGATTATAAATATAACTTCGGATTCTCTCTCAATATCAGCAACCTGACCAACAATACCGGTGTGCGTACCGGTGGTTATGAGCAGACTCGTCTTATCAAGAGTGTCAGCGGACAGAGATACTATCGTTTTGATCCGAAGTATTTTTATATGTGTGGCATTAACTATATGTTGAACCTTTATTTCAGATTCTAATGATGAAAAATATATTGAAGATGAATGTCCTCCTGCTGATGATCATTTCTTTGGCATCTTGTGAGGAATTTGAACCGGTTTTCACAGGAAAATATCCTGCACCGGAAGAACCTGAAATTGTAGAACTGACCGCCAATACGACTATTGCAGAGTTGAAGGCAATGTATACGAGCGGTCCTGAGACGATTACCAAGAATGTAATCATCAAAGGGCAGGTGACGACTAGTGACAAACAAGGCAATATCTACAAAAGTCTCTATATTCAGGATGAAACAGGCGGTATTGAATTGAAGCTGGGCAAGAATGCCCTCTATAATTCCTACAAGCCAGGACAGTGGGTCTATGTTGATTGCAATGGGCTGACAGTCGGGAAATACAATGGTATGCCACAATTAGGCTACAAGGACCCGACCGGTGAATATGAGACCTCTTACATTGATGCGCAATATATTATTGACACTCATGTGTTTCGTGGTCCGATGGCTGAGCCTGTCAAACCGAAAGTACTGACAGAAGCAGATTTGAAGAATCCGGACAATTATGGATGTTATGTGACATTGAAGGGATTATCTTATGGAAATGCCATTTTCTGTTTGTTTTACATCAATCCAAATTTAGGAAATGCCGCCAAGAAAGATAATAGCAACCGTGTATTCTTGGACAAAAAAGGAGGTAACTGGGGCATTACGACTTGGGCTATGTCCGAAAGGAAATTCACTGAAAATCTGGAGAAAGGTCTGTTTGATTCAGCCAGTGCGGCAGATAACAGCTTTACCGTAGCACAGCTCCGAAAGGATGGAAAGATCACCCCGACGGCCAATGCAGTGAGCCAATATTTCAAGATGGGGGCTGCTGATGTCCAGATCAGGACCAGTGGTTATGCCAAATTCTCTGATCTGGAAATAGATCCAGAAGTCATTTTAGGAAAGAAGACAATTGATGTCACTGGAATTCTGACAATTTTCAAGAATGATATTCAGTTTACACTCATTGATCTTGATGGAGTGAAAATCAATTGATAGATACTGGACCAATGGAAATTTGTCCATCCAATGTCTGAGTCAAGGCGGTGGATGGACATTTCTTTTTGTCGTTTTTCTTCAATATTTTTATATTTGGCTATTTGCCGCTTTACTGAGAAGGTGAAAAGATTTTTATTGACATTCGTTTCAATGATGACATTTGTTTCTTGTGATCAGAAAGGAAATCCGTTCCTTTCTGAATGGAATACTCCATATGGGCTTCCTCCTTTTGACCAAATCAAATACGAACATTACATGCCTGCTATCCGGGAAGGAATCGCTCGGCAGAAGGCACAGGTTGAGGCAATCGCCACCAATCCGGAACCTCCGACTTTTGCCAATACAGTCGAGGCGTATGAATTGTCTGGAGAATTGCTTGCCAAGGTGGAGGGGGTCCTGTATAATCTGTCTTTGTCTGACAATAGTCCAGAATTAGAAGAAATCATGGAAGAAGCAACTCCACTTCTTGCAGAACTGGAGGATGAAATATTCCTTGATTCAAGGCTTTTCCGACGAGTAAGGACACTTTATGAGGGTGACCAGTCCAATTGCACACGTGAACAGCAGATACTCCTCAAAAAGCTTTATAGAGCTTTTGAGCTCAATGGAGTCGGCCTTTCGGCAGAGCGGCAAAATCGTCTCCGTGAAATCAATAAGGGCATAGCTGTTGCCCAACAGAAATTCAGCAATCATCTGTTGGCGGAAAACAATGCCTTCGAGAAGGAATGCGGAGTTGAAGTTTCCGCCTATGGAGATACGATGACTACTTGTCCGGACCGTTCATTTCGCGAAAAGATGTTTCGTGCCTATTCTTCCCGAGGAAATCATGACGATGGGAATGATAACAAGCAATTGGTACTTGATATCATGAAACTTCGTGCTGAAAAGGCAGAGATGCTGGGCTTTAGGAATTTCGCTTCTTACCAGCTGGCTGATAAGATGGCGGGCAAACCGGAAACGGTTAATTGTTTTCTTGAGGAAATTATGTCTTGCTGTATGGAAAAGGCACGTGGTGATGTGGCTCAGATGCAGAAACTGATGGACGAGGATATTGCTGCAGGTCTGCTTCCTGCGGGTTCTTTTATTCAGCCGTGGGATTGGTTTTACTATGCGGAGAAGCTCCGTAAAATCGAATATGATTTTGATGAGGAGCAGGTGAGACCTTATTTTCAGTTGGATAATGTCCGAAAAGGCGCATTTGCGGCAGCGCATCAGCTTTATGGAATTGATATCGAATCTCTTCCGGCAGATCGTAGCCGGTTCGGAGTGCCGTCGGAAGGAGGGGTGCCGGTCTATCATCCAGAGGTGGAGGCCTTCAAGGTGACTGATGCGGACGGATCCTTATTGGGAATCTTCTATACCGATTATCTTCCTCGTGCTAGTAAGAGTGGTGGCGCTTGGATGAACAATGTACGTGAACAATATCATGATGCGAAAGGGGAGAATGTCCGTCCTGTCATCGTCAATGTCTGTAATTTGGCTAAACCGTCAGTCAATGTCGAAGGAAAAGAGATACCGTCTATTTTGACTCTTGACCAGGTGACAACTGTATTTCATGAATTTGGTCATGCTCTCCATGGACTTTTGACCCAATGCCATTATCATGATGTCAGCGGTACTTCTGTGGCTCAGGATTTTGTAGAGACTTTTTCTCAGTTCAATGAAAACTGGGCATTCCAGCCGGAAATATTGAAGAAATATGCATTTCATTACTGTTCTGGGGAATTGATACCTGCCGAGCTCGTGGAGAAGATTCATGCGGCATCTCATTTCAATCAGGGATTCCTTACTGGAGAAGTCACGGCTGCTTCTATTTTAGATATGAAATGGCATGAATTGACTTTGACTGAACTGCAGTCGCTGACGATCTCTGATATTGCTGCAATTGAAAACCGTTTCTGCAAGGAAATGGGACTGATTGCCGAGATGATTCCACGGTATCGTTCCACTTATTTCGGTCATATCTTTGACAATGACTATTGTGCAGGATATTATGGTTATCAATGGTCAGAAGTGCTGGATCAGGACGCTTTTGCCTATTTCAAGGAAAACGGTTTGTATAATCCGGAGATTGCTATGCGTTTCCGCAAGATTTTTCTGGAAAAGGGCGGCAGTGAGGAACCGATGCTTCTTTACAGGCAGTTCCGTGGCCAGGAACCAGATCCGCATGCCTTTCTCCGTGCCCGGGGACTGATGGAATAGAGCTTTCTGTCCGGTATTGAATAATCCCGTAGACCAACCGGTCTGCGGGATTTGCCATTTTATATATTCCAATCAGAAAACCGGATTTTTCCGGTTCCTGACTTCCAGATGTCCCGAAGGGACATATTCTGTCATTTTATCTTGCTGGTCAAGATTTTCATTTTTCCATTGTTCGGAATGAATTCTATAGAGGAAGAGGAGGCTGGGATGAGCACGGTTTCACCTTGATGTAGGTCAAGGGTATGTTGAACTTCGCCTTCCTGATCAATCAGTTGTCCATGGCCTTCAAGACACATCACCACCAGGAAAGAATCGGTCTCGGACAGATCCTCAGTCAAGGCTTTGTCCAGATCCAGGATAGAGGTGGTGAAATATTGGCAGTCCACCACTTCATTCACTTCATTCCTCTTGGCGGTGTAATGAGTCTTGTAATCTTCATAGACTGTATAGTCGATGGCATCCTTTGCCTGTTCTGTATGGAGCTGGCGAGGTTTGCCGTCCAGTCCGAGTCTGCCGTAATCGTAGATACGGTAGGTGATGTCTGAGGTCTGCTGTATTTCAGCGATGAAGCAGCCTCCACAGATGGCATGGATACGGCCTGCAGGCAGGAAGAAGATATCTCCTGGCGCCACTTCATATCTTTTCAATATGTCTGTGATGGTGTTGTTCTCGACTCGTCGGATATATTCTTCCTTGTCAATCTGTTCGGTAAGGCCTGTCAGCAGGTGTGCTCCTTCAGAAGTGCCTACGACATACCACATTTCAGTTTTTCCTTTGGAGCCGTTGTGTCTGATAGCTGCCAGTTCATCATTTGGATGGACCTGGATGGAAAGGTCTGACTGGGCATCGATGAATTTGATCAGGAGAGGGAACAGAGTGCCGGTATTGGCATAAATATGTTCTCCAAGCAATTCTTCTTTGTACTCTTCGATGACGGAAGTGATGGTACGGCCGGCCAGTTCTCCGTTTGCAATGATACTTTCATTGCCTCTTACACCAGAAAGTTCCCAACTTTCGCCGATTTTCTGGAGGTCGGTGGCAATCCCTTTGTAAGGAGCAATCTTTTCTCCTCCCCAAATGACAGATTTGAGGATGGGCTTGAATTTAAATGGATATAATGTGCTCATAATCAAAATTTCATTATTTCTTCCAGAGTGGTAGTACTGTCTGATTACGTTGGATCCGTTTAGGCTTCGTTCATCTGGTCCAGCTGATCCAATGCGAAGATGTAGGCTCCCAATGAAATGGCTTGGCTGGCTCCAATCGGAGACTTCATTATGCCGATGCGTTTCTGTGGATCGTAGACTACGGTCTTGTCGGTTCCGTAAACTTTGATTTCACGAGCTTCACCTTTGGCAAATTGTTCGAATTCATCAGGATTGTCCAGGTCATAAACTTTCATCTGGACACGATTGAGCTCGTCACCGGAAAGAGTGTGGATTTTGCCTCTCATAGTTTTGAGAAGGCTTGGCATAATCATGTCAGAACTATTCATCAGACCTCCTCCGATGCAGATGATGCCGTCCATCAGAGTGGCCGCTGTCGCCATGGCATCACCGGCAATTTCTCCGAGTTCAGCAAAGGCTTTTTGGGCGGCTTCTTTGTTGCCCGGTACTTTTCCCAGCGCGATGTCTGCGATGTCTTTTGGTTCCAGATTGCTGACATTTTCTCCACTTAATTCGGAATAGACACGTTTGATAGCTCTGATGGAAACTCCGTCTTCGATGATGGTGCCTTCTAGTTTCGGATGTTTCAGACAGAAGGTTTCCACGCAGGAATTGTCTCCTCTGTTCAATTTTCCGTCAATGACACAACCGATTCCGAAACCAGTTCCGAAAGTATAGCCAATCAGGTTGTGGTAGCGTTTGCTGCTGCCCAATTCTTCCAGACGTCTGTTTACGAGAGGAAGAGCGCCTCCCATGGCTTCTCCATAGGCATAGATGTCACCATCATTGTTGATGAATACAGGAACATGGAACTTGTTTTCAAGGAAGGGCCCTAGAGCGACTCCATCTCTGAATGAAGGGAAATTTGGAAGAAAACCGCCAATGATTCCTTTGGGATAATCAGCCGGTCCAGGAAAGGCAAAACTGATAGCGGAAGGTCGGGCGTCAATTTTTTCAATAACTCGATTGAATCCCAGAACAATGGTCTGCAGGCAGAGATCCAGATTCTGTGAATTGGATGGCAGTCTGACCAGATCAGTAATGAACTCACCACCCTTCATCGCACCGAATACCATATTGGTACCACCAGCATCAAGGGTGAGGACGATTCTTGAATCATTTTTATACATATGTTTCAATATATTATAGACTGTTGTAATTTATATTCTTTAAAGATAGGCATTTATTCGTTATGGAAAGCTAAAACCATTTGGTTTTTTCTGCCCCCATGCGGATGACCAGTTCTCCGCCGGCAACAATATCATTGTAATCGAGATAAGGGAGCGTATAGTCTTCTCCATTGAGCTGGATACTCTGGATGTACCGGTTTTTTTCACTGTTGTTTTCAGTGATGATGCGGAATGTTCCTCCCGATACTTTCAGATCTGCCTTCTTTATGGACGGACTGCCGAACCAGAAATGGGTGGATGCCGGTTCTACCTGGTAGAATCCCAAGCTGGAGAGGATGTACCAGGCGGACATCTGCCCTTCGTCTTCATTGCCTGGCAAGCCTTGTTCAGTATTGGTATACATAGTATTAAGTACTTCTCGCACCCTGTCTGCCGACTTCCAAGGAAGACCTGCCATGGTGTAGAAATAGATGATATGGTGGCTTGGCTCGTTGCCATGGGCATATTGACCGATAAGACCGCTCACGTCAGGTGAAGCATTCGCCCCTTCGATGTCACTTCTGGTATTGAACAGGCTGTCCAGTCTTTCTTCCACGACCTGGGTGCCACCCAGCATTTCTGTCAAATGCTCGAAGTCATGTGGCATCAACCAGGAGTACTGCCAGGCATTTCCTTCGCAATAATCGTCAGAACGATGGCTGGATGCATAGGGGTTGAATGGCATGGTAAATTCACCATTGGTTTTTTTCCCTCGGAAGAAGAGGCTTCCCTTATCGAAGTAGTTGCGATAGGAGTGGCTCCTTTCTCGAAAATAGCGTGTGTCCTCCACATTGCCGATTAGTTCGGCAACATTGGCGACAGCTGCATCTGCAATGGCGTATTCCATATCATAAGCGACTGATTCCATAAACTGGTCAGAAGGGATGAAGCCATATTTCATTCTCAAGTCTTGGCCTCTGTCTGGAAGCAAGGAACTGGTTTTCAAGGCATCAAAAGCCTTTTCTCTGTCTTCTTTGCAAAAACCTTTCACCAGAGCATCTGCTGTAGCTATGACACCTGGATTGCCGACCATGCAATCTGTCTCACAACCCATCAGGTGCCAAACTGGCAATTTCCCTTGCTGTTCATGAATGGACAACAGGGTATGAATCATACTTTCCATTCTTTCTGGTTGCATGATGCAGAGCAGAGGCATTTCAGCACGATAAGTGTCCCATAAAGAGAAGATGGTATAGGTGTCTTTTCCTTCACCATTGTAGATTCGGTCATCTGCTCCTCTATAATCTTGGTTTACATCGCAGAAGAGAGCAGGATGAATTTGGCTGTGGTACATGGCCGTGTAGAAGATGGTCTTTTGCTTTGGGTCGGATGTCTCGATGCAGATTCTTCCCAGAGCTTGATTCCATTTTTCCTTGGCTGCAGAAACGGTCAAGTCGAAGTCCCATCCATCTAGTTCCGCCTCCATGTTGGCTTGGGCCCCTTCTGTGCTGACAGGGGAAAGGGCGACTTTCAGGAGCACCTGTTCATTCTCAGCGGTCTTGAAGTTGAATTTTCCATAGACTACGCATTTCCCGGTCGGAAGTTCCGTCTCAACCAGCTCCTCGCTGTCGAAAGCCTTGGAGAATCGGGCATAGAAGAAAATTTTCTGATTGTTGGCCCAACCTTTGGAAAATCTATAGCCTTTGATGGTCTGGTCGTCTACGATTTCGATGCCGGTTTCCATGCTTTTGTCCCAACATCCACCATTTTGCAGATCAAATACGAGGGAGGATTGGTCACTTTTTGGGAAAGTGTACCGGTGGAAGCCGACTCGTTCAGTAGCAGTCATTTCTGCTTTGACCCCATAGCGGAGGAGCGGAACGCTGTAATAGCCAGGAACGGAAATCTCCTGACTGCGGTCTGCGTAGGAGCCTTGACCAGAAAGGATATCTTCAACTGTCCCCCTGCCCAACTGGATGTCTCCGACCGTCGGCATGACCGTTATATCGAAGAGATCCCCGATACCGGTTCCTTGAAGATGGGTATGAGAGAATCCGATGACTGTAGAATCTGATTCATGATAACCTGAGCACCAATCCCAACTCTGAGGAATGCTGGTCGGGCCTAATTGGACCATGCCGAAAGGGACATTGGCTCCGACAAATACATGTCCATGTCCACCACTACCTATTTTGGGATTGACAAATTGTGTAAGGTCATTGTCGCAGCAAGATTCACAGGAGGTCAGGCACAGAATTGCCGAGAGGATGGAAAACAATTTTATTTTCATAATGTGTTATTGTGAATATTGGTTATAGGTTCAGTTGATAAAAATTTATCATGAAGGGGCCTGTGCAGGTCCGATCATGATAAATCTGATATGATTCCGGAGGGGTCAGATCAATGGCTCAGCGGTCATGTCGGCCGGTTGAGGAATTCCCATGATCTTCAGCATGGTAGGAGCAATGTTGCAAAGGGCACCGTCTTTCACTTCTTTCACGTCGTCGCCTGCATTGATGACGATGAACTGCACGGTGTTCAATGAGTGGGCAGTGTTAGGTGTACCGTCTTCATTGACAGCGTAGTCTGCATTGCCATGGTCAGCGGTGAGCAGGACAGCGTAATCGTGAGCGATGGCTGCGTCCACTACGTCCTTTACAAGACCGTCAATGCATTTCACTGCTTTCTCAATGGCCTCATATATGCCGGTGTGACCTACCATATCGCCATTAGCGAAGTTGAGGATAATCATGTCCTCTTTCTCGGAATTGATGGCATCAATCAGTTTGGCGGCCACTTCCGGTGCGCTCATCTCTGGCTGGAGATCGTAAGTGGCTACTTTTGGAGATTTGACCAGGATACGCTCTTCGTTCTCGAAAGGTTCTTCACGGCCACCGTTGAAGAAGAAGGTGACATGGGCATATTTTTCTGTTTCTGCGATACGGAGCTGTCTCTTGCCTGCTTTGGCAACAGTCTCTCCCAATGTGTTCTTCACGATTTCCTTGTCGAAGAGGATGTGGACACCTTGGAAGGAAGCATCGTAAGGAGTCAGGCAGCAGAAATAGAGAGGCAGGGTATGCATGCCCTCTTCTGGAAGATCCTGCTGGGTGAGTACAGAAGTGATCTCACGGGCCCTGTCATTGCGGAAGTTGTAGAAGATGACAGCATCGCCTTCTTCAATTTTTGCAAGAGGTTGTCCGGTGGCATCGGTCACTACGATCGGTTTCACGAACTCGTCGGTAACGTCAGCATCGTAAGAAGCCTGGATACCCTCGATGGCAGAAGCGAATGCGTTGCCCTTTCCTTCTACGAGCAGGTCATAAGCTTCTTTGACACGGTTCCATCTCTTGTCCCTGTCCATTGCATAGAAACGTCCGCAGACAGTGGCAATCTTGCCGGTAGACTGGGCCATGTGCTTTTCAAGATCTTCCAGGAAACCTTTTCCGCTATGAGGGTCTGTGTCACGGCCATCCATGAAAGCATGTACGAATACATTGCTGATACCTTCTTCTTTGGCGACATTCAAGAATTCATAGACATGCTCCAGTGAAGAGTGGACACCACCGGTGGAGGTAAGTCCCATCAAGTGGAGTTTCTTGCCGGTCTTCTTGACATACTCATAGACAGATTTGATTTCTGGATTGTCCAGAAGGGTGTGGTTGCGGCATGCCATATTGATCTTCACGAGATCCTGATATACGACACGGCCTGCGCCAATGTTCATGTGGCCTACTTCAGAGTTGCCCATCTGGCCCTCTGGCAGTCCGACATATTCACCACATGCCTGAATGTGGCTGTGTGGATATTTCGCTCTCAGGGCATCAATGTTTGGAGTACCCTGTTTCCAAATTGCGTTTGAATCATCACATCTTCCTTCTCCCCATCCGTCCAGGATCATGAGAAGCACTTTCTTGTTCTTTTCCATTATATTGAAAATTTAATTATTTCTGTTGAAACTTATCTGTTCTCCGATTTAATTCAAATCAATATTTTATTTATTAAATTTGTATCTGCAAATATAGTTATTTGTAAGTAAGAATAGAATAACTAAAATCCGGTAATATGAGTAGAAAAAATGAAAGAAGATATGGTGGCGGCGATTCCAAGAAGAAAAATGAGGTTTTCAGGAAGAGCGTCAGAGAAAGGAAGAACATTCCAGATGTGACCGGCATCGCGCAGATGACCCGAGAAGGGTTTGTTTTTGTGAAGGTGGAAGGCCAGGAGGATGACATTTATGTCCGGGCCAACAAGACCAGGGGTGCATTGAACGGAGATATGGTCCGTGTCAAGATCAAGAGTCCGAAGACCACGACCAGAAGGATGGAAGGAGAGGTGGTGGAGATTGTGGAAAGATCTCAGAAGCCATTCATTGGAGTTCTACATGTTGTCGGAAATCAGGCATGGGTGCTCATGCAGAGCAAGAATATGCCATATGATATCAGCGTAGATGTGGTGGACAAGCAAGGAAACCGCAATGCGCTTTATGAACAGAAAGGCATGAAGGTGGCCGTCATCGTGGATGACTGGAGAAGGGGAGAGCCCAATCCTCATGGACATGTCATTGATGTGCTTGGACCGATGGGTGAGAATGATACGGAAATGCATGCTATCTTGGCGGAATATGGATTGCCTTACCGTTTTGAACCGGAAGTGGAAAATGCCGCAGACAGTATTTCAGAAGAGATTACTGCCAAAGACCTCAAGGGGCGTACCGATTTCCGGGATCGCCTGACCTTTACCATTGATCCGGCAGATGCCAAGGATTTTGATGATGCCTTGTCTTTCAGGGCTCTGGAGAACGGAAATTTTGAAGTGGGTGTCCATATTGCCGATGTCTCTTATTATGTGACCCCAGATTCTGTTGTGGACAAAGAAGCGCGAGCTCGTGGCACTTCTGTTTATTTGGTGGACCGTACCATTCCGATGCTGCCAGAGAAATTGTGCAACAAATTGTGTTCTCTTCGTCCGAACGAGGACAAACTGGCTTTCTCTGCCATGTTTGAAATCACTCCGCGTGGAAAGGTGTTCAACCAATGGTTCGGCCGTACCGTCATGAGGTCAGACTATCGTTTCGCCTATTCCACTGCCCAGGAAATCATTGACCGGGCAGATGAAATCATGAATGTGGAGATGCACGATGATTCCGATCAGAAGGTGCTGGTGCCGGTGGAAACCAAAGAGGCTGTCCTTCAGCTGTGGCATTTGGCCAGTATTCTGAGGAAAAAACGTTTCGCAGAGGGAGCCATCAGTTTTGAGCGTCCTGAAATGAAGGTTGTCGTGGATGAAAAAGGCAAGCCGACAGATGTCCGTCAAGTCTTCACGAGGGAAGCCAACTGGCTTATTGAGGAATTTATGTTGTTGGCCAACCGTTCAGTGGCGGAATTCATTGCAACGGAAGGTCATATGGACGGCAAAGAAAGAAAAAAGGCGAAGACTTTCATCTACCGTGTCCACGATGAACCGAACGCCGAGAAATTGATGAAAGTCAAGGATTTTGCCGGCTTCTTCGGCTACAAGACCGAATTGGGAGAAGAAGGAAACGGCAGAAAGATTGCCAAGGAACTGAATGCCCTGCTGGATTCCGCCAAAGACAAGCCGGAGTTCCAGGCCATTGAGATTCTGGCTCTCCGCTCCATGTCCAAAGCTTGTTACAGCACGGACAATATTGGCCACTATGGTCTGGCTTTCCGCTTCTATACCCATTTCACCTCTCCAATCCGCCGTTATCCGGACACCATGGTCCATCGTCTTCTGGCGATGTATCTGGATGGGGCTTCTTCCCAGAACAAGGACTACTATTCCGCACAATGCCAGTATGCTTCCGAACGCGAAGTCATTGCCGCCAATGCGGAGAGAGACAGCGTCAAGTACAAGCTGGTCGAGTTCATGCAGGACAAGGTCGGTGGAGAATACGACGGCCACATTTCCGGTCTGACCGAATGGGGTATGTATGTTGAGGTGGAACCGACCAAGATTGAAGGAATGGTGCCGCTGCGTGACATCAAATCCGATTTCTTCGAATTCGACGAGCAGCATTACAAGATTGTAGGCCGCCGTACGGGAGTCGTCTATCGTCTGGGTGATCCGGTGCGTATCCGCGTCAAGTCCACCAATCTGGACCAGCGGCTGCTGGATTATGAACTGATCGAGACCGAATTGGAAAGCAGAGTGGAGGAAAGGCGTTCCTGGAAAGAAGCCAGCGGCACCCGTCCGTCCGGCAAGGAAAACCGGAAGAGCAGCCGTTCAAAACGGGAAGAGGAACGTCGCAAGGGTCAGAGCCGTTCCAAGAAGAACTTCAGCAATCCGGAGCCGGTTGTACAGGAGTCTGTCGCAGATCCGAAAGAGAAAGTCCAGCTGGCTGACTACTCCGGGGCGGATGGAGAAACCTACGGATCCCGCAAGTCTGCCATCAAGGCCGTCATCAAAGCCGCCAAGGAGGCCAAGAAGAAACTGGAAAAGTCTTTCCGCAAATCAGAGAAGACCCCTTCCAAGGCCAAAAAGACCGACAAGCCCAAGAAGAGCGACAAAGCCAAAAAGACCGACAAGGTAAAGAAAAGCGACAAGCCAAGGAAATCTGTCCAGACCAAGAAGACAGAATCCTCTGACAAATAGCACGAGATAAAGGAAAAGGCGTATCCCCAACGGATGCGCCTTTCTTATAATCTATACGAACAATTCCCTCAGCACCGCCAGCGATTTGATATGGAGGGTCGTTTCCGTATGGAATTCGAGATAGGAGATGAAGTGCTCACACAACTTGTTGCGGGTTTCCCCCTTCATGCGCACCAGCATGGAATCTTCGAAGCCGGAATTCATGAAAGTCCGTATTTTGTCCGCTTCCTTCCCGGCAAACGGCTCCATGTCTTCCCAAGTCGGTCGGAATCCCATGGCCACGGCGAGTTCCAGCAGAAACCGGATATGAAAATTGGAGAAATCCTCTTCAATGGCATCCAGCAGCAGAATTTCCCGGATGCACCAGTCGTAGAAGCCCTCTTCAATGCCCCCTTCCCGGAGAATCTTGAACAGCACTTCGCTCATGAAAAGAGTCATGGTGTTCTTGTAGAGATTGTTGCGGATGCCGAACAGCGGAAAGCGGGTCGAGAAATTCCGTGCATTCCACAGGTTGGCCCTGGGATTGGGCTGGATGTCCGCCTCGATGATGTTCAAAGGCAGGAACAAAGCCATATTGGCCTTCTTGCCCAGCTTGACAAAGAAACTCTTCCTTCCATATTCCTTGCTCAAAGTGTGCAGGATGATGGAATTCTCTTGGAATTTGGTAAAATTCAGGACAATCAGTTCGGTATTCTCTGTCATAAATTCAAAAATTTTCCCCTTCCCCGTTTCACGGGAAATGTTCATGTGGGCAAGACAAAGTTACAAATAAAAAAAATCTCAGGTGGAAACCTGAGATAAATATATTGAAATGAATTAGTTTCTTGAAAATGGATTTACGGTCTCAGCCCCAAAGGCTTGAGCCGTAGTCCAATGGGATTATTGTTGGTGCGGCATCGGAATGCCCGGCCATCAAAGCGCGTGGATGAAGTCTGCCATTGCACGGAGAGCCCTGCCTCTGTGAGAAATCATATTCTTCTCATCGTCAGACAGTTGTGCCATGGAAATCCTTTCTACATTAGGAACCAGTTCTCCCTCTTTTCCAGGAATGAAATCTGGAATGAAGACTGGATCGTAACCAAATCCGTTGGTACCTGTCTTTTCACGGGAAATGATCCCTTCGACCGTACCGTCGAAGAATTGCCAATGTCCATCTAGAACCAAAGTGATCACGGTTCTGAACCGGGCCCTTCTCGTTGCGTGAGGAGTGGCTAACCCGTATTCCCGGATCATGGATGCTTCTTTCTCATGAAGTGCCATTTCAGAAAGAAGTTTTTCCATATTGGCTTGGAAGTCATGGTTTTCACCAGCATATCTCGCTGAATAGACACCCGGAGCCCCCTTGAGGATTTCTACCTCCAGACCGGTATCATCTGCAAAGCAATTGATGTTGCAGTGGTCCTTGATGTATTGCGCTTTTTGTATGGAATTCTCCTTCAACGTTTTGCCCGTTTCGGGAATTTCTTCCACAACTCCCATGTCAGCGGGAGTCGCCAATTCATAATCCCCGCCTAAAATCTCTTGCGCTTCACGAAGTTTTGCAAGATTGCCTGTTGCAAATACGATTTTCATAATGACGAAAATTAAAATTTTTATACATTGCAAAGGTATGAAAAACTACATAAAAAATATAATTTTCTTAAATTTGTGCTTCTAGGCACAACTATTGCCGATATGCAATCATTAAAACGATAATGAATCCTGTCATGATCTTTCTTGGATTGTGACTAATTTTGTACGATATGATGAAAATGAGAAGAATGATGGTCCTCCTGTCCGTGATGATGATGGCAGGAACCATTTCTTACGGTCAGAACAAAGACCTCCAGAAACAGAAGTCTTCTGAAGTGAAGGCGCCACACAAATCCAGAAGTTTCCAGATGGGACAGTGGGTGCAGATCAACAATGCCATCCTCAAGGAACTGAACGCTTCGTATGTGGATTCCTTGCCACTGTCACGTATGCAGATGGTCGGCATCAATGCCATGCTTGAAAACCTGGATCCTTATACCATGTATATTCCGGAAGAAGACCGTGACGATCTGCAGATGATGCTCAACAAGTCTTATGGAGGAATTGGCGCATTGGTGTACAAACCCAAGAAGGAAGGCAATCTGCTCATCAATGAGCCTTATGTCGGCACACCTGCCGCCCGTGCCGGTCTTGTATGCGGCGATGAGGTGCTCGAGATAGAAGGAACCGTCACGAACGGTCTGACCGCCCAGCAATGTACCGACAAAATGAAGGGTAATCCGGGCACCGGACTGAAGATGAAGGTCCGCAAAGTACGGACCGGAGAAATCAAGGATGTGGTGCTGACCCGTGAATATATCCATCTTTCTGATGTCTCCTATTATGGAATGCTCAATGATACCACCGGCTACATTTCGCAGACGGGATTCACTACCAACGTATCCCAGGCCGTCAAAGATGCATTTCTTGACCTCAAGAAACAGGGCATGACCAAACTGGTATTAGACTTGAGAGGCAATGGCGGCGGTCTGATCAATGAAGCTGTGAGCATTGTTTCCCTCTTTGTGCCGAAGGGCTCTCTGGTCGTCAGCCAGAAGGGAAAATCCATCAAGGAGGAGGTGAAACTCTATACAACGCAAGAGCCGGTAGATACTGAAATCCCTATCCTGGTTATGGTGGATGGCGGTTCTGCCTCTTCTTCAGAGATTGTATCAGGAGCCCTTCAGGACATGGACCGTGCCACGATTATGGGAACACGCAGTTATGGCAAAGGTCTGGTTCAAGGAATCCGTCCGCTTCCTTATGGCGGCCAGCTCAAAGTGACTGTCGCCAAATATTATACTCCTTCCGGACGTTGTGTCCAGGCATTGGATTATGCGAAAAGGGGAGAGGACGGTAGTGTGAAGGCCATTCCGGATTCTTTGACCCACGAATTCCGTACCGTCGGCGGACGTGCTGTCCGTGATGGCGGCGGCATCACTCCTGATGTGGAGATCAAAGCGGAACCGGCCAGCCGGATGTTGCTGGTCCTCTTCTATAATGGAATCATGGAAGATTTCATCATGGAATATGTCAAACTCCACGACCAGATCGGAGATCCGGACAAGTTCCATCTGGACGATGAAGATTTTGACCTCTTCGTCAAAGTGGCGATGGGCAAGAAATTCGATTACCGTTCAGAGTCCAAAGCATTGTATGACAAACTGGTAGAAAGTCTCAAGCAAGACAAGATACAGGACAAGGTGGCAGAACAGCTCGATGCGTTGGATAAGGTGCTCAATATGGACAAGGAAGAATCTATCCGTATTCACAAGACAGAGATTCTTCCTTTGTTGGAGAGAGAAGTGGTGGCAAGATATTATTTTCGTCCACAGGCAGAGAAACATGCCCTTCAGTACGACATCCAGCTGAAGAAGGCATTGGAAACGCCGCTGGCCGACTTCTCCAAACTGCCTGAGAAGAAATAAAAGCCTGCCGAGACAGTCAATCGAAAAGCAGAGGTACGGACCTCTGCTTTTTCTTTTCCTGAAGGACCAAAATCCTTGAAAATAGGAGATGAATGCTTCAAAACATTCTTGTTTAAATGTTATATGACTAATTGATTTTAAGCGGTTTCTGTAATTTTTCCAAGCAGCATGCAGGAAGAAGGAAGGCAATGAGGCCACATACAATCCAGAAGATGGCTACCGGCATGAAATTATAGTCGGCATTTTCTGACAGACCCGTGCTTTGACCTCCTTGAATCAGGTATCCGCTCACAATGTCCTGGATTCCGACCGCAATGTAACTGGAAATTCCGACTACTCCCAGTGCCGCACCTGTCGCTTTTCGAGGGACAATGTCCAGTGCCATCAGACCGGCCACTATGCAGTACAGGACACCAATCGACAAACTGAAAACACCGATATAAACAATGTTAAGGAAAGCTCCTCCCTTTGTAAACAAGAATGTTATAAGTGTTATGGTACAGATGATTCCGGAAATGATGATTGGTTTGATTCGATTTCCTCTGAACAGTTTGTCAGACAGCCAGCCGGCGCAGACCGTTCCGGCAATTCCGAAAGCCTCGGCGAATCCGATGACCCAGGCCGCTTCAGTCAGGCTGAAATGTTTGGCTTTCTGGAGGAACAGGATTCCCCAGTTTGAAAGACCATATTGGGTAATGTAGATGAAAGCGCTGGAAATGGCGATAATCCAGATTCCCGGATGTTTGATGACTGCCTTGTGAAGTATGCTGATTTTCTCTTTATCGGTCTTTATCGGTTCTTCGCCTGCCAGTTCTTGGACAGATGGGAGACCTCTGCTCTCGGGAGTATCCGAAACGAAGAACAGGATGATGGCTGTACCGATCAGACCGCCTGCTGCGGATACGATGAAACCATACTCCCAACCCCACAGAACTACGATATGTCCGATGAGTACCATGGAAATGAATTTTCCGAGATAAGGGGTGGCGCTGAAGATACTATAGAAAGTCCCTCTTTTATTCAGAGGAAACCATCTGGACAGGCTGATGACACCTGGTGGAGCTCCCATGGATTGGACCCAGCCATTTGCACCCCATACGAAGGCAAATACGAGAAATAGGAGGAGGGATGAAATCTGCACCCATCCATAAAGTAGTCCGAATGCACCCATAATCAGATTGATCAGGGCAGATACCAGCAGACCGGTTGCCATGAACCGGCGGATATTGCAGTAATCAGCGATGAAACCATTGGTGAATTTGCCCAAAGCATAGATGAAGGAAAAGGCGGAACCGATCAATCCCAGCTGTCCGGCAGTCAGGATACCGTCATCAATGATCGGCTGCTTGACCACACTCAGAGTCATCCGGCAAATGTAATATAGGCTATAGGCGGCAGTGACCCCCCAGAAGGTGCTGTTTCGGAGACGGATATAGGTGGAATGTGTCTTTTCCAGAGGTACTTTTTCTGTCGAAGGGTCTGAAATCTTGAAAAATCTCTTAGGAAGCCTCATATCTTCAATTTAATATATCTTTTGGGGGATACCATGATGCCGGTCCCACAATGGGTTTGCAAAGGTACATATTTTTGAGAAAAAGGCAATCATGCCTATTTCAAAAAGGCAAATGTCCCTTTCTTTTTAGAGTAAATGATACTCTGATATATTGTACGGACAATCAGATGCATCGTGTAGGAGAGCAGCAATATGTGCAATGCTTCTAATTCGTGGATCGTTCCGGTTTCCTGTACTACTCCATATATAGAGCCGATGCCGAACCAGATCAGATAGAAGCCGACGACAGACCAGATGGAGGAGTTTCTCATTTCATGTGTGCAGGTGGCTCCTATATAAATGCCGTCCCATACGAAAGCGGGACAGCCGAAAATAGGGACGAGCAGCATCCAGATGATGAAATGTTTGGAAAATTCCACGATTGCCAGATCTGAAGTCATCATTTTGAAGAGAGGAATGGCAAATACTCCGTTGATGATAACGAAAAGCAAAGCAATTGACATGCTCCAGATGAAGGTTTTCCGGATGGTCTGCCGGACCATTGCCGGAAGACCCGCTCCAAAGAATTTTCCAGTGAGGGCTTCACCTGCATAGGCAAATCCATCTGTGAAGTAGGAGAAGAACAACATCAGTTTCATGATGATGGCGCTGGATGCCAAGGCCATGTCTCCATATTTTGCAGACAAGGTTGTGAATCCCATATAAATTCCAGCAAAACATGCACTTCGGATGAACAAATCCCCATTGGTCTGGAAGAATACACGGGTACCTGGACTGTAGTAGACATTCAATGCTTTTCTGATTGTGTAGTGATGGAATACCATCGGACGGTATTTTTTCCAAAGGACAGTAATGGCAAGGGCCAGTCCAGTATATTGGGCGATCACTGTTCCTGCAGGAATGCCTTTGAAACCAATACCATCCCAAGAACCGATTCCGAAAGCGAGCAGGGCGCTGGCAATCATATTGGTGAACACTACGGTCAAATCGCTCATCATGGAACTGACCGTATCCTGCATGCCGATGAACCAACCTTTGAATGCCATCAGACTGATTGCGGCTGGAGCTGCCCAGATTCGGATATAGAAGTAGGTTGAGGCCAGTTCTTGGGTCGCTGGAGTACATTCTACAAACAGAAATACCAGTTGCACTACAATCCATTGGATGGCTAACAAGAAAAAGGAAGAGGCAAGGGCGATGCAAATTGAGCGGGAAAAGGTATCTGCTGCCGCCTGGAAATCGTTCCTGCCATAGGCTTGCGCCGTCAATCCTCCTGTTCCAGCTCTGAGAAATCCGACAGAAAAGTAAATAAGGTCGAAAATCATGCTGCCGATGGTAATGCCTCCAATCAAAATGGCTGACTCACCATTTTTCACGTCTAAATGTCCTGCAATGGCGATGTCTACCATTCCCAGAATTGGGATTGTAATATTGGCCAGGATGCTGGGTAAGGCCAGTTTCAATATGTCTTTATTCAATCCTTTCATTTTCCATTTGAACAAACAATAGGTACGGAAGCGAAAACAGCACCTTTAGAAACTATCTGAATTTTGTGTCCTCTTCCAGCATGCCGAGGTAAGAATTGTAGCGTTCCGTACTGATCTGTCCTTCTTCTACGGCCGTTTTCACGGCACATCCTGGTTCATGTGTATGTGTACAAGGAGTGAAGCGACAATCTTGGGCCAGCTTCAGCATTTCTGGAAAGTAAAGTGCAATTTCTGCTTTTTCCAGTGAGACTAATCCGAAGCCTCGGATTCCTGGAGAATCAATAATCCATCCGCCATTTGTCAGATTGTACATCTCGTATAGGGAGGTTGTGTGCTTCCCTTGGAGATGGGCGATGGAAATCTTTCCGATTTTCGGATCCAATGCCGGATCCAACGCTTTGATGAGTGAAGATTTTCCCACGCCTGATTCACCGGAGAACAGACATACCTTTCCTTTGCAGTCTTCCCTCAGTAAATCGATGCCTTCTCCTGTCTTCACTGAAGTTTCGACTACCCGATAGCCTGCATTTTCATAGATGTCATGGAAATATTGGATATATTCTGTGGCATGTTCTCTGTAAAGATCCACCTTGTTCATCACGATGGTTACAGGGACGCCATACACTTCACAGGTTACCAGAATGCGATCCAGAAAAGGCAGTTTGATCTCTGGAAAATAGAGAGAGACGACAATGTACACCATATCCAGATTGGCGGCAATCACATGGGATTGTCTGGAAAGGTTGGTGGATTTTCGGATAAGGTAATTCTTGCGGTCCAAGATTTCAGAAATGGTGGCCGGCTGGTTTTCCGTAATCAGACTTTTGTAGTCCTCCGTCCCTTCCGGCACGTCGATTTCATAATTCACCCGGTCGCCAACGGCAATGGGATTGGTGGAGTCAGATTCCTTCAATCGGATTTTCCCTTTCAATACAGCAGGGAAGGGCCTCCATTCCGGAAGCTCTGACAGCAGGAAATTGCTTCCTGCATTCTTGATGACTGTAGCAGTGCCTTTTACCAGCATATTTTTTGATCTGTCCGGTATTTCCCGGTAATTACATATATCTGCAAATATAAGTTCTTTCAGATGAATTATACCTATATCCTATATAGAAAAAGCCATTCCGGTCATTCTGGCTGGAATGGCAGTAAATGACTGTCGGCAGTCCTGTGGATGCTATGGAATTGCTGTCGGTCCAGCATAGGAAATCATAGGATTGATTTCATAGATGAACCAAGGAGTCGCATCGCCATTGTTTTCAATGCCAAACTGTCGGCTTTGTTCATTGTAAAGGATGGCACTATGTGTCCACCATAAATTTTGGTAGAATTGTATCATCGGCTCATTGTTGTAAGGTTCATAGTAAATAATCATTCCTGTTTTGCTGGAACGGAATTGTTCGTCAAGAGAATTGGCGGTTCCATATTGCTGTATTTGGGCTTCTGTATTTTTTCCGTGGAATTTGAATAAATTGCTGGCATCCAGTTTGCCGCCATGGTCTGCTGGTGCGGATAATGCCAGTTTTTCCCCATTGTCAAGACGCCACCATCTTTTCTGGAACAAGTCTTTCTGATTTTCGTCTTTCGCTACGAACCCATAGTATTTTTCATTTTCAATATTTTTGATGTTGGTAATTTGTTTTCCAAGTTGGAAAGATTCCATCATTTTCATGACATACTGTTTCAGAACCCGTCCTGCTTTGGTCCGGTATTCAATGATAATGTCTCCATTCAAGTAAATCGGGGTACTGGCAGTGAAAGTTTTGGTCGGGATGTCAAACTCAATATCAACATATTTTCCATCAATCCAGATTTCGGTATGCGTGAACAAAAGTTTCAGATCGGCAACTGAGGTCGCTGCTTGTCCGGCAGTGCCTGCTTCTCGCATATTGACCTTGAAGGAAAGATATTTAGGTGAGCCAGGCATGAATTTGGAGGATGGCTTTTCTCCTTCAATGCGAACATCATACAGTTCTGTGATATTGAGGACTGGAATGGTCTTCGTTATATTGGTCTCTATCCCCATATTGTTGCCTGCAATAATTTTGTAAGTGTAGAGTCCGAGTTCATTGTACGCACTCGCATTTTTCCCGGGAAGAGGATGTCTTTCTTTGTAATCTCTGCTATTGGGATAGACGGTACGTGAGTAAGTGTTATGCCCATGACGGCTTTCTGTAAAGGTGATGCGGTCTAATCTTCCTCCGTTGGATGTCGCTCCCCAATCCATTATATTTTCGTCTCCTAATAGAATGATGTCAGGCCCGTCTATAAATGGGAAAATTTGTCCCATTTTTTTGAGGGAGATGTCTGCGACACATCTGATGGAGGCAGCAGTTCTTCTGTTGGCGAAGTCTGTGAAAATCTTGTTGTTGTAAGTAAAAGAATTTTTTCCATGTCCGTCGTTGCCTGAGGCCGATCCGATTTCTGTCCATGGCGCAGTCTTGGACAGATAGGTTCTTCCTCGGTGATTGTTAGGCTCTGGGTAGATGCATTTGTTCATATAGTCACCTTTTTCTCCTACGTATTTCCAGGCTGCAGTCAGGGATGAGTTGCCTCGGTCAACTCCTTTATAGCCGGCGAGTGGAAAGGCAATGTCGATAAGCTGGTTCTCAGAACCGGTGAGATTATATATATAGGCATTTCCTTCCAGAGTGGCAAGATGGAAGTATTTGCTTAGCAGCGAACCTAATTCCTCTCCAGGTACTCTATATCCGAAAGGACAAGGGTCGTAGATAGTTTTTTGATCGGAATCAGAAGAACCCCATAGTGTGTTGATTCTCTGGTAGAGCCAGTCGTATGCATAATATGGCGGAATATCAGTTGGGAGAATAAGGAACATGGGATTGGCAATGCCATCCTCGATGGTTGGTTTCCCTCGTTCGATGACGCCGGCATGATATAATTTATTTCCATAATAATCATAATAAGGGATCGTTGCCGTACTTTGTGGACGGTAGTTTGCTTCTGGGGGAGGCATGGACGGATCTTTTCTTCCCCATTGGTAATATAGTCCATAGGTGCTCAATTCTCCTCCTTTGTCGGAGGCAAATTCAGAAGTCGCTCCGAGATTTCTATCCATAATGCCGATAATCTGGTTTCCAGATTTGATATCATATCTTTGGGGTTCGTCTGTTATCCAAATATGCCAGCTCCAGAGTATTTTCCCATTTTCATCATAGGCGGCGATGACGGCGTTTCCTTCTTCAAAATCTTCTCCTTCGGTGGTTGGTGGCTTAACTTGGAATCGGATGTAATCGTAGAGAAATTCGACTTGCGTTACAAGTCCTCTTTTGGATTCCCATATTAGACCGGCAGAGACAGGGTGTATTCTGCTATTTTTTTGAGGAAAATTATCCAGTATGCCTTCCTCTCCATTACCGATGGTGTTGGCAAGGAAAGTGAATCCGTCATAATAATGTTTATTGCCTTTTGGATCGGTATATTGCAGGGATGGATTTACGATGTAGCTGTTGGCCGTCTTGTAGCGGTATATTTGATGGGAATTGTCCCCAAATGTCTCCCCTGTAGTAAGGTCATAGTACGTACCTTCTGAATTTTCTAGGAGCAACGTGGAAATAGTATTGTTCGCTCCAAAGTCCAAAAGGATGCTGTAAAGATATCCGGGCTGGAAGATTTCTGTTGTCTGGAGAAAGTGTCCGGCAGCATCTTTTTCTTCTTGTTTCCAGTCTACTTTGACAGAGTAGATGCCGGAATCTGTATGGATATCCAGAAACAAGTCGGTCTGGGGGGCGATAAGCGCATGGCCCAGGTACAATTTATTTTTTTCAGAGGTTCCATCTAGTGTAGGCGAATCAAGTACTGTTTCCATATCATCTGCAAGAGTGTTGTCTCCAAAAATAGGAGTCTTGACAAGAGGAAATGAAGTCAGGTCATTTTTTGAAAAATGCGCTTCTCCATAAGTCCTTCTTTCTATAGGCTGGTGGAGGGTTCCATTTTTCCACTCAGGTAAACTGACGGAAGGAATGTTGACCGAACAAGAGTGTGGTTGGTTCCGTACAATGACTTTCCTGATTTTCCCCCACATGGTGGCACTTTGTGGCGAATTTTCGGAAAAAGCATAAATCTTCACGGCAGAAAGATAGTGCTTGTACCGGAAACAGTTATTGTATTCCGGAGCATGTTCATTCATTCCGAAAGGTTGCCTGTAGATGGATTCTTGGGTGATTGGATGGATGTTGCTCGGATGGGTAGTGGAAGCCTGGTGCCATTGTTGTCCTTCTCGTGCTTCACTGACCATGATATCTGTTTCTCCATTCAGGTTGTTGAAAAGAAGGCGGATATTGCCGTCTGGATATTTTTCATAACTGTTGTAGCCGGTATTCGCTTCTCGATAATGTTTAAGTTGGGTGGATGAAGCTATGCCTTCTTCTTTATGGAGAGGGCAGGTAATTGGATACCAGCTGATGAGTCTGGAATGATAGAAGGTGGTATCTGCCTTTTTCATGGCAGTTTGTGCAGGGTGTATATAATTGGCATAATGCTGGATGGGATTCAGTATGACGGACCGCATATAGCCATGAGACTGGTCGCCGGGTGAGGTGGTGACAGAACCTTCTGCCAGAAAACCTTCGTCCCATGTCGGGAAGGTATACAAGCCTTTCCCCTGTGTTCCCGTTTGTTCATCGATACGAAGGAATTGGACATGGAGCTGTCTGGAGGTTTGTGCATTGATGAGAGATCGGGTCGCATATGGCGGAAGGGGGTCTTCATCGGAGGAAAGACCTTTCATTGCCGGCAGAATTCGATTGTCTGATTGGGTTGAAGAGATTGGCGGATCCATAGGGCTGAGTGTTTCTTTCAGACAAGAGACACTCAGCAGCGGGAAAAGAAGGAGGCAAGTCAATATTTTTTTGTTCATGATCATTTTTTCTAATCTTTTTGGCAACGTACAGGATAGGCATATGTGGATGGAATGCCCCAATAACTTTTGTTGTTTACTGTCTGGGAAGTATAGATAGTAGTATTATAGAAGCTTAAAACGTTATTTTCCGGCCAGTAACATAAGCTTCTTGAGCCGAATCCAGCTGGCGTGCTGGAGTGGAATCTTCCTATTTTCCCCACTTCCCTGAATTTCCCATCGGAACTGTCAATATAGCCGGTATATGGATACCAAGTTCTTGAAAATCCCGTCCTTTCCAGAAAAATTCCAAAATCATTATAGGAGGAATATTTGGTCGCATTTACATTACCTGCATCTTTATAGGTGTAGATGGGATCTCTTTGAGCAATGTCCGCATAGGTCCATATCAGGTAATAGGCAACAGAATATCCAGGCGGGCAAGGATCATACATGGTTTTGGTGGATGTTTTTCCTAGAGATCCGGCCATGGATGAATACCCCCACATTGATGCTTGATTGGCGGTGTTGCTGAAACATTGGTTTTCCATTCTGTTTTCGTAATCTTCAAGAGTGAAGTTTCTGGGAACATCTTTCCCTTTGAACAGGTCGTCTTGCGACAGATGGTATCTCATTGGGTGTTCAACGGAATTTCTAACGGTCTTTTGGGCGGGTTGGTTGGTAGTGGATTCCAATCCATTCATTTGAATCCAGGTCTGATTGTCCTCATCATATTTCCACCAGATAGAATAATCTGTTCCATTCTTTCTATTGGGACCAGGGAAAGGATCTTTCCGTCCCCACTCGTAATAGAATCCAAGAGAACCTAGATATTCTTTTTCTGTCGGGTCATTTGTGGGGATTGTGGTCGCTCCTAAAAAACGGTCCATTACAGCATAGTCGTAGGAATTGTGTATTCTAGGTTTTTCGGTCAGCCAAATATGCCAGCTCCAGAGCAGGTTTCCTAGCTGATCTTTGACCCCGACTATCAGATTCCCTTTTCTTGGACTCGTGACAGAAAAGTAAACATAACCATCAGAATGGACTAATCCGTCCTGAATGAATGAGATGGGTACCGGATTGTGGTTTGGATTGTCGTTGCCATCCGTACTGGACAAATCTCCTTGCCACCACAATGGTACCACTTGATAGGCTTTTTCGGAGATATCGGGAGTGAGATTTTCTGAGATATCAATGGACTTGCCACTTCCAGGTGCAGTCAGTTGTGCAATTCCATTGCCTCGGATGTCAGCTCTGAATTTGTAGATGCCTGTTTGTGATATGATATATGAATTTGCTGTTTGATATTCACTTAGATTCTTGATTTCATGAATGGAACGTTTTGATACGCATCGGACCGGCAATGCACAGGTCGGTTGTCGCTCTTCGATTTTTTCGTCACTTGGAGTCTTGTCGTTTTGCAGGAGACAATCAAGTGAAAAAGGACTCCATACATTGGGGCGTGGCTTTTTTAAAAAATTGAGAGAGCCAGACCAAAGGTAGGCACCTGCCTGGTCGGGGACTGTTTGTTCCTCTCCCATATAGTAACCTATTCGGTTCTTGGCATTGATGTAGTAGCCCGTCAAGGCGTTGTCCAATTCATAGTAGGAATCTGCGGTTGACTGGTATGAATGTCCGTGGTCTTTATTAAGTTCAATTTTGAGGTATTCTATATGTTTGAACATACTTTTGCTTGGAATCCGATAGCCTGGCGGACAGGGGTCCAAGATGGTTTTTTCATATTCGAAAGTTTTAGGATGGAATCCCCAGAATCGGACAAATTCAGGAGAGGATTGTATTGCGGATGCCTCTGTGTAGAATTTTTCTGGATGTGAAATTCTAAGTTGCATATTGTCGGGCTCCGGAGAATCTTTTATCTGAAAAGGAATCATATCATAGAATCCCTCTTCAGATGAACGGACAGGTGTATATACGGTTGTTCCCAATGGGAGAGGAGTCGGTCGTCCCCATTGGAAGTAAAGTCCGTCCATTTCTGCGGCTTTCCCTTTTTCTGTGACATGAGCAGAAGTGGCCCCTAAATTCCTGTCCATTACGACAAAGCCATTTTGATATGCCTGTATTCCCGGTCTGTCAGTCAGCCAAATAAGCCAGGTCCATAAAAGTTTTCCTCCTGAAGAGGGGGATTGGTCATAGGCCCCTATAAGGACGTTCCCTTTCTGGCTGAGTCTCTTGTCATGGGAGTTGGTTCCAGTTTGCATATTCTTGATATGAAATAAAGCCCTTCCTTGAACCGGCTCATTGCTTTTCAGTTCAAAATATTTTTCCAGTCCGTGGGTCATCCAGATGATGTCTATGTATCCCGGATTGATGTCGGGAGAGAAGTGGGCAATTTCTCCGGCGGGTCCGTTTCCGATGGATGTGACATCAAAGCAATAGTAATGGTTGGCAGAATCGACAATGTAGCAATTGGCATGTTCTGTCGCACTGAGATCATAATATACGATATTGTCAGTGTCTTTTTCTTCAATATCTTTGCCTGGCATCCATTCAGCCACAGAGATTTCTGCATTGATTTGTCCGTGATCGGAGAATCGCAGATAAATGTCATAATTGTTTCCTCTTTTGAAATTCCGTGCAATGGTAAGTGTCTTGGATGAAGCCAGATTGCCCGATTTGCCATTGTTTGTAAGAACCTGTATTTTGAGCTGATTGTCAGAAGGTGGAGCTATAATCAGTGAAGGCAGTTTCCGGGCGTTCGCAATACCGACAGGAATGGCATCCAGCAAGTCTCCATCGGGTTGTGATTTTGAGATCGAGAACAGATTTCCGGCCGATTCATCAAGGTACTGGATTTGGTAAATATCTTCTTCCGTTTGTGGGAGAGTCAGCTTGCAGGTTTTTGCCAATCCGAACAATTGGATATCTTTGATTTTTCCCCATGATTCATTAATGGCTTCATGAGTCAGGTCCTGTGTTTCCTGAGTGTAAACATGGAAAGTGAGTTTGCATAAGGCGTGGTCAAAATAAATGGTGTTGAATCCATGTTTCTGATTTCCTGTGGCTACGGAACCATAGAGAAAATCTGTTTTTCCATCAATCTGGTGGCTGATGGAATGTTCTGTTGCATGAAAACTGTCAGGAGAGTAAGGATGCCAGGAGGCATATCTGATATAATCTGTTTCATTGTTGAATTGTTGATATTCGTCCAAGAAATAGATGTCCAGCAGATTGGAGTTTTGGTTTCCTTTTGCCATCTTGGCGCGTAATTGTTTGGTCGCATTGGCGAAAGAAGGATAGCCGGGGGTTTCTTTCTGGTCGATTCTGGCCATGCCGATAATCATGTCTTCGGAATATCCTGGATTCTGGACATCGACTCCTTTTTTCAAGATATATGTGGGAATCAAGGATCCTTTCAGTCTGATTTCATTTCGTTCCGGTTCTTCTTTTTGCAGGCAGGCAGAAATGGTCAGCAGACCAAGGGCCAGACATATGATATGGAAGAGAATGTTTTTTTTATTGTGTGTCATGGTATTGTTCTTGTTTTTACTCGGACTATTCTGTTTTTGAAGAAATAGGGGGTAGGATAGTGCTTTCAATGATGTCTTCAGTTATCCATTCAGAAACGGCTCCTGTGAGATGTATTCCGTTGTCTATCAGGAAATTGTACGTAATGTGATGCCCGCTTTCCCACATCGGAGTGATTTTGTCGAGATGAAATGTCCTGGCGTAGGAACGTGTTGCTTTCCCGGTATGTATTTCGTATGAGATGGAAAGAGTGTATTGTTTCATTCCTTCGTGGTCTGATGGGATGGCGATGAAATCCATAATCGGAGTTGCTGTATGGTAGGAATCTTTGATCGGGCTTCCATCTTTCAGTTGGATAGCATAGTTGGCAACACTTGTTCCTACATGATAGGACCATTCATTGCGGCTTTCATTGTCTTTTCCATAATCCTTTTGTTTGTTGCAGTGCAGGGTCGCCTGATTCTTGATATTCGCAAAAGAAATTTGTATATTTTTTATATTGATTCCATTCATGGAGGGGGCTCTTTGGACATAGAGACTTATTTTGGAAAAGGCATGTTCCAAAATAACAGGAATGGCTTGATGAATCTTGGAAGGTTTGTAGTGAACCGAGTAGGATAGGAGGTAGTCAATGGTAGTGTTTACCCCGGATATCACTTGATATGTGGCAGGTTGCGTGATGTTCACGGTCCTACCTTCATTCTGGAGGGAGAGGGAAGAACCCGGATGGATGGGGGTATGTGCATAGCCATGGAAGGTGTAATGGGAGGTATCTTTCCAATAATAATGAGTATCTGGTTTCCAAATGCTTCCTTGGACCGGTCGGTTTATGATGATGGAAGGCTTCGGCGAGAAGGCGTCGTTGGTGTTTTCTTTACCGAAAAGAGTGATGGATTGGATATTTTCATTTGAAACTTCGGCTTTGGTCTGGACTTCAGCAGAGGGTAAAAGAGGACTGTCTGCATCAGGAAGGATGATTTGAAAGACCATTTCTTCTTGATGGAAGCTATTGGCATGGTGAGACTTCTCGCAGGAATTGACGACAAAAGCAAGGAAGGTCATCATCAGGATATTCATATGGATGTTGTTTGTTTGTATCATAGCAAATCAATCGGGGTGTCTTCTATCCAGTTAACGATATTCACACTACAAATGATGTAATTATTCAGGATATCAATCCTGTATATATAATGTTTTCCGGGAAGATAGCTATATTGGTTCTTGACACCTCCCGGAAGAGGAATTTGACTGATTTTGTGGGAGAGCTTCTGAACATGATCTTTGAAGTGGATGTGCATTTGCAGTGCGACATCCAGATTCAGAAATTTTTGTGGAAGTATAATTTCCGGCCCTGTCAAATCTTGAAAATGAGTTTGGTCTTTGGAAATGTATGGCGACTGCGGACTCCCCTGTTTAGGAGGGTAAAGATAGGTGCCGATACTGTTTCTGTCAAGTTCAACAATAGGATCTTGTTTGATATCTCTCGGGATTTGAAGTCCTGTCGCTTCTGTATACAATCCGCTGATACGGATATTGTCAATGTATTCAATGTCATTTCCAGAGGCGTTCCTGATACGGATAGAGAGGGCACTGAGAGCATGTTTCATATTCAGTACAATAGGGGCAGGCTTGTCGCCAATCATATAGTCTTGTTGTTGTCTTCCATATAGGATATCCTCTCCTGTATGATATCCGACATTTCCGCTTTCTTGAATGGTTCGTATTCCTGGAATATGGCATACTTCCTCCCGGAAGGTATAGGCATTTGGCGAATAGGGATAGATGGCAAGAAATTCATGGTGGCAGTTGGGCCCCCAATAAACATCTGGAAGAGGTGAATAGGTCCAGACACCATTTTTATAGTGGACATGATAATTTTCCATGATTTCAATGGATTGGGGAAGTTGTCTTGAATCCAAATAATCATTTATTTCTGTTTTGTTGGCAAAAACGGAAAAACCTTTTTGGAACGCCGGGTCTTGAGCTGAGGTGATGTAGGATTTGGTCGCGACGGTCGGATAGAACTCAATCTTTGGAGTCGCGACGAACTTTGGTTCTTTTTTACAGGAAATTGCCAGAATTGCAAGCAAAATGTAAAATATGTGTCTGATCTCTTTCATTATGGTTCTATAATCTGTTCACGGTTTTCTATAATTGGTTCTCCAAATTCTATTTTTTGAGAATGTATGGTGAGACTATAAATATAGTGCTTGTTCGGTTTCCATATCGTTGTATAGTCTGAAAGCACGAAATCTTTCGTTTCTGTTCCTACGCCATCTTTGGAACTCAGTCTGACTCTCAAGACAACAGGTTCCGAAAAATTGAGAGGGGCTTCTTGATATTGTGCATCCAGTTTTGCCGGTATGGTGCAGACAGAAGAGGCTTGGGTACTATCGTCCAAAGTCGTGTCATCAAACAACACGTAGTTCACCATCCCGTTTTCCATATCGGAGAAGTCGGGTTTCCATCCGGGAGTCACGCCACTGTAAAAGGTGGCGGCATTGATGCAATGAAGCAGTTTGACCGTTGCTTTGTATTGCGCTTCCGGATTGGTAATCTTGACGGTCACTTTGGACATGGCGTGGCGGAATTTCAGTGGTACAGGATGGGCTTGTCTTCCGATCGATCGATTGCCGTTGATATGCTGGGTATCCACCCAGAGCAAATCTAAAGGGGAACTGCCGTCTGTCAGCTGGATGGTTGCTGTCTCTTTCTGTCCGGCCGATTTTTCTTTCAGGACTACATTGATTTCCATCCGGGACTGATTGGTCGGCTTGGCATATCGGAGATATCGGATGCTTTTTATGCAGGTGTTCTGGGAAATATGGGGAGCATAGGCAGTGAACATGAGCGAACCAGTATTGGGCCAATAGATTGGCTGGTGCTCTGTGATGTTCTGGGGATTGACATTCGCATAGGTTGTCTTGCCGTCAATGTTCGCGAAACAGTTGTTGTCCAGATATTTGTCCATGCTGGTATCCCAGACGGTCTTGCAGTTCGTTCCGTCGGATGCTGTGGTGTAATTGGCATAGAGCCCGAAGGTTGCAGGAAATATAGGGGTGCCTGCCTTGGTCAGGCCGTCAGAAAATGCCTTGACAGAGATTTCCTGATTTTCTGTTGGTTGACAGTCTGTTTTCTCACAACTCATGGCAAGCCAGAGTAGCAGAAAAAATGTTGCCAGTGAAATAAGCCTTATGTTACAGGTACCTGTTCTCATTTTTGTTTTGGGGTTTAGTCGCTTTCTTGTGGAAGTTCAGTTCCTTATGATTGGATTCATGTTATTCTGCGGCAATTGTTTCTGCCGGTTCATCTGCCCAGTCTTCAACTTCAACTTTGAAAGAAATCTCATCGGGAGAGAAATGAAGGTTGTAGATGTATCTTTTCCCTTTTTCCCAGACACCCGTCATTTTCTTCTCTACGGTGATCGGTCTTGACTGGCCTTTAAGTTTATACACAATGGTGCAGGTCCCTTTTTCTGTCGTCAGGTCATTGCTGTCATTGGGTATGATCATGAGTTCTTTGCCTGCAGGAGTGCTTTCTTTCGGTACCGAGAAGCTGTTGATGCCCTCCACTCCTACCTTTCCAGCAGTTTTTGTCCAGGTAATTGTAGGATTAGGGTTTAGGGCTGAATAGTCAATTTTTATTCCGCCACTGACTGCCGCATTGTTCAAAGTAATGCTTTCGACAGTTGCCAAATCTGCCAATTCGCAACTTGCGTTGAATTTGACAAGTGTCTTGGCATGTTTGAGTGTTACCGGAATGGCTCCTTGAGAACGGGTGCTCTCATAAACCTGGCTGCCATAAAGGAAATCTACATTTGCAGCAACAGCGGCATTGGTGATCTTGCCGTTTCCGACACTTCCTTCAGAACAGTTGAATGGAGCGTAGACGGTGAAACGAAGAGCATCTCCACCTGGCCAATATTGAGGGGTTACACCTCTCCATATGCCGTTTTGAAGTGTGAACTGGGTATTGGGAAAAGTCTCTTTTGCAGTGCTTTGGTTCCAGGCATAGACACCAAGATCTCCGGTATAAGGGACGGTCGCTTTGGTCAATGTGGAATTGAT
>RCNI01000048.1_pt1 | contig 74172 bp, 71 predicted proteins | sample 2041151 | NCBI WGS metagenome assembly RCNI01 (sample SAMN09708214, study PRJNA481090) | feces metagenome | isolation source: feces | place: Antarctica: Albino Rookery
CTCCCCCCGAGTTCTGCCCCCAGTGCAAGGTTCCCGGCTCCAAGTTCACCGAGCAGAAGGCTGACAGAAGCTGGGCTGCTGAGCACGTTGTAGGCGTCGGCAAGCAGTTCGGCGCTGATGTTCCTCAGGAGGTTCAGGACGAGATCATTGCAGGTCTCCGCGCTAACTTCGAGGGTGAGTGCACCGAGGTCGGTATGTACCTTGCTATGGCAAGAGCTGCACACCGTGAGGGTTACCCCGAAATCGGCATGTATTGGGAGAAGGCCGGCCTTGAAGAGGCTGAGCACGCTGCAAAGTTTGCTGAGATGCTGGGCGAAGTTGTCACCAACTCCACCAAGGAAAATCTCGCTATGAGAGTCGATGCCGAGAACGGCGCTACCGCCGGCAAGCTTGAGCTTGCAAAGCTGGCTAAGAAGTATAACCTTGATGCTATCCACGACACCGTTCACGAGATGGCTCGCGATGAGGCTCGCCACGGCAAGGCATTCGAGGGTCTTCTCAACAGATACTTCAAGTAATTAACCGAGGGGCGAGAGCATGGAAAATAAATATTCCTTCTTTCAAAACCGGGAATGTGAGTTTTTTCCCTGCCACAGGAGAGCGGTTGGGTATACGATGAGGACGAGGCCGGAGTTAAATGGGAAGACCTCCCTGAAGATTTCGCCTGCGAGCTCTGCGGAGTAGGTAAGGACGAGCTCTCACCCGAAGAGTAATAAATTTTAAATTATAAAAGCACCGGTTTTCCGGTGCTTTTTTCTATATTAAATAAGGGCTTTCAGAGCGTTAAAAAGGGGAATTGCATACTCGGAGCTGAGGAAAGCCTGTACTTTAAAATCTGCATTGAGCTTTTTGCTGCAAAGCATATCCATTATTAAAATGTTACTCATTTTATGCCCCTGATTATTTATCTTTTAATTCTTCCAGGGAGCCTTTTGGATCGGTAAAGTTAGATTCCAGAGCCTGCTTAAATGCAGGGTCCTTAACACGAAAATATTTCAGGAAAAACAGGAATCCGTATAGCAGAATGATGCTTATAACACAAACCATCATTCCGCCCGGAGAGCTGTGGCCGATTATAAGGTGACGGGTTATAAGGAATATAAGCACGTCTATTACATTCTTGACGTTTGGCTTTAAGAGCATTTTTATAAACTCAATGCCGACTACAAGGTTGAATATGTTTTTCAGAAAGTTCTGGAAAATACCGGTGTCATGTATGCCATCCATTACCCCCACAGCGGTTAAAAGGTAGCCAACAGCCGTCAATACAAGCACCAGACCTACAATAATTGCAAGGGCAAGCTCTACTATGTCACAGTAGCTGTGCATTCGGTATCTTATCCGTTCCTCAAGCTTTTCTTTTCGATTTCCGGCCATAATATAACCTCCAATTATTAATGTTATAATAGTAAATTAAGCGGGAACTCATGTCAATGATTAAATGAGAGCAAATGCTCCATTTTTTATTATAAAGCCGTCTGCACTTGCGCGGAACGGGGAGGCATGGTATAATACTATAAAAAACTTTCAGTAAGAGGTATTATTTTATGGATATAAAAAAGCTTAGAAACTATGCCGAGCTTATCGCAAAGACCGGCCTTAACATTATGCCCGGACAGGAGGTCGTGATCCGTACCGAGCCTGAACAGACCGAATTTATCGAGCTGCTGATTGAGGAGTGCTACAAAGCAGGTGCATCCAATGTCTCTATCGAGTGGCGCTTCATGCCTGCAGCAAAGCTTGATATTACCTATCAGAGCGAGGAAAAGCTCAGCGAGGTATTAAAATGGCAGGAGGAGAAGCTTAAATACAAGGCAGAGACTCTGCCTGCCTCCGTCTACCTTGATTCCGACGACCCCGACGGTCTTACCGGTATCGATAACGCCAAGTGGGCAAGAGCTCAGCAGAAGCGCTATGAGATAATCAAGCCCTACAACGACAAAATGGAAAACCGCTATCAGTGGTGTGTTGCCGCTGTCCCCGGTAAAAAGTGGGCAAAGAAGGTTTTCCCCGAGCTGCCTGTTGAGGAGGGTATGGAGAAGCTGTGGGAGCTGATTTTAAAATGCTCCAGAGCTGACGGCGAGGCTCCTATGGAGGCATGGAAGGAGCATAACGATAACCTCCGCCGCCGCTGTGACTGGCTCAACTCTTTGAAGCTCCGCCGCCTTATCTACAAGAGCGAAAGCACCGGAACTGACTTTAACGTCGGTCTTATTCCCGACATGCTGTTCTGCGGCGGTGATGAAGAACTGCCCGGACATGATGTCCGCTTTAACGCCAATATCCCCACCGAAGAAGTGTTCACCACTCCCATGAGAGGGGATGCAGAGGGTATAGTTTATTCCACCATGCCCCTTTCCTATAATGGTATGCTGATTGAAAACTTTTCCGTCCGCTTTGAAAAGGGCAGAGCAGTTGAGGTTAAGGCAGAAAAGAACGAAGAAGCGCTCAAAACCATGATAAGCATGGATGAGGGCGCCGCCATGCTGGGCGAATGTGCTCTTGTCCCTTGGGAAAGCCCCATAAGAGAGAGCGGAGTTCTGTTTTACAGCACTCTCTTTGACGAAAACGCATCCTGCCACCTTGCTCTGGGCTGCGGCTACTCCAGCTGCCTGAAGGAGTTCTGGAAGTACAGCCCCGAGGAGGCAAGAGAAAAGGGTGTCAACGACTCCATGAACCATGAGGACTTTATGATAGGCGCTCCCGACCTGAGCATTATCGGAGTATGCGAGGACGGAAAACAGGTTCAGATATTCAAAGACGGCCGCTGGGCTGAGATGTAATAATTAAAATTAACCCGCAAAATTTAAAATGAAAGCCGGGATATAAATGAATGAAAACACATTAAGCAACGAGCGTGCAAAATTCTACATTGAGAAAGAAAGCGTTTTTGTAAGGATTGCAGTAGTGTTCACTATCCTTGCAGCGGTACTGAGATTTATCGGCTGCTGGGGTCTGTGGGGAGACGCTTTTTTCGCCACCACACAGATCGTTCTGCCTATTATCAGCAACCTGCTGTTTCTGCTGTGCCTGCTGTTTTTAGGAAAAAAATTCTTCTGTCTGAGCAGTATTCCCGTTTTGCTGGGGGCTGTGTTCTGCATAGTGAGAGCAGTTGATTATGTGTGGTGGAGAATGTTAATAGATATAATTCTCTGCCTTATGGGCTCTGTGTTCTATACCACAGTTGTCTTCGGTGTGTTTAAAAGCAAATGGCCGCTGGTGCCTATGTTTGCGGTACCGGTAATTTACCGCATTATTGCCGGCGCGGCACTTTTAAAGGACACCGTAAATCCTATCTCCCTTGTTGAGGGCTTGCAGGAAATTTCCATACTCTGCGCCTATATCGCCCTTCTGTTTGCCTCTCTTGCAATGAAGAAAAAGAAGGCGAAAGATGAGGTTAAGCTTCCGAAAATGAAAGCTCCCAAGATAATAAAGCCTGAAAAGGCAGGGGATGAAGCAGCAGCCGGGAAGGCCGAGAATGAGCAGAAAGCAGCAGAGACTGCTGCGGAGAATAAAGAAAATAAAACTCCCGAAAATGAAAAACCTGCAGAAAGCGAAGTAACAGAAACTGGAGAGTAAGTAATGGGCATTGGAAAATACTCCGGTTCCCACACTGCCATAAGCAGGGCGGTGAAGCGGAGCAAGGGCAATGTGGTAGGCGAGCACACGGCGTATAAGCAGAAAGCCTTCAAACAGCCTGAATTCAAACTGAATAAAAAGCACATTATCATTTTAAGCGTGGCTCTTGCGGCCGTGCTGGTGATAGTGCTGTCAGTGCTGCTTATAAGAACCGACCGGCAAAATTACGAGGCATATATGGCGGAGGCTGCGGACAGCTACGCCGCTGAGGACTATGAAAAGGCTTTGATATATCTCAGAAAAGCCGTTGCCATAGACAAAAACGACGATATTCTGCTCTTTATGGCGGACTGTTATGAGGCACAGGGCAATCTTGACAAGGCTATCGGAGTGCTGAAAAAATCCGACGGCGACAGCCGCATCGTAGAAAGGCGCATTACCGCTTTGGAAAAGGAGCGGCAAGAGGCGCTGGCGCTGGATAAAAAGTCAGTTGCCGGACAGAAGTATGATGCAAAGTCAAGAGCCTTAAATCTTGACGGCACCAAACTCAACGACAGCAGTCTGGAAGAGATAAGCAGGCTTACAAACCTTGAAAAGCTGTCTCTTGCGGATAATTTCATAAAGGATGTAAGCCGGCTTTCAAATCTCTCGGCACTTGCAAGCCTTAATCTCAGCGGAAACAATGTGGAGGACATTTCTCCCCTTGCAGCCTTGGGCGGTCTTAAGTCTCTGTATCTGGATGAAAATCCGGTTAAGGAGCTTACGGCTGTGCTCCAGCTTAAAAATCTGAAACTTCTGAGCCTTAAGGGTATAAACATAAGCCCCGAACAGCTTACAAAGCTTTCTGAGGCTCTGCCTGAATGTACCATTCTTACCGGCGAATCGGATGGAGAAATCGTTACCGTGAGCATAGCCGGATTGAGCTTTACATCCGACGCGGAGGAGCTGGATTTAAGCGGCCGCGGCATCAGCAATATCGGTGCCATAAGCTTCTGCCCCCGCTTGAAGAAGCTTGATATAAGCGGAAACAAGGCAAACGATCTGTACGATATTATGAACCTGCCGGAGCTTACAGAGCTTAATGTTTCCGATAACCAGATATGCGATCTGCGCCCCCTTATGGGGCTTAAAAATCTTGAAAGCCTTGACGCATCCAATAATAATATTGCTGCAACCACCGCTCTGGGAAGCATTGACAGCCTTATGACTGTGAAGCTCTCCGGAAACCCTCTGGGGGACTTCTCCGGCCTTTTGAAGCTTCCTAACCTCCGCTATCTGGAAGTAAAAAACACAGAGTTAAAAGATGAAACTCTGGAGCAGTTCAAGGGCTTTAAAGCCCTTGTGGGGCTTTCCCTTGAGGATAATCCGGAGCTTTCCGGCGAGGCTGTGGACGAGCTTAAGCTTAAGCTTACAAACTGCGTTATCAAAAATTCCGAGCTTGTGTATTCCGTCCGTCTGGGAAAGGAAATCGTAATGGCAAACACCAAGGAGCTGAAGCTCAGCGCCTGCGAGGTTTCCGACCTTTCACCCCTTGGCCAGATGGCTTTCCTTGAGCATATCGACCTTTCCGTAAACAATATAAGCGACCTTTCGCCTTTTTCCACCTGCCCCGGCAGGGAGAAAATCACGGAATTAAATCTTGCCTCAAACAGCATTTCGGATGTCAGCTCCCTTGCTGAGCTTAAAAATCTGGAAAACCTGAACCTTGCCGGAAACAATATATCGTCGGTAATGACCATTATGAGCATGAGCAGGCTTAAAACTCTGGATTTAAGCGGAAACCCCCTCACCGATGAGCAGATCAAGAACCTGAGGGAGAGTCTCCCCGGCTGCACGGTGATTTTTGAGTGAGTTTTGTTTAAATTCCGCTTTTTGTAAATTTGTACAAAATAACCATAAAACTTCGTGGCTTTGCACAATAATTATAAATTTAATAAAAAATACTTCTTTTCTTTGGTGAAATGTGCTATAATAATGCCAACAAGAGATAAAGATAAGTCTCTTGGAAAGCACATTCAGCAGATGAAAGGAGTTGGCACATATGAAGTTCACTTTTACCGAAAAAAGAATGGATTCTTCCCCAAGTCTCAGAGAGTATGCAATCAAGAAAATCAGCAAATTCGACCGCTTTTTCAAGACCGAGGCTGAGGCCTTTGTCACATTCAGCGTCGAGCGAGGCAGATACCTTGCGGAGATAACCATTCACAATAACGGCATGTACTATCGTGCAAGCGAACTTACACATGACATGTACGCTTCCGTGGATTCCGGTGTCGCCGCCATCGAACGCCAGATCCGCAAAAACAAGACCCGCCTTTCTAAAAAGCTCAGAGACGGAGTATTGGAGCGTGAGGCCATACCTGAGTACATGAGTGCTGAGGACGAGGAGGACGAGGAGTTCAAGATCGTCCGCAGCAAGCACTTCTCTATTAAACCCATGTCTCCTCAGGAGGCTATTCTTCAGATGAATTTGCTCTGTCACGAGTTCTTCGTCTTTAAGAATATGGACGAGAACGACGCTGTTTCCGTGGTTTACAAGCGTCATAACGGTGACTACGGCATTATAAGCGATGAGGGTGAGGATGAATAATCCTGCCGCTGAGCTTAATTAAAAAGCATATGTAAACTTAACAAGCCCCGGTTTCGGTCGGGGCTTTTTCTTTTGTTACACACCGAAATTTTTGTCGAAAAATATATAAGACCGTCAAAACATAAGGTTTTTATAACGAAAGAATGTTAAATCCATATCTTTTATTGCATATGTTATGATATTGGTTTAACATATAAAAGAACTATGAAATGACAAAATAGGAGGTCTGTATCATGAAATGTCCTCGCTGCGGAAGTGAGATGAATGTTGACGGACACCGTAAGTATGCCATCCAGATGTGCTATAACTGCGGCTACATCGAGGGTCGTGACGGCGATTCTACCAAGGAAAATTCCAACGTTACCAACTTCGAGCACATGAAGTCTCTCAACTTTAACGAGCTTGCTGTTTTCCTCTCTAACGGTCTTGGTGTAGATAAAGACAGGATTGTTGAGTGGATGGACGATATGAACGACTGACAAAAAAGTCTGAAAAAGCGCTTCCCTTATGCGGGGAGGCGCTTTTTCGCGCCCTCTGCGGAAATCTCTTGTAAAGAGCTGAGGGATAAGTTATAATTGAGCACAGAAAATAATGAGGTGAGAAAATGGAAGAAATAAAGGAATACGGTACACTTTATATTGTTGCCACCCCTATCGGTAATTCACGGGATATGTCCCCCAGAGGTATGCAGATACTCAGCGGCGCTGACATGATTGCAGCCGAGGATACAAGACGCTCCATGGTGCTTTTAAACAAGCTGGAGATTAAAAACCGCCTTGTCTCCAACCATAAATTTAATGAATACGGCAAAGCCAATTATTTTATAAATGAACTTAAAGCAGGAAAAAGCGTGGCTGTCATCACCGACGCCGGCACCCCCTGCATCTCCGACCCCGGTAACGAGCTGATTAAAGCCGCCGTTGCAGAGGGAATAAAGGTTGTGGGTGTGCCCGGCTGCTGCGCCGCTGTTAACGCGCTTGCTATTTCCGGCTTTGACCTTTCAAGCTTTTTATTCTACGGCTTTTTCCCCAGAGAAAATTCCGAACGGAGAAAGCTGCTGGAAAAAATGCGTAAGGGCGATACCAGAACCTACGCACTTTATGAATCCCCCAAGCGTATAATGGAGCTGGTGGACTTCTTTATAAATGAGAACGCAGATGTTCAGCTGTGCCTGTGCAACGACATGACAAAGCTCCACGAAATGAGCTTCCGCGGCACTCCCGAAGAAGTTAAAGAGCAGCTTTTAAACAAGGGTAATTACGACAAGGGCGAGTACGCCATAGTGCTGGAAATTCAGCCGGACTATGTTTTCAACAAGGTTGAGCACACTGTTTCTCCCGAGGCTATGCTGGTGGACGAAATGGTTAAGGGACTGAACGCCAAGGACGCTATTGCTTCGGTACTTGCTGACGAGAATAACTCTTACAGCAAAAACGAGCTGAAAGCCGCATCTCTCAGACTTAAAAAGCTGTTCGGCGAATAATATGGAAAATTCAAGACTATACAGGGATATGCTTGCCGCCCTGCCCGATTTGCAAAAGGCTGTCTTGAGCCAGCCTGCAGATAAAAAGGGCGTGAGCAAGGTTATAATAAGACCTGTGGTGCTGAAAGGTCAGCGGCTTTTCCAGATTGAACGCTTTAAGGACAATAAGGCATATCACGAAAACCTAAGCGGTGAGGAGCTGATGGAGGTTTTTGCAGAGGAGCTTGACGGAAAATTCCGTCAGGCGCTCATTTCCACCGGCTGCGAAAATGCCCAGTACTGCCTGAGACAAAAGGGCGGCTACAAAAAGACCGGCGGAGCCGAAAACCTGTGCAAAGCTTCCGCACCTCAGAGCCATAACAGGGAAAAGGAATACATTCTCTCCGAGGGTGAGGAAATCCCCGCCCTTGTGGATTTGGGCGTATTTACCCCGGATTTTAAAATCATTAAGGCGAAATACGATAAATATAAGCAGATAAACCGCTTTATAGAGCTTATCGACCACCAGTTCAGCCAAAGCGGCAGAAAGAAAATCACTATTCTGGATTTCGGCTGCGGTAAATCCTATCTGACCTTTATTATCTATTATTACTTCTCTGTTAAAAAAGGCATGGACGTTAAAATCATAGGCTATGACCTTAAAGAGGACGTGGTGGAAAACTGTCAGAGAATTGCGGAAAAGTACGGCTACACCGGCCTTAGCTTTGTGAAAGCAGACGTAACGAAGGATGCGCTGTATGACGAGAGAATAGATATGGTGGTAACTCTCCACGCCTGCAATATGGCAACGGATTACGCCTTGAACTATGCCATTGAACACGGTGCGGAGTATATTTTCTCCGTTCCCTGCTGCCAGCATGAAATTAACTCCACCATTAAAAAGGGCGGAGATCTGGATATTTTTCTTAAACACGGCATTATTAAAGAGCGTATGTCCGCCCTTTTAACCGATGCTATCAGAGCGGATGTTCTGGAGGACATGGGATATAAGGTGGATTTAATAGAGTTTATTGATTTTGAACATTCTCCCAAAAATATTATGATAAGAGCCAGAAGAACCGGCAAAAAGAGTACAGCCGGCAGACAGAGAGCAAAAGCTCTGGCTGAGCGCTACGGTTTCAGCCAGTGTCTGCTTGAGCTGAGAGACGAGTGAGGAGAAAATATGAAGCCAACTGACGGATATATAGAACAGGACAGTGCAGGGATAAGACTGCTTAAAAGAAGTAAAAAAGGTCTGCTGCGGATGGTATTCGGCCGTACCGGACTTATTGTTCTGCTGCTCGTAATTCAGGTAGCTTTATTGGCGGAGCTGTTTATTTATGCAAGAGCATTTACGCCCTACTACTATGTTATTGAAGCTGTTTTCACCGTCATTATGGTGCTCTACCTCTTTAACAGCAGCCATGACCCTACCGCAAAGCTGAGCTGGCTTGCTCTTATTATGCTTCTGCCTGTGTTCGGCGCTCTGCTGTTTCTGTACACCCACAGCAATCTGGGCCACAGAATACTGAAAGACCGTTTCGCACAGGTGAGCAAGGGGAGCAGCGACAAGCTGAAGCAGGATGAAGAAACCTACGAAAGCTTTAAAAAGGATGCCGCTGAGGCCGAGGGGCTTGCACGGTATCTCAAGCGGGGCGGCTGTCACCCGGTATTTGATAAGACAGATGTTAAGTATTTCCCCCTTGGTGAGGATAAATTTGCAGAGCTGCTGGTGCAGCTGAAAAAGGCCGAAAAATTTATATTCCTTGAATACTTCATTGTAGACGAGGGGCTTATGTGGGGTAAAATTCTGGAAATTCTGGCGGAAAAGGCGGCACAGGGCGTGGAAGTACGGATGATGTACGACGGCACCTGCGAATTTGCCCTTCTGCCTCATGATTACCCCAAGCGCCTTGCAGAGCTTAACATTAAATGCAAAAGCTTTGCACCTCTTACCCCCTTCGTTTCTACCCATTATAACTACCGCGACCACAGAAAAATCCTTGTGGTGGACGGAAGGGTGGCCTTTACCGGCGGCGTGAACCTTGCGGATGAATATATAAACGCAAAGGAGCGCTTCGGACACTGGAAGGATACCGCCGTTATGGTGGAGGGCGAGGCGGCAAAGAGCTTTACCCTTATGTTTTTGCAGATGTGGAACGTAAACGAAAAGGAGCCGGAGAATTACGAGAAGTATATAAATTCTCCCCCTCACCGGGTTCAAAATGCTCCCGGCTATGTGATACCCTACGGCGATTGCCCGCTTGATAATGAGCGGGTAGGCGAGTGGGTGTATTTGGACCTGCTGAACAGAGCCAGAGACTACATTTACATTATGACCCCCTACCTTATCCTTGACGGAGAAATGGAGACGGCTATTAAGTTTGCCGCCGAGCGGGGAGTGGACGTGCGGCTGATTTTACCCGGCATACCGGACAAAAAGCTGCCCTACGCACTGGCTAAGACCCATTACAGGTCACTTATGGAGTCCGGCGTCAGAATATATGAATATACTCCCGGCTTTGTCCATGCAAAGGTGTTCATTGTGGACGACAGGGAAGCGGTCGTCGGAACCATTAACCTTGATTACCGCAGCCTGTACCACCACTTCGAGTGCGCCGCCTACATGTATGAGGCTCAGTGCATACCGGATATAAAGAAAGATTTTCTTGAAACTCAGAATAAATGCCGCACCGTCACCCACGACACATTGAAAAACGAGAGCTTTACCGAAAAAGTAACCGGTGTTGTGCTGAAAGCCGTTGCGCCGCTGCTTTAATAAGTGAATTTACAGCCGCCTGAATAATCGGGCGGCTTTTTTATATTCAAAATAATATTTCGGTAAACTAATTTTTCTGCGCTGTGTTAATATGTAAGGTAGAAAGAAGGGATATTATGGCCGAAAACAAGGTGCTGATAGTTGAAGATGATATAGGGATTTCCGAAAATGTGCGGCTTAATCTGAGCTGTGTGGGCTATGACTGCCGGGTTTTCAACGACGGAAAGGAGGCGGCAGACTGTGTTGAGAGCGGAGAAAACTTTGATATAGCGGTGCTTGACATTATGCTGCCCGGAATGGACGGTTTTGCACTTTTGGATATAATGAAGCGGCGGAATATTCCCATTATCTACATGACTGCAAAGACGGATCTGGATTCGGAGCTGAGAGCGCTCAGAGAAGGCGCGGAGGATTACATCGTTAAACCCTTCCGTATGCCTAAGCTTATGGTGAGAATAGAAAAAATTCTGGAGCGCACAGGACGTTTAAATAAAATCTACCGCTTTGAGGATATTGTATTAGACGCTGAAAACCGGATAATTACAAAGGGCGGCGAAGAAATTAAGCTTGCCCCGTTGGAATTTGATGTTTTCAGGCTGCTGATAAAAAATAAAAACCGCACAGTGGGCAGAAATCAGATACTTGATGAGGTCTGGGGAGAGGACTATTTCGGAGATACACGTACTCTGGATGTGAGAATAGCCAATATCAGGAAAAAGCTGGGTCTTACAAAGGAGATACGCAGTATTTCAAAGGCCGGCTACCGTCTGGAGGAGAGGAAAAAGTGAAGCTTCGGTATAAACTGCCATTAGTGTGCGGGGCGGTGCTTATTATCAGTGTGCTTTTATGCTCATTTCTGCTGCTGGAGCAGTCAAAAAACTCTCAGCTTAAACTTGCCGGAGAGCAGATATTGAAGACTCAGTATGCACTGGCAGATGAATTGAGACTGCGGGTTATGAAAGATTTAAGTCCTAATGATTCCATCGCCGTTGAAAGCTCGCTTGCGGCATGGCACTTTAAAAATATAGGAATGTCCGGAACGGCGCTGAGCTCCGATGGAAGATACCTATGCAATTTCAGCCCCGTTCAGCCGGAGAAATTCCTTGGGGCAGACGAGATAAATGAACAAAGCTCATTTCTGGGGGAAATTGAGGGAAAAAATTACCTGATATACGGAATGAAGATAAATTTTTCACCCAAAGGTGCAGTATATAATCTGTATACGGTTAAGGATTTAAGCCCGCTTTATAACAGTCTGGGACGGCTTATGTGGAAATTTATTTCCATCGGTCTTATGGCGGGGGCTTTGGGCTTTGCGTTTATAACAGCCTTTACGGGAATTTCCCTTAAACCCCTTAATGAACTGAATATCGCCGCATGTCGTATTGCGGCGGGCCGGTATCAGGAGCGGGTGGAGATAAACAGCAGGGATGAAGCGGGAGAGCTTGGGCAGAGCTTCAATTCCATGGCAGAGTGCGTAGAGGAGAGAATAGAGGAACTGAAAGAGGCCGCAGAGCGGCAGAGGCTTTTTTCAGCAGCGGTAGGCCATGAATTCAAAACTCCCCTTACAGCCATAGCGCTCAGCGCCGACAGCCTCCAAAATACATGTATGAGCGAAGAAGAGCAGTATAATACACTGGCGCTTATTGAAAGAGAATGTGAGTGGCTTGAAAATTTGACTCAGAAGCTTTTAAAGCTTGTGGCACTAAGGGGCGAAGCAGTGCTTTCTCCGTGCCCTGCAAGTGAGCTTTTGGAAGAGACTGTGGAGACTCTTCGGAGTAAAGGCGAGCAGTCAGACATAAAAATCGAGACAGAGTGTAAAAATGAGAGCTTCAATGTGGACAAAACTCTCATGCTTTCCGCAATTTTGAATTTAGCGGATAATGCCGTTAAAGCTTCTTCACCGGGGGATACAGTATATATCCGGGCAGATGAAAAAAGCATAGAGGTTGAGGATAATGGCGGCGGCATGAGCGGGGAGGAACTCAAGCATATAACCGAACCGTTTTATATGGCGGATAAATCCCGCTCAAAGGCTAAGGGGGGAGTGGGACTGGGACTTGCTCTTGCGAAAGAAATCTGCGATATACACGGAGCAGAGCTTAATTTCAGCTCAAAGATAGGTGAAGGCACAAAGGCAAAAATAATGTTTCGGTAATGAAACGGTGAGGTATTTTGCTTAATGTCGGCTTAAAATTGAGCCATAAACAGAAAGGAGCTGGCACAATGAAAAAAATAATTACAGCTATCATCTCGTTGTCTCTTGTCTTGATGCTCTTTACTGCCTGCGGAAAAGAACAGGCGGCAGGAATGGAAGCGGAGCTAAACACACTAAGCGGCAGAACTTCAACGGCGAATATGAAACTGCCGAAAAGCTTCAAAGGCTCATGGACCGGCGTTGACGGACTGGTTACGGTAAAGGCGGACGGCAAGGTAAAGGCGAAAAGTTCGGATATGCCCTGCGGAAATGTGAGCCGCCACAGTTTTACAAATGAAGAAGCGCAGAAATTTGCGGAGCTGTTTTTAGACGGCAGAACCCTCTACGAGCCGCAGAAAACCTCAAAACAGGATATTGAGGCACATATAAAAAAATTAGAAGCCGCACTTGCAGGTGAAACAAAGCTTGACGGGGACGGAGCGGAAAAAACGCCGGAGGAAATACAGGAGCTTATTGACTACTATAAAAATGAGCTTAAAACAGCGCCGGATGAAAATGCAGTTCCCAAGCCTGTGCCCATTGAATTCAGAGAGGACGACTTCTTTTCAGGCATAATCGAGGGGTGGACAGAGGGAAAAAACGGTATAGAAAACTTAGTTATTGTGAATTTCCCTCAATTTGCGGATTTTGCTCTCTGCTATAAAGAGGGATACGGAGATAAAAATTTTGATTATGCAGAAAATTTAAAGTATTTCGGCAATGATATTTCTCCGGAAATAAAACTGAACGACGCAGAAAAGCAGGCGGAAAAGCTGATTGAAGCTCTGGGACTTGACTTCGCTCTGGAAAGTGCCGAACCGGTGGCATTTACACGGGGAAACACAATCGTGTGCGATGAAAATGAAGAACCGGAGCAGCTTTCCCCGGATGAAACAGGCTGGCGGATGTACTATGTGCGTAATGTTCTGGGACATGCGCTGAAGCGCTGCGGAATGTCAGGTTCGGCAATAGCTGAAAATGAGCAGACTGATGATGTGCTCTGCTGGCCTTATGAGCATATCGAGGTTTGCGTTAATGGAGACGGAGTTGTCTATTTTAAATGGTATTCACCATATGATGAACCGGTAATAGAGAGCCTAAGCAGCCCGCTTATGGATTTTAACGACATAGAGGACATCTTTGAAAAAATGATAATGGTTAAAAACTCCAGTATAAAGGAGCAGAACAGAAAAAACAAAATTGACGGAAAGTTAGAAATAGAAGTGGAGCGGGTTGAGCTTAATCTTGCCAGAGTGCGAAATATGGGAGAGCTTGAAGAGGGGAAGCTTGTGCCGGTTTGGGATTTTATAGGCAGCAGCCGATATGTATATGAAAATACCGCGCAGGAGGAGCCGGAAACTATGGCTGTGCTGAGTATAAATGCCATAGACGGCACAATAATAGACAGGGAAACAGGAATATAAACCGGCCGCTTAAAACAGAATAAAAACAGTTTTTCCCCCGCCATAGGCGGGGGAAATTTTTTTTGAAAAAGTGTTGACAAAAACATATGAATGGAATATCATATGAACAGATAAACATATGAATGGAGGCACATATGAAATGGCAGATAATGAGGCCGTAAGCTGTAAAGAAAAATGTTCAGCTCATGACCATGCGGCACTTCTCAGCAAAGTAAGAAGCGAGATGCCGAAAGATGAGCTCATATGCGACCTTGCAGACCTTTTTAAGATTTTCGGTGATACCACCAGAATGAAAATTCTCTTTGCCCTGTTTGAGTCTGAGATGTGCGTTTGCGCTATCGCGGAGCTTCTGGGCATGGAACAATCCGCAATCTCTCACCAGCTCCGTATTCTCAGAAACGCAAAGCTTGTGGGAAACCGTCAGGAAGGAAAAAATGTTTACTACTTCCTCCTCGACAACCATGTAAGAACCATAGTTGCTCAGGGTTATGAGCACATTATTGAAGAAAGGAAATGAAAAAATGAAGAAAGTATTCAAAGTTGAAGATCTCGATTGTGCACATTGCGCCGCCCTTATCGAAGAGGGTGTCAACAAAATCCCCGGTGTTCAGAATGCAAGCCTGAACTTCATTGCCCAGCGCCTTAATGTTGAGGCCGAAGAGGCTGATTTCCCCGAAATTATGAAGCAGATTAAGAAAACTGCTAAAAAGATAGAGCCTGACTGCAGCATCATTTTCTGAGGAAAATGATATGAGCAGAGGACAGAGAAAAAAACTTTACCGCATTATTGCCGCTGCCGTCCTCGCCCTTGCGGGCGCGGTCATTCCGGCAGGGGAGCTGTGGAAGTTCTTGATATTTACCGCCTCATACATTGTGGCGGGCTATGATGTACTGACAGGCGCTGTGCGTAAGATTATAAACGGTCAGCTCCTTGACGAAAAATTCCTTATGTCCATTGCAACTCTGGGTGCTTTCGCTCTGAAAGAATACCCCGAGGCGGCAGGCGTAATGCTCTTTTACCAGATTGGCGAGTTTTTCCAGACTCTCGCCGTGGGTAAGAGCCGGAAATCTATCGCCGCCCTTATGGACATAAGACCCGATACCGCCACTGTTATAAGGGACGGTAAGGAAATTATTGTGGATCCGGAGGAAGTTTTACCCGGAGAAACGCTGATTGTTAGGCCCGGAGAAAAAATTCCTCTTGACGGAACGGTAATTTCGGGGCATACTACAATTAACGCTTCTGCTCTTACAGGTGAGAGCCTGCCTGTTGACCTTAAGGTGGGAGACAGAGCAGTCAGCGGCTCCGTGAACCAGACAGGCGTTATCGAGATTAAGGCTGAAAGCAGCTACCATGAAAGCACCGCTGCAAAAATTCTGGAGCTTGTGGAAAATGCCGCAGAAAAGAAAGCCAAGGTTGAAAGCTTTATAAGCCGCTTTGCTCACTGGTATACACCCCTTGTGGTTCTGGGGGCACTGCTTCTGGCTTTCCTGCCGCCCCTGTTTTTCTCTCAGGCTTGGGGAACATGGATTGAGCGTGCACTTATATTCCTCATGGTATCCTGCCCCTGCGCGCTGGTGGTTTCAATACCCCTCAGCTTCTTTGCAGGTATGGGCGGCGCTTCAAAGCAGGGAATTTTGATTAAGGGTGCGGCTGCAATCGAAAGCCTTTCCAAGGTTGACAGCTTTATTTTCGATAAAACCGGCACATTGACCGAGGGCAGCTTTGCCGTGGATGCCATTCATTCCGACAAGCTCTCCGAGGCAGAACTTCTGGACCTTGCCGCCGCGGCGGAAAGCTTTTCCCGCCACCCCATTGCAGAGAGCATTGTGGCAGCCCACGGCGGACATATAGACACCGACCGGGTGTCCGATGCCGAGGAGCTGGCAGGTCTGGGTATTAAAGCTTACATTGACGGTGAGCTTTACTATGTGGGTAACTCAGGTCTTATGGATAAGGCCGGTGCCAAATGGCATGACTGCCACCTTAAGGGCAGTATTATCCATGTTGCAAAGGGCAGCGAGTACCTTGGCCATATCGTTGTAAACGATAAAATAAAGGCAAATTCCCGCAAGGCCATTGACGGTCTTAAGGCCCTTAAAATAAACAATATATTCATGCTCAGCGGCGACAAAAAGGAAATTGCCCTTAACGTTGCCGAAAAGCTGGGCATTGATGATGTCCATTATGAGCTTCTGCCTGATGAAAAGCTTGCAAAGCTTCAGGAGCTTATGGATGAGGGCAGAAAATGTGCTTTCGTTGGAGACGGTATAAACGACGCTCCCGCACTTATGCGCTCTGATGTGGGAATTGCAATGGGAGTTATGGGCTCTGATGCCGCCATTGAATCTTCTGACATTGTGTTAATGGACGATGACCCCACCAAGCTCCCCACCGCACTTAAGATTTGCCGCAGAACCATGATGATTGCAAGGCAGAACCTTGTGTTTGCAATCGGCGTGAAAACCCTTGTTCTTCTGCTGGGCGCAATGGGACTTGCCAACATGTGGATCGCGATTTTCGGTGATGTGGGCGTTATGCTGCTGGCGGTTTTGAATGCCATGCGGGCAATGATAAAAGTCAAATAATCTTCTTTTCCCGCTGTGAAAATCACAGCGGGAAAAAGGCGTTTATAATATACAGAGATAGAGGAGACATGAAAATGCTGTGTCTTGAACACATCAGCTGGAATTCCCCCGATGGAAGACAGCTTTTAAAGGGACTGGATCTGGAAATACCGGACGGCAAGCTGGTAGTCATTACAGGTCCCAACGGCGGCGGTAAAACTACCCTCGCCAAGATAATTGCCGGTATTGAGAAGCCCCTTTCCGGCAGAATAATTCTGGACGGCGAGGACATAAGCGATAAAGACGTGACTGAGCGCGCTCAGATGGGTCTGAGCTTCGCTTTCCAGCAGCCTGTGCGCTTTAAAGGCATAACAGTGCGCCGCCTTATTGAGGTTGCAGCCGGCAGAAAGCTTAAAGATGTTGAACTGTGCGAGATACTGGGTGAAGTGGGTCTGTGCGCTAAGGAGTACATTGACCGTGAGGTGAACGCCACCCTGTCCGGCGGTGAAATAAAGAGAATTGAGATTGCAACCGTTATTGCCCGTGACTCCAAGCTTGCCATATTCGACGAGCCTGAGGCAGGTATCGACCTGTGGAGCTTTAAAAACCTTATCGAGGTTTTCCGCCAGAGGCACGAGGAAAAGAAAAACACCCTCATCATCATTTCCCATCAGGAGCGCATCCTGCGTATTGCAGACGAGATAGTTCTGGTTGCAAACGGCAAAATTCAGGATAGAGGCCCCAGAGAGGAAATGCTCAAATCCATGCGCTTTAAGGCCATGGAGCAGGATGCCGCTGCCTGCGGCAGAGGGGAGGCTGTTTTTCAGTGAATGAAGTAACCAAGGATATACTGAGAAGAATAGCTGTCTTTAAAGAAAAATACATGTCCGGTGCATACAGCATCCGTGAGGACGGCAGCTGCGTTGAGCGTCAGGCAAACGCTAACGTTAAGATTGAGAACAAGGACGGCAAGCCCGGAATTGAAGTTCACGTAAAAGCAGGCAGCAAGGGAGAGACTGTTTATATACCTACCTGCGTTACCAAGAGCATGGATGACCTTGTATATAACGATTTCTATATTGGCGAGGGCGCAGAGTGCACTATCGTTGCAGGCTGCGGCGTACATACCGACAGCCACGAGGCAGTGCGCCACAACGGTATCCACCGCTTTTTCCTTGAGAAGAACTCCAGCGTAAAGTACATTGAAAAGCATGTTGGTACAGGCGACGGCGAGGGTATCCGCAGCATTGACCCTGTTACCGAGGTTTATATAGGTGAGGGCGCATTCCTTGAAATGGATACCTCTCAGATAGGCGGCGTTGACAGAACCGACAGAAAGACCACCGGTACTATTGCAGCCCGCGGAAAGCTTCTTGTGAGAGAAAGACTTTTCACCGAGGGTGACCAGACTGCCGACACCGTTTTCGACGTGGAGCTTCAGGGCGAGGATTCCTCTGCCGATATTATCTCCCGTTCAGTTGCAAGAGGCCACTCCCACCAGACCTATACCTCCACTCTTACCGGCTCTGCCAGATGCAGCGGTCACTCTGAGTGCGACTCCATTATTGACGGCGACGCCATAGTGGATGCAGCCCCCAGGCTTAACGCTCACCACAGCGATGCAGCCCTCATCCATGAGGCCGCTATCGGTAAAATTGCCGGCGAGCAGATTCTGAAGCTCCGCAGTCTCGGTCTTACCGAGCAGGAGGCAGAAAACATGATAATCGAAGGCTTCCTGAGCTGATTTATAAATATTAACATGTGAACTAAAAGGGCGTGTTTTTTAACACGCCCTTTTATTGCTTATTTCGAGCATTTATGTTAAAATATATAATGCAGATTTATTGTGAAAAAGAGGGATAGTATGGCGCAAAGGCTGGACGTATCAAATAAAATGGGCGAGATGCCTGTAAAAAAACTGCTGCTTAATATGGGTATTCCCATGATGATTTCTATGCTGGTGCAGGCGCTTTACAATATTGTTGACGGTATATTCGTGGCACAGATAAGTGAGAATGCTCTCACTGCAGTTTCCATGGCTTTCCCAATGCAAAACCTTATTATTGCTTTTGCCGTGGGTAACGGAGTCGGTATAAATGCAAATCTGTCCAAAGCTTTGGGCAGCGGCGACCCGAAAAAAGCTAACTCAGCGGCGGAAAACGGCCTTTTCTTACAGGGGCTCAGCTATCTGCTGTTCCTGATTTTGGGAATTTTTGCAGTTGAGCCTTATATGCGCGCTCAGACAGACGACCCGGAAATTTTCAGTTACGGCGTTACCTATCTCCGCATAGTGATGTGCCTTTCAATGTGCGTTTTTGCTGAAATCAGCTTTGAGCGATTTTTGCAGTCTACCGGCAGAACCAAATATTCCATGTATACTCAGCTTTGCGGAGCACTGTTCAATATAATTTTTGACCCTATCCTGATTTTCGGTCTTTTAGGCTTCCCCAAAATGGGAGTTGCCGGTGCTGCTGCTGCAACTGTGGGCGGACAGTTCTTCGGAGCTGCTGTGGGTCTTTTGCTGAATATAAAGAAAAATCCGGAAGTAAGCCTGAATATTAAAGGCTTTAAGCCCGACGGAAAAATGATAGGCGATATGTGCAAAGTGAGTGTGCCGTCTATTGTAATGTCCTCCGTTATCTCTCTTACCATATTCCTTATGGACCTGATTTTAAAGGGCTTTTCTACAACGGCTGTGGCAGTTTTCGGGGTTTACGGCAAGCTCCAGAGCTTCGTATTTATGCCGGTATTCGGCCTTAATAACGCAATAGTGCCGATAATTGCGTATAACTACGGCGCAAATAAGCCGGAGCGTATACATGATACCGTTAAATACGGTATTCTCTATTCTACCGGAATTATGCTTGCGGGTCTTTTGCTTATGCAGACCATACCTCAGGTAATGCTCGGAATGTTTGATGCCAGCGAATATATGATGGAAATCGGCGTTCCTGCCTTCAGAATAATAAGCATTGCCTTTGTACTCGTGGGTGTAAATATAGTCTGCTCGTCAGGCTGTCAGGCATTCGGCAAAGGTATATACAGCCTTATAATCTCTGTTATTCGTCAGATAGCCGCTCTGCTGCCTATCGCGTGGCTTATGAGCCTTACAGGCAAGCTTGACCTTGTATGGCTGTGCTATCCCATATCCGAGGTAATCGCCACCTGCATTGCCGTGCCTCTGCTCAGACGCGTTATCAGAAAATCGGGAATGGATATTAAAAAGTAAATATCAAAAAAAGAAAGCCGCTCAAATGAGCGGCTTTTTATTTTACTTATTCAAGACTGCGGCACGGCCTGCTTCATAGGCTTTCAGGTTCAGTTCAAGGAATTTTTCGGGGACGGTATCCCGGATAATTTCTTCCCAGTCGATAGTGCCGAAGTCAAGAGCGGCGGTCATGGCACCGAAAAGCACAACGTTCATGCACTTGGGGTTTCCAAGCTCCATGGCGATGTCGGCTGCATTTAAGGTGTGGCACTTGAAATTGCTTTCCATTGCCTCCAGACAGCCCACAGGGTACTCGCACAGACCTGCTGCAACGGTAGAAGAGGGGATAGAGTAGTCATTTATAACGGCAATGCCGTTGGGCTTTAAAAACTCCGCATATCTTACGGCTTCCATTTTCTCGAAAGCTATCATAATATCGGCGGCGCCTTTGCCTATAACGGGAGAATAGACCTTTTCACCCCAGTGAACCTGAGTGGACACGCTGCCGCCGCGCTGGCTCATGCCGTGAACCTCAGACATTTTGACGTCATAGCCCATTTTCATAAGTCCGTTAACCAGAATTTTCGCAGTCAGGATTGCGCCCTGACCGCCTACGCCTACTAAAAGTGCGCTTTTGGTATTCATTTTCAGCACTCCTTTCTGCTGATAGCCTTAACCGGGCAGACCTGAGCACAGACTGTGCAGCCTACACACTGGGTGGGGTCTATGGAGGATTTGCCGGCCTTCATCATAAGGGCAGGACAGCCCACAGAAATGCACTTCTTGCAGCCTATGCACTTATCTCTGTCTACCTCACAAAGACCGGTATTTTGCTTTATACGCTTAATGAGCAGGCAGGGACGGCGGGAGATAACTGCGGAAGGCTCGGTGGAGTCCAGAGCGTCGGTGATTGCCTTTTCCATGGCCTTTAAATCCCAAGGATCGGCAATGAAAATGTTCTTGTAGCCCATGGACTTTAAAACATCCTCAATCTTGATTTCTTCTGCAATCTCGCCTTGCAGGGTGAAGCCGCTGCCGGGGTTATCCTGATGGCCTGTCATACCGGTGATGGAGTTATCCAGAACCACAGGCACCATGCTGCCCTTATTGTAAATAATCTCAGCCGCGCCGGTCATGCCGGAGTGGAAGAAGGTGGAGTCACCTACAACACCGAGGAGCTTCTTACCCTTCTGACCGGAAATTTCCAGAGCCTTTGAAAGACCCATACCCACGGAAAATCCGCCGCCCATGCACACGCAGCTGTCAAGAGCCGACAGGGGAGGGGCAGCGCCCAGAGTGTAGCAGCCTATATCGCCGGTGACAACATAGTTTTTGTGCTTTGCGACGGTGTAGAAAAAGCCTCTGTGGGGGCAGCCGGGGCAAAGCGCAGGGGGACGGGAAACAGGCTCAACCGCAGGCTTTACGGTTACGGGCTTTTCTCCGAAAATCCGCTCCTTTAAAAGCTGTGGGTTCAGCTCGTACATTTTGCCGGTAAGCTCCTTGCCGATGCAGTCTATTCCGGCGGCCTTGATTTCAGTCTCCATGAAAGGCTCAAGCTCCTCAATTACGTAGAGGTTTTCAACCTTGGAGGCAAACTTCTTTATTAAATCCATGGGGAGAGGCCATGTAAGACCCAGCTTCAAGAATGATGTATCATCAGGGAAAGCGTCCTTTGCGTACTGATAGGCTATGGAGGCGGTGATTACGCCTACCTTAGTGCCATTAAGCTCCATTTTGTTTAAAGGACAGCTGTTTGAATATACCTCAAGAGCCTCCATGTGATCTTCAACCTTTTTGTGGTTTGCATATGCGTTTGCAGGAGTGGACACGTTCTTGCGGACGTTGCGTTTATACTCCGGCACTTCCTTTTCCACTCTTTCGCCCAGCTCAACCAGACTCTTGGAGTGGGAAACTCTGGTGGTGGTGCGGAAAAGCACGGGAATATCGAAGCTTTCGGAAATGTCGTAGGCGTACTTCATGAAGTCTACACATTCCTGAGAGTCGGAAGGCTCGATAAGACACAGCTTTGCGGCCTTGGCATAGTAGCGGTTATCCTGCTCATTCTGAGAGGAATGCATACTGGGGTCGTCTGCTGTGACGATGACAAAGCCGCCTGTAACACCGTTATAAGCGGCGGTAAACACCGGGTCTGCCGCAACGTTCAGACCAACGTGCTTCATGGCGCACAGACTGCGGACGCCGCCTATACTGGCACCGTATGCCACCTCGGTTGCCACCTTTTCGTTAGGTGCCCACTCGCAGTAGAGTGAGTCTTTGTACAGGGGCAGGTTTTCAAAAATTTCAGTGCTTGGTGTGCCGGGATAGGCAGAGCAGACCTTTACACCGGCCTCATAGGCACCGCGGGCAATGGCCTCATTGCCGGACATTAAGTACTTCAATACTGTATCCACCTTTCTGTTGTTAGTGTGTTTTATTCCTTACTTAAGCTCCTGAAATTCTGCAATAATTTCAGGAGAAACCTTCGGTAATGAAATGCTCTGCCATACTTCCATGGCGTTCATGCCGTCCTCTTGACTGCCTGTATAGAGAATGGTTCCGTCGGCTTTAAAGCCCGCTGTAAAATAGGGTCCTACGCCCAGAACCACTATGTTATTCCAATCGCCTACATTTAATTCGTCTCTGTCGTTCCAGCCGGCGGCAACTACCGTGCCCTCGTTTTTAAGACCTAAAGTGTGGAACTGACCTGCGGCAGCCTGCTTAATGTCGGTCCAGCCTGAAACCTCGTGCTGACCTGCTGCAGCTCCCGAGTGGTTTGTGTCTTTGCCGATGGAAACCACGGTTCCGTCAGATTTAACGCCTACGGTGGTATCTGCAAAGGCGGAAATGCTGACTATATCCGTCCAGTCGGAAGCCGAAGCCTTGCACTGTCCGTACTGGTTATTTCCCACGGCCACCACTGTCCCGTCGGACTTAAGCCTACGCAGTGCCATGCGCTGGAGGAAATGGCGGTAATACCGCTCCAAGCCTCAGTGTGGAGCTGACCGAAATTATCAAGCCCTGCGGTTATAACAGTGCCGTCGGTTAAAAGACCCATAACATGGGAATGTCCCCCGTCACATGCGGGGCTGACTGCCCATGAGAGAAGGGCGTCTTTATATTCAGCCTCACGCTCCGCTTTCTGCTGCTGCAAAAGCTTTTCCTGAGCCTCTTTTTCCTGCTCTGCCTTTAAGGCTTCCTCCTCGGGGGTGAGCTGAGGCTCCTGCACCGGAGTATCGGCAGGGGAGGGGTAAGCTTCCTGCGTGGAGCTTAATTCCCACTGTAACGGCAAGAATTATTACCAGAAAGACTATGACAACTGCAAGTGCAATTTTTCCGCCGGAACGGGCTGAATTTTTCATTTCTTTTCTCCTAAATATTTATATGTTGTATATACTATAACATTTCCGGGGAAAATGTACAATCTGTATTTGAGACTAATTAAAAAGCAGCCCCGAAGGCTGCGGCGGTAACACATGATAAAAGATACATAAAAAGAAATAACCCTTGACCGGCATTTTGAACCTTTCTCCGATCAAGGGTTACTTCTGTGAAATCTTAGTATCTAACATCAATGGTTACCTCACTTTCTGCTAATTAGACGCGGCTTTCACTTTTTTTATTCGTCTCAGAATTGCCTCCGTACCAATTCTATTCCTATTGTTTCTTACGTTTCTCAGAAATTTATATAAGCGGAAGATTTTGAAAGCCCGCCCCGGGTTCCTTTTTCAAGGGAACCGGAAGTTGTACCTCTTTTCTACTTCTGAAATTTCAGCTCTGAGGACCCGGTACCGTCTTGCATCAACACCATAATGCAAGCTCCCCAACCGCTTATCCTCTCCGGACTGTTATCCGATCTTATGGCCTGAACCCTCTGCTTAAATCTTACTGGCAGCAAGGTCTTATCATCTTAATGACTAAAGCTGGATGCCATTTATTGAAGCTGTTTCTTTTGAAGTATCTTGGTACTTCTTCTTTGTGACTATATAATAACACCCTGTTTCACCAATTTCAATCGGCAAAAATCTATAAAAAACGGACATTAAAATAGTATGATACGGAGAAATGACCTTGAAATATGATATTTTTGTTGACCACCGCGGGGATGTTGTGGTATTATAAATATATTGGGCGGCTTTTAGCCATGAGTAATCGGCGGGATTTGCTCCGTATGTGCTCATGCCTTGGGCGGCCTTATTTTTATGCCCGAAAGGGAGAGCTTACCTTTTAGCCCGCAGAGGGGAAAAGAGCCGGACGTAAAGCCTCGTAGTTTTTCGGGAACATCAGGACGTAAAGCCCCGCAGTTTCCTGCACTGTGTTTTTTGCGCAGCAGCCTGTACAGAGCCGAAAAAGGCAAAAAAAGAAATAACCCTTGACCGGCACACACTGTGTTTTACACCAGCCAAGGGTTACCTCTGTGAGCTTTTAATATCCAACATCATTGGTTACCTCACTTTCTTAAATTGAACGCAACCTTCTATTTTACATCATTTCAGATTGTTCCGGTGACGGCTCAGCCGCAGCCGTGCATCGCGGAATAGTTATGAAGATTCGTCCTGCCTTTCCCTTATTCAGGGAACTATATTCAGTTGTCACATTTATTTACTCACATATTCTTATCTTTGTCTATAATATAGCACATAAAGGGACAAATGACAATTATCAAAGTCTATAAAAAAGTTACTGCATTTTGGTATAAAATGCGGATACTGCTGGAAATATAAGGTAAAATGTTGACTTTGATGCGGCGAACGTGTTATTATGAAAAACAAGGCGGAGATTTTCCGCCTTATTTTTTTGCTTTGGGGCAGATTTCAAAATAGGTAAGTTTTTGCCACTTAAGCTATATTATATGAGCGATTAGAACAGAAAGCGAAACAAAAAACGGCTAAAATCTATTAAAGTTTTCCATAGATTTTTACCATGCACCCTACTATAATAATAGGTCGCTGAGGGGGGGCGGTAATTCTGCCCTCCGGCGCTGATTTTGGATTTATAGGACTGGTAAAAAGTGGAAAAAGGTAACGATCTTCGAAACGACTCTGTTTTGTCTCTTGTTTTTAAATTGACTATACCTGCAATGCTGGCGCAGCTTGTAAACGTGCTTTACGGTATTATTGACCGTATGTTTATAGGCCATATTCCGGTTGTGGGAAATATTGCCCTTGCAGGCGTCGGCGTCTGCGGACCTATCACCACCATGCTCGCCTCCTTCGGTACTCTTGTAGGTATCGGCGGCTCGGTTATGATGGCAACCAGCATGGGCCACGGCGACACCAAAAGAGCAAAGAAAATTCTTGCAAACAGTTTTCTCCTGCTGCTTATATTCTCCGTCGCGCTGACGGTAGTTCTGCTGCTTACAAAGAAAGAGATGATATATCTTTTCGGCGGCAGTGATGACACGTACCGGTTTGCAAACACCTATCTTACAATTTATACCATGGGTACCTTCTTTGCCCTCCTTGCAATGGGTCTTAACTACTTTATTTCCTGTCAGGGCTTTTCCGTCAACGCCATGTTCACGGTGCTTATAGGCGCGGTGAGCAACATTATTCTGGATGCGGTTTTCGTGCCTGTTCTGGGCTGGGGCGTGGGCGGCGCTGCTTTTGCAACCGTTATTTCTCAGATCTTATCCGCCGTTTATGCGGTGGTGTTCCTGCTGGGTAAAAGGGTGCAGGTTGGAATTACCTTCGGCGGCTACGATTTTCGCATGATACTGAAAATTATCGGCATGGGAATTTCTCCCTTTATTATCATTTCCACCGACAGCGTGATTATTATTATAATCAACATGATTTTGCAGCACTACGGCGGTGTGGAAGGCGATATGCTCATTTCCGGCTACACCATAACCATGAGCTATTTCCTGCTTATTACTGGCCCTCTGCTTGGTATTTCCGGCGGCGTTCAGCCTATCATCAGCTTTAACTACGGTGCAGGTCAGGGGGATAGAGTAAAGAAAGCCGTACTGTACGCCACCATTATGGCGGTGGTGTTTAACGGGATTATGATGATTGTCTCTCATTTTTTCGCAGGCAGCTTTGTAAAGTTCTTTACTGATGATGTGCAGAGCGCTCAGATTGCGGTGTGGGGCATAAAGGTTTTCACCCTTGCCGCTGTCCCGCTTGCCTTCCAGTATGTGTTTGTTGATGCGCTTACCGCTTTGGGCAAGGTGAAAATTTCCCTCTATCTTTCCGCATCGAGAAAGATAAGCTACGTTGTATGCGCTTTCATTTTCGCCGGCATTTTCGGCGCCCGCAATTCCTTCTACGCAGAGACTGTGAGTGATGTCTTCGGCGGCGCCCAGTCCGCCATAGTGTATCTTATAGTTTACGCAAAATACTTTAAGAATATGGGCGTGACAGAAGAACGGCTGCCGGAGCATAAAGAATAAATATAACAGAATGAACCTCACGGGGGTTTCCCTGTGGGGTTCTTTTTTTACCCGAATTTTTCACGATTTAAGAAATAAAAAAGTTTTTTCTCAAATAGATATGGACAGAATGGTATTTCAATGGTATAACTGTATACAATTATACAAGACTGCAGAAAATTTCAGGCTAACAGCCGTTTAAGCAGCCGAAAGGAGCGATATAAATGCTTGAGCTGTCACCCAAAACCAATCTTCTGGAGGAAAATGACTACCGTTTCTCCCTGCAGGACGTGAAAGAGCCGAAGCTTTTCAGGGAGATATACAGCTACGACGAGGTGCCCAAGCTTTCCTTTAACCACCGCCGTGTTCCCATGAACATGCCGGAGGAGATATGGATAACAGATACATCATTCAGAGACGGACAGCAGTCTGTAAATCCCTACACAGTGGAGCAGATAGTTGAGCTGTTTAAGCTGTTATCAGAGCTTGGCGGCCCCTACGGCAGAATAAGACAGACGGAATTTTTCATATACAGCAAAAAGGACAGAGAGGCCATTGAGCGCTGCCGGGAGCTGGGACTTAAATTCCCGGAGATCACCACATGGATAAGGGCAAGCCGTGAGGATTTCAAGCTTGTTAAAGAGCTTGGAATTAAGGAAACAGGTATGCTGGTTTCCTGCTCCGACTACCATATATTTAAAAAGCTTAAAATGACAAGGCGTGAGGCTATGGAGCATTATCTTGCCGCTGTTAAGGATGCCTTTGAGGCGGGCGTTGTTCCCCGCTGCCATCTTGAAGATATTACAAGAGCGGACTTTTACGGCTTCGTGGTGCCTTTCGTAAACGAGCTTATGAAGCTTTCGGAAGAAGCTGAAATTCCGGTGAGAATAAGAGCCTGCGACACCATGGGTTACGGTGTTCCCTATACTGAGGTGGCACTTCCCAGAAGCGTTGCCGGTATAATCTACGGCTTGCAGCACTATTCCGGCGTAAGCAGCGAATATCTTGAATGGCACGGCCACAACGATTTCTATAAATCCGTTGCCAATGCCGCTACCGCATGGCTTTACGGTGCATCCGGCGTTAACTGCTCCCTCTTAGGCATAGGCGAGCGCACAGGAAACGTGCCCCTTGAAGCTATGGTGTTTGAATATGCCTCCCTTCGCGGCTCCCTTGACGGTATGGACACAAGAGCCATAACCAAGCTTGCCTGCTGCTTTAAAGAGGAGATAGGCTACGAAATTCCGCCCATGACCCCCTTTGTAGGCAGGAAATTCAACGAGACAAGAGCGGGTATCCACGCCGACGGACTTTTAAAGGACGAGGAAATTTATAATATATTCAACACCGAAAAGCTTCTCAACCGCCCTGCCAAGGTGAGCGTAAACAAAAATTCAGGTCTTGCAGGCATTGCCTGCTGGATTAACCGGAATTACGGCTTCAGCGAGGACAGAAAACTGGGCAAGCACGACATGATTGTAGAAAAGTTAAAGCTCTGGGTTGATGAGCAGTACGAGGACGGAAGAACCGCCTCCATTTCCAACACCGAGCTTGAAAACAAGGTTTATGAGCTGTCGGGCGGGGCTTTGAAGCCCGGCGACAGAAAAGGGGATTAAAGCATGAGAGAGCATAAAAGCGTATCAATAGCCGACGTGGTGTTCGACCAGCTGGAACAGGACATTCTGACCGGAAAATATAAGCGGGGCGAAGTGCTCAGCGAAATAAGACTGTCAAACGAGCTGGGTGTGAGCCGCACTCCTATCCGTGAGGCGGTGCGAAGATTGCAGCAGGAGCAGCTTTTGGAGGACGGCGCAAAAGGTTCTGTGGTTCTGGGTATATCCTTGGAGGATACTCTGGACATGTACGATATACGTCTCAGCGCCGAGAGCATGGCGGCAGGGAGAGCGGCAGAGAGAATTACCGATGAAGAACTGGGAAAAATGCGGGAAATTCTTGAGCTGCAAAGCTTTTATATCGGCAAAGAGGGCGCGGACAACGCCGACAAAATCAGAAATCTGGACTCGGAATTTCACGAGCTTTTATATAAGGCATCAGGAAGCCGGGTGTTTTACAACACTCTCAGCAGCCTCCACAGAAAGATTGCAAAATTCAGAAAGGTTTCCGTTTCAAGGCACAGCAGGGCGGTAAACTCTCTCCATGAGCACGAGGCCATACTTGAAGCGCTGAAAAACCACGACAGCAAAGAGGCGGAGCGGCTTACAAGACTGCACATACAGAATGCAAAAGACAGCATGACGGAAATGGAGAAATAAAAATGGGGCTTAATATAGCAGAAAAAATCATCAAAGCCCACCTTGTAGGCGGCAGTATGGAAGAGGGGGCAGAAGCCGCGCTCAGAATTGACCAGACCTTAACTCAGGATGCAACCGGAACTATGGCATATCTTGAATTTGAGGCAATGGGCATTGACAGGGTAAAAACCGAAAAATCCCTTGCCTACATTGACCACAACACCTTGCAGTCCGGCTTTGAAAACGCAGACGACCACAGATATATCCAGTCCGTGTGCCGCAAGCACGGCATTTATTTTTCCCGCCCCGGCAACGGTATCTGCCATCAGGTGCATCTGGAGCGCTTCGGCGTTCCCGGCAAAACCCTTTTAGGCTCCGACAGCCACACCCCTACAGCAGGCGGCTTAGGTATGCTGGCTATGGGTGCGGGCGGGCTTGACGTGGCAGCAGCCATGGGCGGCGGCGCATACTATATAAATATGCCGAAAGTCATTAAGGCTGAGCTTTCCGGAAAGCTCCGGCCTTTTGTCTCCGCTAAGGATGTAAGCCTTGAAATTCTCCGTATACTGTCCGTTAAAGGCGGCGTTGGAAGAATTATTGAGTGGGGCGGCGAGGGCGTAAAGAGCCTTTCCGTGCCTGAGCGTGCAACCATTACAAACATGGGCGCAGAGCTTGGCGCTACCACCTCCGTTTTCCCCTCTGATGAAGTGACAAGAGCATTTTTGAAGGCGCAGGGCAGAGAAGAGGATTATACTCCTGTATTTGCAGACGAGGACGCAGAATATGAGCGAATTATAAAAATCGACCTTTCACAGCTTAAACCCCTTATTGCCTGCCCCCATATGCCCGATAAGGTGGTAACGGTTGAGAGCTTAAAGGGAATGAAGGTAGATCAGGTCTGCATAGGCTCCTGCACCAATTCCTCCCTTTACGATATGCTGAAAGCCTCTGCTATTATTAAAGGAAAGTGCGTTGCGCCCGGTGTCAGCATGTCCGTTTCCCCCGGTTCAAGACAGGTACTGAGCATGCTCTCCGAATGTGGGGCTTTAAACAACTTCATTCTTGCCGGTGCAAGACTTCTGGAATGTGCCTGCGGCCCATGTATCGGCATGGGATTTTCACCCAACTCCGGCGGAGTGAGCCTGCGTACCTTTAACCGTAACTTCGAGGGCAGAAGCGGTACGGCAGACGCAAAAATCTACCTTGTTTCTCCTGAAACCGCAGTTGCCTCAGCCATTACCGGGGAAATAACCGACCCCAGAACCTTGGGGCTTGAGATGCCGGAAATTAAAATGCCGGAGTGCTTCAAGATAGATGACAGCGGCGTTTTAGCTCCCGCCGACCCTGAGGAGGCAAAGAGCGTTGAAGTTCTGCGAGGCCCCAACATTAAGCCCATTCCCGCGGGTAAGCCCCTTACCGACACTTTAGAGGGTGAGCTTACTCTGAAACTCGGCGACAACATCACCACCGACCACATTATGCCCGCCGGCGCTAAAATCCTGCCTTACCGCTCCAATATCCCCAAGCTCTCCGAATTCTGCTTTGCAGTCTGCGACAAGAGCTTTTCTCAGCGGGCAAAGGAAGCGGGACAGACTATCTTGGCAGGCGGTGCAAACTACGGTCAGGGCTCATCCAGAGAACATGCGGCACTGGTGCCTCTGTATCTGGGCGTTCGGGCTGTGGCTGCAAAGAGCTTTGCAAGAATACACGCCGCAAACCTTATAAACGCCGGAATCCTGCCTCTCTGCTTTAAAAATCCCGATGATTACGACAAATTAAAGCAGGGCGAAAAGCTGAGCATCAGCGGAGTTTTAGATGGCTTGCACAGCGGCAAAATGAGCCTTCACAGCGAGAGCGGGGATATTCCCCTTGTATGTGCCTTCACTGAGCGCCAGATAGGAATCTTGAAAGCAGGCGGACTGCTTAACTACACAAGGGAGAGCGGAAAATGAACGAGAAATTTATAGAAGAAGCGGCGGAGCATTTTAAAGCTCTGCTTAAAGAACAGATAGAGCGGCAGGAGAGAATGGAAAAGGCGGCGGTGAAAACCGACTTTAATTCCATTCCCAAGCTCACCATAGGTCTTATTGACGGCGATGGCATAGGCCCTGTTATAATGGCAGTTGCCGAAAAGCTTTTAAATGAGCTTTTAAAGGATGATATTGCATCCGGTAAGGCGGAGCTTAAAAAGATTGAGGGGCTTACCATAGAAAACCGCCTTGCTTTAAATAAAGCCGTCCCCGACGATGTGCTGGCGGAAATCAAAAAGTGTGATGTGCTCTTAAAAGGCCCTACCACCACTCCCAAGGGCGGCAGCATGGAGAGCGCCAACGTGTGTCTGAGACGAGAGCTTGACTTATACGCAAACGTGCGCCCTGTTTCCATACCCGAAAAGGGCATAGACTGGTGCTTTTTCAGAGAAAACACCGAGGGCGAATACACTCTCGGCAGCCGCGGCATAGAGCTTTCCGATAAGCTCTCCATGGACTTTAAGGTGACAACGGATGGGGGAACCCGCCGCATTGCAAGAGCTGCTTTTGATTACGCGCAGGCAAACGGCAAGACAAACGTTTCCATAGTCACCAAGGCAAACATTATGAAAAAGACCGACGGCATGTTCTCCCGCATAGCCCACGAGGTAGGGGAGAGCTACCCTGAAATTACCGCCGACGACTACTACATAGACATTATGTGCGCAAACCTTGTGAATGAGGATATACGCTCAAAGTTTCAGGTTTTCCTGCTCCCCAACCTCTACGGCGACATTATAACCGACGAGGCCGCCCAGCTTCAGGGCGGCGTCGGTACTGCGGGAAGCGCAAACTTAGGCGACAGATACGCAATGTTTGAAGCAATTCACGGTTCAGCCCCCAGAAAGGTTGAGCGGGGCGAGGGAGCTTACGCAAACCCGGAAAGCATCCTTAAAGCCGCCGAAATGCTGCTTCGCCATGTAGGAAAGGCCGATAAGGCAGACAGACTTTCTAAGGCTGTTGAAGAGTGCCTGCGTGAAGGCAGAGTTACCGTAACAGGCCATGCAGACGGAGCAACAGCGGCTGAATTTGGTGACTATGTACTGGAAAAGCTTAGAAAAATTTAAAAATTCTTTAGATTTGCCGTGCTTGAAACAATGACATAAATGTGCTATAATTTCAGGGAAAATTCTTAAATTCGGAGTAAATTCTATGATTGAATGGCTGACAGAAACCGTAGTCGGTAAATTCCTCAGCACCCTTTTTATATCCATGGCTCCAGTGGTTGAACTCCGTCTGGGACTTCCCTATGGCATAGCTCAGGGACTTGATTATCCTCTGGCTCTTACAGCAGCTATTATAGGAAACATGATTCCGGTTCCGTTTATTATAATTTATATCGAGCGTATTTTTGCATGGCTTAGACGGCATTTTGCAAAGCTGGACAACTTCATAGCAAAGCTTGAAAAAAAGGCTCACCTTAAAGGGGAAACGGTTAAAAAGTACGGCCATCTGGGGCTTATCATATTGGTTGCTATCCCTCTGCCGGGTACCGGCGCATGGACAGGCGCTTTAGTTGCTGCTTTTTTAAGCATGCGTGTGAAGCAGGCAGCTCCCAGTATTCTGCTTGGTGTCTGCATTGCCGCCGCTATTATGACGGCTTTGACTTTCGGAGTAATAAAAATAGTGTAAAAAATAAAGGACGGTTAAAAGCCGTCCTTTAGCTTTAAGAGGAATTTATGAAAATAATTTACAGAGACAAGAATATAATTGTGTGCATAAAGCCGCCGCGAGTGCTTTCTACCGATGAACCGGGCGGACTGCCGGACATGCTGAGAGAAGAGCTTGGGGACAAAAATGCCGACATTAGAACCGTTCACAGGCTTGACAGAGTTGTGAGCGGGCTTATGGTTTTAGCATGTAATCATTCGGCCGCATCTGAGCTTTCACGGCAGATAAGAGAGGGCAGCTTTAAGAAAATCTATCTTGCTGCCGTCCACGGAATAACAGAGGATAAAGGACAGCTGCGGGACTATATGTACAGGGACAAGGCCAGAAAAATGTCCTTCGTTACAGATATCCAAAGCAAAGACACCAGAGAGGCAATACTGAATTTTGAAACTCTGGACAGAAACGAAAATATGAGCCTTGTGCGTGTTGAGCTTGTCACAGGCCGTACCCACCAGATTCGCTGTCAGTTTTCTTCCCACGGCTTTCCCCTTATGGGAGAGAGAAAATACAGCGAACTTAACGACGAATGTGAGCTTGCACTTTTTTCATCCCAAGTAGGCTTTACCCACCCAAAAACAGGGGAATACATGTGTTTTTACGAAAAACCTAATGAAATCTACCCGTGGAATTTGTTTAAGATAAATTCTTAACTATTAATAATCTATAAATTGTGCCTTGCATACCTTGAAAGCTCGGGTATTGGATTATATAATCAATACATTATTACGATTAGGGGCTGGACTATGGAAATTATAAAATATATCCTTGTTGCAGTGGGAAGCTATCTGCTGGGCTCACTCAGCATGTCAATTATAATGTCAAAGCGCGTTATGGGCGGCGATGTAAGAGAGCAGGGCAGCGGTAACGCAGGGGCTACCAATATGGCCAGAGTTTTCGGATGGGGCGCAGGTTTTCTTACTCTTGCAGGAGATGTGGGAAAAGCTGCTATCGCTATGTATATAGGCTGGCTTCTCCTTGGCGATGCAGGTCTTGCCGTGGGCGGTATTATGAGCACTATCGGCCACTGCTTCCCCGTTTACTACGGCTTTAAGGGCGGCAAGGGCGTTTCTGTCGGCCTTGCGGTTGCGTTCGCCATAGACTGGAAGGTTGCCGCAATAGCTCTCAGCGTATTCATAATTGTTGCCGTTACCACAAAAAAGGTTTCCCTCGGCTCCATTCTTGCAGCTGTCAGCATTATAGTTTGCAGCATTGTTATGAATGTGGGAGTTGCAAAGCTCATTCTGGGAATTACTGTTCCCGCCCTTGTTATAGTTAAGCACAAGGATAATATAAAGCGTCTTCTTAACGGCACCGAAAAGAATTTTAAGCCCGGAAAAAAACAGGAAAATGTTAAAAAATGATTTTAAGGCAGGCATTGAGCCTGCCTTTTTATTTTGTAAAAGAAAGCTTTGGCGCAAAGCTTGAAATGAAATGAGAAAAATGTTATATTTTACGCATATACTAAGAAGCATAAAAGGAGGAAATTTTATATGAACGAACAGCTTCGTCGTGATATTGATAAATTCTGTGAAGAAAATTATGAAAATATATTCAGGGATATTTCCCGTCTGGTAGCTATTGACAGCGTTGAGGGTGAGCCCGAAGAGGGCGCACCTTTCGGAAAAGGCCCTGCTAAGGCTTTGGATGAGGCTCTTAAAATCGTTAAGGAGCTGGGGCTTGAGGGCTATAACTGCGAGGGCAAAATGTGTTACGCTCTGCTGGGCGAAAACACCGATAAGTACCTTGCTACCATTACCCACCTTGACGTGGTTCCCGCCGGTGAGGGCTGGAAGGAAGACCCCTTCAAAATGCGCCGCAAGGACGGCTGGATTATAGGCCGCGGCGTTATGGACGATAAGGGACCCTCCGTTCTCTGCCTTTACGCTCTCAAATACCTTAAAGAGCACAATGTTCCCCTTAAGTATCCTGTGAGAGCTTTGCTTGGTGTTAACGAGGAGACCGGTATGCTGGATGTTGAGCATTATCTTGCTAACTACCCCGCACCTCTCTTCTGCTTCAGCCCCGACGCAAACTTCCCCCTGTGCAACGGCGAAAAGGGTATTTTCCAGGGTAAGATTGTATCTAAAATGCCTATTGGAAATATAGTCGATATTAAGGGCGGCGTTGCCGCAAACGTTATCCCCGACAAGGCAAGAGCAAAGGTTAAGGCCGAAAAGCTTGCCTCCACCGAGGAGGTTCAGGCCGTGGAGCTTGAAAAGGGTCTGTGGAGCCTTGAAGCAAAGGGCATCGGCGGCCACGCCTCTCTCCCCGAGGGCACAAGAAACGCTATCGGCGTTCTGGTTGACTACCTGCTGGATAATAAAGTCTGCGACGAGAACGAGGAGAAGTTCCTCAATGTCTTAAAGCTTCTCCATGACGACTGGACCGGCGCAAAGCTGGGTGTTGCCGCAGATGACGGACGCTTTGAGCCTCTCACCATTGTGGGCGGCGTTATCGGCATCGAGGACGGACGCATGTTCCAGAGCCTTGACAGCCGTTTCCCCACCAACACCAACGGCGCAAAGCTGGTTTCCCAGATGCAGGAAAAGGCAGGGGATGCAGCAGAGGTCATCATGCTCCGGGAGTCTGAGCCTTTCTACATGTCTCTTGACAATCCCGCAGTTCAGACCTGCATTAACTCCTATAATGATGTTACCGGCGAGAACGCTCAGCCTTACACCATCGGCGGCGGCACCTACGCCAGAGATTTCCCCAACGCCGTTTCCTTCGGCCCCGAGCATCCCGAGAGACCTATGCCCGATTTTGCAGGCCCCATTCACGGTGCAGAAGAGGGCGCAAGCGAGGAATACCTCATCGAGGCTCTGAAGGTATATATTCTTGCCCTTATCGAGCTTCAGAAACTGGAATTCTGATTTAATCATTTTTACATTTTCTTAACCTTTATTCCGGGCTGTGCTGTATAATTACTTACAACACGGATAGTGAAATTTTATTATAAAAGGAGCGAATAATATGAGTAAACGCGCTCTTATTGTTGAAGACGACGGTAATATAGCAGAGCTTTTAAGACTGTATCTGGGCAAGGACGGCTTTGAGGTGATGATCTCCTCAGACGGCGGCAAGGCAGAGTCCATGTTTGACCTGTTCCAGCCGGAGGTGGTGCTGCTTGACATTATGCTGCCTGTTAAGAGCGGCTGGGAAATCTGCCGGGATATAAGAAAGAAATCCGCTACCCCGATTATCATGCTCACCGCAAAGGGTGAAACCGACGATAAGATAAACGGCCTTGAAATGGGTGCTGACGACTATATTACAAAGCCTTTCGATGTAAAGGAGCTTATTGCCAGAGTCCATGCCGTTATGCGCCGTACCGATGCGGATGCACCGATGGAAAAGAAGCTGAGCTTTGATAAGCTCACCATAAATCTGGACTCCTACGAGCTTATCGTTGACGGCAAGAAGATTGACACTCCCCCCAAAGAAATGGAGCTTCTCTATCATCTGGCATCAGCCCCCAACCGGGTCTTTACCCGCAACCAGCTTCTGGACGAAGTCTGGGGCTTTGACTACTTCGGTGACTCCCGAACGGTTGACGTTCACGTTAAGAGACTGAGAGAGAAGCTGGAGGGCGTTTCCGATAAGTGGAGCCTTAAAACTGTATGGGGTGTGGGCTATAAATTCGAGCTTGTCGAGTAATACTAAATGAAGAGCATATACCTTAGAAACTTCGTTGCCACTGCCATACTTGTCTCCGTGTGCTTTCTTATAGTCGCCTTTTCCTTTGTGGGTATAGGCAGAAACTACATCATAAGCGAGTACAGAAGCAATATGATGAACAGCGCCCGTGAGGTATCCCGTACTGCCTCTGCAATCTCCCAGTCTGACTCCCTTTCAAGCTGGGTTCTGGGCATGTCCATAAGCTCCATTGCAAATTCAACAGGGAACCAGATATTTATTACCGATGCCGACGGCTACGTTGTCTGCACCGACAGAAACCCCAACTGCAACAATCTGGGGATGGCGGTGCCGCGGGACATCATTGATGATCTTGAAAAAAGCGGCGAGCTGGATATTATGAGCGACTTAAACGGCATGTTCAGCCATGACCGTTATATCGTGGCTCAGCCTATATTCAGCATGGCAGGCGACACAATCGGCTACGTTTTTGTCATTAACTTTATTGACAATATGCTGGGCGCATGGTCAACATTTTTAGGCATTGCAACTATTGTCACCATCGGTGTTTTCTGCGCTGCGCTCTTTGCAACCCTTGTTTATTCAAAGCGCATGGCAAAACCCCTTGACGAGATTGCCGCTGCATCCAGAAAGTTTGCAAGAGGCGATTTCTCCGTCCGTGTCCGCCAGACCGATGATCCCACCGACGAAATGGGGGCACTTATCGACTCCTTTAACAAAATGGCGGATTCACTGGAACAGGCGGAAAAGAGAAGAAGCGAGTTTATTGCCAATGTCTCCCATGAGCTGAGAACCCCCATGACTACCATTTCCGGCTTTGCCGACGGTATTCTGGACGGCACTATCCCCAGAGAGGAGCAGGATAAATACCTGCGCTCCATAAGGGACGAGACAAGGCGGCTTTCCCGTCTGGTGCGGGATATGCTCAGCGTTTCACAGACAAGGAGCAAAGCCTCCGATCCCTCACGGAGGACGGTGTTTGACCTGACTGAGCTTGCACTCCAGACACTTCTCAGCTTCGAGAGCCGGGCAACCAAGAAAAATCTGGATGTTGACCCCCAGCTTCCCGATAACCATATTATGGTAAAGGCAGACAGGGATGCAATCACTCAGGTAATTTACAATCTGCTGGATAATGCAATCAAGTTTGCAAAGCCCGGAAGCTGTCTCATCCTTAAAATTTACAAGGATAACGGCAAGGCGTATTTCTCCATTAAAGACTTCGGCGAAACTATTCCGCCGGACGACCTGCCCTTTATTTTCGACCGTTTCCATAAGTCCGACCGTTCCAGAAGTCTGGATAAGGACGGGGTCGGTCTTGGGCTGTATCTGGTAAAGACCATTATAAACAGCCATGACGAGGACATTGCCGTTAAGAGCGAGGACGGAATGACAGAGTTTGTGTTTACCCTCACTCTGGCTGACGAAAAGTAAAGTCACAGCCGCCGACAGGCGGGAGAGGACAAAATTATATGAGCAAAGAAAACTGGTACAAAACTGAGGACTGGTACAGTCCTTTGAATAACGGAGCGCCGGAGAGCGGAGAGCCGAAGAAAAAGGAAAAAGAAAAAAAGGGCTTTACTCCCATGCGTGTTGCAGGGCTTATCGCTCTGGTTCTGGTGCTTATAATTGCCACCTCCGTGGCATTTTCCGGTGGAAGTAAAGCAAAGCAGGGGGAAGCTCCCAAGCTTCCCGACAAGGGCTTTGCACCTTTCGAGCCTTTCAATATGCCCGGCAGGGAAGATGAACTGCCTGACGACTGGCAGGAGTTCTTCGACGGCTTCTATAAAAACGTCCAGAAGGACGTGACGGAAATTAACATTCCCAGAGCCGACCTTCCCGTGAATTTCCGTCTCAGTATTGAGGAGGCGGGCGAGGAAACCATGAGCCTTAATGAGCTTTACAAAACCAGTGCTCCCGGCATTGTGGCAATTTCCGGCTACACCGAGGGCATGAACGGTTATAACTGGGGAACCGGCGTGGTGCTTTCCTCTGAAGGTCTTATCCTTACAAACACCCACGTTATAGACGGCTGCGACAGCGCCACCGTCACTTTGGGCGACGACAGCGTTTATGATGCAAAGCTTGTAGGCGCTGACGTTATAAGCGATATTGCGGTTTTGAAGATAGATGCTGAGGGACTTACTCCCATAAGCTTCGGTGACAGCTCCGTTCTTGAAGTGGGCGACAGCGTTGCCGCTATCGGAAACCCCCTCGGCGAAACCTTCCGCAGCACCCTGACCGACGGTATAATTTCCGCAATCGAGCGCGGCATTAACCACAACGGCCACAGCATGAACCTTATCCAGACAAACACCGCCATTAACGAGGGCAACTCCGGCGGAGCGCTCTTTAATATGTACGGTCAGGTCATCGGCATTACCAATATGAAGATGATGTCCTCTTTTTCCAGCATTGAGGGCATAGGCTTTGCAATCCCCTCCAACACCGTTAAAGAGGTTGTGGATTCTCTCTGCACCTTCGGTGAGGTTAAGGGCAGACCCTCTATCGGAATTACCGTAGGCGCAATTCCCGAAAACGCAGCCGAGCATTATGAGCTGCCCGACGGACTTTATATTTCCGCCGTAAGTGAAGGCTCCGATGCGGAGAAGAAGGGCGTTGAGCCGGGAGATATTCTCCTTGAAGTAAACGGCCAGCCGATCAGAACCACTGATGATGTGAACAAGATAAAGAGTCCTCTTCAGGTCGGCGACACCATGACCTTTAAAATCTGGCGCGAGGGCGAAACCTTTGAGGTTGAGGTTGAACTGATGGATACAAATCAGGTTTACAAAAATAAATAAGCCCGAAAACAAAAAAGGCAGACGGAAAAATCCGTCTGCCTTTTTTCTGACTTCTTTTATTCGGAGAGAAATTCATTACCTGAGCTTTCAGATGCCTGATATTCCTCGTATTTAATGGTGAGAGCAACGCTTTTGTCCGTTCCGAAAAGTACGGCGCCGATACGGTAGTTATATCCGGTGCTGAGATTTGTAAACTCTGCTTCCTTTCCCATGCCGTTTATTGTGGCCTCCATGATGTAATCTTCGGGCTGAGCTTTGGCATAAAGGTACACTTCAATTTTCGCGCCCTTGGGTACATCTGCGGAAACGGAAATTTAGGTGCTGTTGGTTTTTATTATCTCAGGCGCATTTTCAATGTTTCCGGTGTTGGGGGAAAGCTCCATATTAAGCTTTACGGCCTTATTTGCGCCGCAGCCGCACAGAAGAAACAGACAGAGAGCCGGAATAATTACAATAAATTTTTTGAATTTCATTCTATTACCGCCTTTCTTTGCCGTCTGCTATACTATACTACAAATATTGCCCCGCCGACGCTTAAAATTTTAAACTGATGAGCAAATTGTAAAATCTAAGTTAAGACCCACGATTTTTGTTGAAACGTAACTTTCACAATGCTAAAATACCTGTATAATTTATCCATTTTAAATTTGCGTAAAGGATGCAGAACATGAAAGAAAATAACTTAAATCAGAAGGAATATTTTTTCGATAAGGAGCAGTTTAAAAAGCTGACTGTAAAATGGTGCAGAAAGAAAAAAGCCTGGATATGGCTTAATCTTTTGGCTGCAATTTTTGCCCTTATCGGCATCGGAGCTATGGCATTTATGCTCTATCAGGCAATGGACCCTGTGGTTCCGAGCCTTGACGCCAGAATTCTGATTATGGTCGGCGGTCTTGTGCTGGCAGTTCTGCCCTTTATCTTTTGCTATGTTACAAGAACTCAGGCTATCCGCGTTCTGGGAAAGCCCTTTTCCGTCATGCGGAGAATGTTCCTCATTTCAAACGATTCCGGCTTTATGTTCGGCTACCATGATAACTTTGACCGCAAATACCTTAACAGCGCCATAGTACACCAGATTGCCTACTCCAATATTCATCATGTGGAAATTGACAGAGCACAGCAGCTTTTCACCGTCGTGGGTACTACCGAGCGGGTGGAGTATCAGAACATCAGCACCCTCAGAGAGCGTTACAGCTTTACCTCCGGCCAGTTCGGGGATATGGCAAGCTTCTCATTCTTCACCTGCTTTGAGAATGCAGAGGACTTTTACCGGCGGCTCAGCGATAACGGCGTTTATATTGAATATGTGGGATAAAAAAATGTGCTCCTTCGGGAGCGCATTTAATTTTTATTTAATTACGGGCTTTGCAACAAAGCAGTGCCATTCATCCATTATTCTGTGGTCGATAATCTCGAAGCCTGCCTTTTCGATAGCAGCCTGAACCTCATTTTCACGGCCCTCGATTATGCCGGAGGAGATGTACACGCCGTCAGGCTTAATGAACTGGGGGACGTGGGGGGCAAGATTTATGATAACATCGGAAACAATGTTTGAAAGCACAAGGTCGTAGCCGGTGCCGAAGGAGGCACGGAGGGAGGCGTCGGTGATAATGTCGCCTGCAACGGCTTTCAGTCTGTCGCCCCCTATGCCGTTTAATGCGGCGTTCTGCATTACTACGTCGGGGGCTTTGGGGTCAATGTCGCAGCCAAGGCAGAAATCAGAGCCTAAAACCAGAGCTGCAATGCCTAAAATACCGCTGCCGCAGCCAAGGTCCAGAACCTTTACGCCCTCGCCTGCGTAGTTTTCCAGCTCCTCAAGACACATTTTGGTGGTGGGATGGCTGCCGGTGCCGAAGATAAGACCGGGATCAAGGCGCAGGGGAGTTCTGCCGTCGGCGGGAATTTCCTCCCACTCAGGCACAACAACAAGCTTTTTGCCGGTTTCAATAGGCTTATAGTATTCACGCCAGTTGTTTTCCCAGTCGCTGTCCTGAACATAGCTGGCCTGAGTTTCGGGGTAGGCGGCGATGATATTTTTGGATACGGTTCTGCCCGTCTCGTCGTCACAGAGATAGCACTTGATGCGGCTTACACCTGTAAATTTGTTTTCCAGCTCCTCGTCAACGTAGTCCCAGTACTGGCGGTTTTCCTCAAGGAAGTTTTTGAAATCCTCTTCACTCTCTATTACAAAACCCTCGGCGCCAAGCTCGGTCATGCGCTCGCAGCGCTCCTCAATCTCCTCTGCCGGGGTGTTGCATATTAACTCTATATAACGCATAGCTGCACTCCTTTATGTTTTTTATCAGTATAAACCGCCGGAGAAGGATTGTCCAGAGATTTTGTGCGGGACGGGAAAGCGGGTGAGCCAGGACATGCGGGAGAAGCGGGGGAACAGGCAGAATAAAAGGGTGCAGGCAGCGCATGAGAACGGGAATTGGAAAACAAGGAAAAAGTTACAGGGAAAACTGAGCAGCTGCAGCATAGGGGCATGGAAAAAATTTTTTCCTTTAAAAGATAGCCGCAGCCGCGAAATTTTAAAATAGCAGGACTGTAAAAAAGAACGGACAGATGCCCTATAAGGGGCAGGGGAAAACAGGGCATAGAAATTTATGACGGAAAGCTGACAGCAGTATTTCATAATGGCTGAGCTGAAAAATGCATGGAATGAAAATGACGCAAATACAAATTGCTGAAAAATATCAGGAAGAGAGACATAAAAATCTGAAATTTTGTCAGTAAAAATCGGCTCCATTTATTGACAAAGACTTAACACAGTGCTATACTAAGATTGTAAGTTAAATAACTAACAAATATAGAGAACAAAAAACTTTAAAAAATATAAAAAAGGCAGTTGCGCTGCTCTTGTTAATTGGAGGTAATTTGTTATGAAGTGCCCTCGCTGCGGACATGAAATGTATATGGATGACCATAGAAAAATGGATATGTACATGTGCTACGACTGTGGATATATTGAAAACCGCAGGATAGACTTTGAGCCTGATGCCGGTGCTACCAACTTTGAGCGGCTGAGCAGCATGAACCTGAATGAAGCAGTTGCCTTCATTTCCAAGGGACTGGGGCTTGAGGAGAAAAGCATTGCTAAATGGATGGAAAAAGCTTACGTCAGAGCGTAAGATGATATTTAATTAACAATCAGCTGAAATAATGCGGCACAGCCATAGAGACTGTGCCGCGTTTTTTATCTGCTTATGCAGTTTTTTAACAGGCGCAGAGCCAGACTGACATCTTTTTGGGGGATAATTTTTGCCGGAGTATGGAGGCGGCAGTTTTTGCGGCGGATTTGCTTTCGATTTTCCGCTGTTTTCATTTTGCGGCACTTTACAATCAACGTTTTCTGAATTTTATGCGCTGACAAATTATTAACAATTAAGCTTTTCGGCAGGGCGTGTATTTTCAGAGTTTTACAGTAAATTTCAGAGCGTTATTGCAGTTCAGAGCGGTTTTATAGTTAAGAGTGTCTTTACAGTTTGGAGCGGTTTTACAGTCCGGAGCGATTTTACAGTAAGAAGCTTTCTAAGCTGCGCCTTTGAGGATAAATGCTGATTTCCCCCTGAGGCGATTTTAATATTCGGGGAATATTACACGCTAAATACGCTAAACGTCGGCAGAGAAGAATGTGTGCGGCTTAAAAGTGATTTTAAGCCGCACAATTTATATTCCTGATTAAATTCTGATCCATGCGCCCTCAGGCCAGACCTGAGAGGCAATGCCGCTGTCCAGAAGCTCAATGAAAACTGAGGGGGGAGCGGAGATGTAAACGCCGTAGCAGTTTAATCCGTTTTCCTCAACGTAACTTAATACGTTATCATAAAACTCTGCATCCGGGCTTTCGGGCAGGCTTTTGCCCATATTAAGCCGCTCTTTTGAAAATTGCAGCAGGGATTTAAAATGCTGCATTAAATTCTCCTCGTTCATCTCCTCGCCTTTAATTTCAAGGCAGGGGTACTTTTCGTTTACATTCTCCCGAATAAGCCCGCCGCTGAATGGGGTCATGCCGGTAAGGGGCAGAAGCTGTCTGTCTTTATCGCAGCTTCTGATGCCCACCCAGAAAATGTTTGCGCCGTAGGTTTCCTGAAGCTTGTCGTTCAGCTCAATCAGTTCCTCCATGCTCATGTCCCGGGAAAAGCTGACGGCGGCATCTACGTTGAGATAGTCGGGGAGATTGGAGAGGGCTTCGTAATAATGCGCTTTGGTGTCATCTTCAAGCTCAAAATTGGGATAGCCGGAGCTATTAAATACATTTACCGGCACAAAGTCCGGAAAGCCTCTGGGCAGGCTAAGCTCACCCTTATCCAAGTTAAGATTTGCATAGCTCAGTTCCCCGCCTTTAACCCTGTCCCAATAGGAAACGGTAATATCATAATCTGCAAAGCCACGGCGGGAGACGGAGGCATGATTTATGATGGTATAGGGGCAGAAAAGCTCACTGTATGCCGAGAGGGTCATATCAAGGTCGCTTGAATACGGTATCCCCAGCTGCGCTTCATCCGGGTTCCAGTAGCTTCTTTCGACCGCCGGAACAATGCCGTAAAATATTCCCGCAAAAATCGCAATACACAAAACTATGCTGACCGTCACTATTGCGGCGCTGCGACGGCGCAGACGGCGGCGGATCAGCTTCATATCCTCCAGCTCGTTTAATTCCGGCATGGGTAAAATTTCCTCGTCCAGATATTCGTTTATAAGCCGGCTTTTCAGAATTTCACTTTCCACAAGCTGCCGCTCTTCTTCGGTAGCCTTGCCGGATTTATAGTTATTAAAGGCTGAATTAAAGTCCATATCCCTGTTCCTCCAGTTCCTTTCGTAAAGTTTCTCTCAGCCTGCATATCCTCTGCCTTGCGGCGCTGTAACTTATGTGCAGGCATTTGGCGGCCTCCATAATGCTGAGGGATGAAAAATAATGAAGAATTATAAGCTCTCTGTCCTGCGGCTTTAATTTCCCGATTGCCGCCCACAGGGCTTTTCGCCGCTCGTCCTTTAAAAGCAGGCTCTCCGGCATTTCCTCCGCCGGAATAAACTCCAGCGCCTCGTCGGAGCACTGGCGCTTCTGCCGCCGCATGTGGTCAAGCCACAGATTGCGGCACACCCGATAGAGCCAGAATTTAAAAGACGGGCTTTCCTTCGGCAGTGTCACATAGGTTTTCACAAATGCCTCCGACACTATATCCTCTGCAAGGCTTAAATCTCCGCACAGACCGCTCATATAGATGAGCGCCCCGGCATAATAGCGTCTGTACAGGCTTTCCAATATATCTTTGTCCGCGGTGCTCACCCCTTTCATCTTATAAACGAATGAAAAGAAAAATTGTGACAAAAAAAGGCCGAAAAAATTTTCGGCCTTTTAGATTTGTTTTCAGAACAGGTCTGTTGAAAGGTATCTGTCGCCGGTGTCGGGCAGCAGAACCACAATGCTTTTGCCCTCAAATTCGGGGCGCTTTGCAAGCTCTATTCCGGCGGCGAGAGCGGCGCCGGAGCTTATTCCAACCAGAACGCCTTCTTTTTTACCCACAAGTCTTGCGTACTTGAATGCGTCATCATCGGAAACGGAGATAACCTCGTCATAAACATCTCTGTCCAGAATTTCGGGGATGAAGTTTGCGCCTATGCCCTGAATTCCGTGCTTTCCGGCGGGCTTGCCGGAAAGCAGAGCAGAGGTGGCAGGCTCAACGGCAACTACGTGTACGTTCTGATCCTGCTCCTTTAAATACCTGCCTGTACCTGTTATAGTGCCGCCTGTTCCTACACCTGCCACAAACGCCGCCACATTACCGTCGCTGTCGCGCCAGATTTCCGGGCCTGTTGTGAGATAGTGGGCTTTGGGGTTTGCGGGATTTGTAAACTGACCGGCAATAATTGAGTTTGGAATTGAGGCTTTTAATTCCTCTGCCTTTTCAATAGCACCGCTCATGCCCTTTGCACCGGGGGAGAGCACCAGATCTGCGCCGTATGCCTTCATTATCTTCTGACGCTCCACAGACATGCTGTCGGGCATGACGATAATGAGTCTGTAACCACGGGCGGCGCAAACAGAGGCAAGACCGATGCCGGTGTTGCCGGAGGTAGGCTCTATAATAACGCTGTCTTTAGTTAAAAGACCGGACTTTTCCGCCTCGTCCAGCATGCTCTTTGCAACTCTGTCCTTAACAGAGCCGGCGGGGTTGAGATACTCAAGCTTTCCGATGAGCTTTGCTTTAAGTCCAAGCTCTTTTTCAATGTTTTTAAGCTCCAACAGGGGAGTATTGCCTATAAGCTGGTCGGCAGAGGTATATATTTCAGACATTTTCATTCTCCTTATATTCTATAAATTCGTTCCATGGGTATTCATTGCTTGGCATTACTTCAAAATTCATTTCCCTGCGGGTAAAGGGGTCGGTGAAGCTGAGCGCCTTTGACCAGAGGGCAAGGGGGCGGTCCTTATAAGTGCTGCCGTATTTTACATCCCCTAAAAGGGGAATTTTTCTGGATGCAAACTGCACCCTTATCTGATGTGAGCGGCCGGTGAGAAGCTGAATTTCAACAAGGCTCTTTTTACCGTCGGTTTTCAGCACCTTGTAACTCAGCTCCGCATCCTTAACGCCCTTTCTGGGGCGCTTTACCACATAGCTTTTGTTTTTGGCGCTGTCTTTAAACAGCAGGTCTTTAAAAATTCCTTCCTTTTCCTCGGGACAGCCCTCCACAACGGCAAGATAGCTCTTTTTTAAGCCGCGGTTCGAGACAAGGCCGGAGAGCTTTCCCGCGGCTTCCTTAGTCCTGCCGTAGAGCATCAGCCCGCCCACAGCTCTGTCGAGACGGTGTATGGGGTAAATTTCACCTCCGAGCTGCTCTTTTAAAAGCTCCGGCATACCGGGGCTTTCAGACAGCACTCCCGCAGGCTTTATGCACAGGATAAGTCTCTTATCTATATATAATATCTGAATTTCCATTTCATCACCGGATGTATTTTAACCCACTTTATAGCATTTCGCAATAGCGGACTGAAAACCCATTGTAAGAAGTTGTCCAAAAGCTGGCGTAAGATAATGTCGAATATTGTAAGGATATACTATTGAAATGCCGGAACTTTAAATGTTATTATATAATAGCGAGATAGCAGGTATATAAATAGGAGATGGGTTAATGAGCATTTCAAATGTACTTTCTCTGCTGGGCGGCGTTGCGCTGTTCCTTTTCGGTATAACCCTTATGGGTGAAGGCCTGAAACGAGTTGCGGGTAATTCCCTTGAACTGGTGCTTTACAGGCTCAGCGGTACTAAGCTGAGAGCTGTTTTATTAGGTACCGGCGTCACCGCTGTTATTCAGTCATCATCCGCCACATCGGTTATGGTGGTGGGCTTTGTAAACTCAGGTATGATGAAGCTCAGACAGGCGGTAAACGTTATTCAGGGCGCACTTATCGGTACAAGTATTACCGGCTGGATTATCTGCCTTTCAAGTCTTGAAGGCTCCGGCTGGGTGGCTCTTTTCTCCACCTCTACCATTACGGCTGTGGTGGCTGTGGTGGGTATAGTGCTGAGAATGTTCTCCAAAAAGCAGAGCCATCATCAGGTGGGCGATATTCTCATGGGCTTTGCAATCCTTATGTTCGGTATGCAGACCATGAGCGGATCTGTGGCACATCTTAAGGAAAATCCTCAGTTTATAAGCATGATGACCACCTTCTCAAATCCCGTTATCGGAATTCTGGCAGGTGCCGCATTTACCGCCATTTTGCAGAGCTCTTCTGCCGCTGTCGGTATTTTGCAGGCTCTTTCCATGACAGGTGCAATCAGCTTTGCAACTGCCTATCCTCTAATTCTGGGTATTGCCGTAGGCGCTGCCGTGCCCGTTCTTCTTTCCGCTCTCGGCGCAAAGGCTGACGGACGGAGAGCTGCATTATCCTATCTTATTATTGAAACTCTGGGTGTAATCATCTGCGGAACCCTTTATTACCTTATAGACGGCCTTGTGGGCTTAAACCTCAACGGCTGGATTATGAACCCCTTCAGCATTGCCGCCGTCAACACCATGTTCCGTATTGCAACGGCTGTAATTCTGTTCCCCTTCGATAAGCAGCTTATTTCCCTTTCCCGCTTTATAATTAAGGAAAGCGCCGGCGAGCAGACCATTAACAAGGAGTTTGACCGTCTGGACGAGCGCTTCTTACAGCACCCCGCCCTTGCAGTTGAGCAGAGCCATCTGACCGTAAATTCCATGGCCAAGGCTGCCCGAGGCAATATGCTCACGGCTATAAAACTGCTTAATGAGTACAGCGAGGAGGGCAGGAGACAGGTTGAGAAAATCGAGGCTCTGGTGGACATGTATGAGGATAAGCTGGGTACTTATCTCGTTAAGCTCAACACCAACGAGCTGAGCCGCCGCCAGAACGAGGATGTTTCAAAGTATCTCCACACCCTCAGCGATTTTGAGCGTATCAGTGACCATGCCATGAACGTGGCACAGGTTGCAAATGAGCTTCATTCCAAAAAACTGGAGTTTTCGCCTACTGCACAGCATGAGCTTGAGGTTATGACAAGAGCGGTTATGGAAATTCTGGATATTGCGATAGGCGCATTTCTGGATGAGGATGCGGCAAAGGCAAGACTTGTTGAGTCGCTGGAGGAGAGAATTGATATTCTCTGTGACGAGATGAAAATACGCCATGTGGAGAGATTGCAGCAGGGCGAGTGCTCACTTGCTCAGGGCTTTATCTTCAACGATCTGCTCACCGACTATGAGCGCGTAGCTGACCACTGCTCCAATATAGCAATCGCCATTATCGAGCTTCAGGCCGACTGCTACGACACCCACGGTTATGTCATAAATCTTAAGGAGCTGCACTCGGAAGACTTTGAAAAGAATTACGAGAAGTACGCAAAGAAGTACGAGATTTAAAAAAAATAAAAAGACGGTCTTTTGACCGTCTTTTTTTATCCCCTGAATTTGCGGTCGGGGTTGAAATAATTTTCGCTAAACAGGGCATTAAGAGCTTCATTATAGTCGGAGATGTATTTTGAGCGCTTTAGCTGCTTTATGTTCTTTTCCCCGCCGGGGAACATATCCTGCATGTAGTACCACAGCTCTTTGAGCCGGGCAAGAGCGAAATGCTCACCGAAACCGGAGGCTAAAAGTCCGGCGGATAGCTCGTCGAGGAACTCTTTTAATTCTGCCTTTTGCAGCTTCTCTCCGCCCTCAAGCTGCCGTACCAGAGCGGGATTTGCACACACGCCGCGACCCACCATAATTTTATCACATGGGGTGACATTGAGCAGCTTATCGAGTTCGGCTTTGGAGAAAATGTTTCCGTTATAGCAGACGGGATTGCGGCTGTTTTCAACGGCGTACTTAAAGTCTTCAAGCTCCACAGGGCTTTTATACTGCCCTGCCTTATTGCGGGCGTGGACGGTCAGCTCGTGAATGGGGTACTTGTTGTAAAGGGCCAGAATTTCGGGGAAGCTTTCGGAATTTTCCACACCCAGTCTGGTTTTTACGGAGATTTTCAGATCAACCTTTGAAAAAATCTCATCTAAAAAGTTATCAAAACCCTTAATATCCGCCAGCATACCTGCACCCTTGTGCTTGGGAACAACGGTTCCCGAAGGGCATCCGGCGTTTAAATTTACCTCTTTATAACCCATTTCCCCGAAAAGCTTTGCAGCGCCGATAAACTGCTCCGGCGCGTTGCAGAGCACCTGCGGCACAAGCTCATAATCCCGGTTGTTTTCCGGCAGAATGTCCCGCATTGAGCCGGCCTTGAATTTTCCTGAACCGTCGGGGGAGATGAAGGGGGAATAGTATTTTGAAACGCCGGGAAAGCGGCGGTTTAATATGCCTCTGAACACATAGCCTGTCAGCCCCTCCATTGGGGCGAGGTAATAAATCATATAGTCACTTCCAAAATTTCAAACTGACATTATGATACAGGAAAGAGCGTTGAGGGGCAAGAAAATTTTTCCCGGAGAATTGAAAATTTCATAAATTTTATATATAATTATGTTTTCAGAAAGGAGGGGCTTCATTGAGATACCCTACCATGACGAGAATACTGGCAATCTTTCTGGCGCTGTGTGCCCTGGGGCTTATCTGCGCCGGAGGATTTGGAATATATACCGCCCGCAAGGATAGAATAAGCAGCCAAAAAGAACTGGAAAAAATGCAGAGCTGGGCAGAGGAATATAAAGCGCTGGACACCCGCTTAAACGGCGAGAGCAAGGCCGACGAAATGGGCGAGAAGCTGGACAAGGAAAGCGAAACCCACAAGGAAATGTCCTCAGAGCATAAACGGGAGCTGGCCGAATACAGCGCCGGAAAAAGCGGCGTGCAGATAGGCACAAACGCCCTGATTGCAGGAGATGACAAGCTTTACGAGGGCTGGGAGCAGTATTATGCAGGAGTAAAGCTTTTTGAGGAAAAGGAGCAGGAGTTTAACGAGGGCTACGCCAAGCTTACAGCGGGAAAAGCCGCCCTTGATGCTTCAAAAACCCTGTATGGCGCAGGGGTTCAGGCTTTGAACGGCGTGAAAGCGGTTGTAAATGAGCTTGAAACTCTGGATGAAGTCTTTGAAAGCGGAGACAGGGAAGAGGCTTACGACAGGCTGCTCACCGCCTACGAGGGTGCGGTTTATGCAATTTCTGACGCGGAGGAAGCGGTAAACAGCCTTCTGGAGCAGGGACTTATTAGCTCTGAGCAGGTAAGCCTGATTGAAAACAGTATTATCGCCGCTACCGGCATGAGCAGCGGTGAAATTAAGGAAAAGGTAGAGGGAGATTATAACTGCCTTTTAAACAGCGGCGAGCTGAGCGAGGAGGAATTTGCACAGCTTAAAGCTCAGTATGATGCAAACAAAGCCAACCTCATTCTGGTTTCCCAGACAATTAAAAAATACATAGGCCCCGCAGAGCAGCAGCTTAACGCCATGGGCGCTGAAATTCAGAAGGCTGACGCTGAGATTAAAAAAACGGAGCCTATGATAGAAAAGGGCAAGGCCGCCATTGAGGAGGGCCGAAAAGGTCTTGAAGGGGCAAAGGAAGTGCTCCAACAAGGGGATGCAGCCCTTGTTCAGGGAGACAAAAAACTGGATGAAGAACAGGCAAAGCTTGACGCAAAGCTGCCGGAGCTTAAAGAGCAGAAGGAGGAGCTTGAAGATGAGCAATCTAAGCTCAATACTCTGCGGGATGAAACCAAAGAGCGGAAAGAGCTTGAAGGCAGGCGCACCTCTCTCAGCCTGAAGCTCCGTGAAAAGCCGGAGATAAAAGACAGCTATGAATCGGGCACGGAGCTTTATGAAGCCGCTGAGAGCTATATTGCAGAGTTTGAGAATGACATAAAGGCGGAATACAGAAACTACATTGTTGCCGCCGTGATTGCAGCCCTTGCCGCCGTTGCGGGAATGTTAGCCCCTATCGGCGTTTTCGGAAAAGAAAAGGGCAGAATGAAGCGGATGATAATTCCTGCACTCTGCTGCGGAATTTCCCTTATTGTGCTGGCGCTCGGGTACTTTGCTCTGCACAGAATTTCTTCTGCGGCGGTTACCGCTGTTTGCGCGTCTTTAGCTGTAATGCTTTCAGCCTACCCAAACAAAAAGAAAAAAGAGAGCTATTTATAAAAAGAAAAATCCCTCAGGAAATTCCTGAGGGATTTTGTAATTTACTTTAGTTTTCAGCGTAGCCCATAGGGTTCTTGGACTGCCAGTTCCATGTGTCTCTGCACATGTCGTCCAGATTGTACTGAGCTCTCCAGTGAAGCTCCTCAGCACTCTTGTCGGGGCTTGCGTAAACGGTGGCAAGGTCGCCGGGACGGCGGGGGGCAATCTCATAGGGAATGTTAATTCCGGTGACACGCTGGAAAGCCTTAACCATATCCAGAACGCTGTAACCGTTGCCGGTGCCAAGGTTAAACACATGCTCGCCCTTGTGCTCCTGCATGTACTCAATGGCTGCAACGTGGCCCTTTGCAAGGTCAACAACGTGAATGTAGTCACGAACGCCGGTGCCGTCATGGGTGTCGTAATCGTCACCGAAAACGTTCAGGTGGTCAAGTCTGCCCACGGCAACCTGAGAAATGTAAGGCATAAGGTTATTGGGGATGCCTCTGGGGTCTTCACCTATAAGGCCGGAGGGATGAGCGCCGATGGGGTTGAAGTAGCGGAGAAGAACGATTGACCAGTCCTTGTCGGAGTAGGCAGTGTCTCTCATAATCTGCTCGGACATGTACTTTGTCCAGCCGTAGGGGTTGGTGCACATGCCGGTGGTGGAGCTTTCTCTCAGAGGCATTTCATTGCCGCCGGTGTAAACAGTTGCGGAGGAGGAGAACACAATGTTCTTAACGCCGTGATCTCTCATGGTCTCGCACAGTACAACGGTGGAGAAAAGGTTGTTATCGTAATATTCAAGAGGCATTCTTACGCTCTCACCCACAGCCTTGAGGCCAGCAAAGTGAATGGCGCAGTTGATGTCGGGGTGAGCATCGAAAATGCGGTTGAGGGCATCACGGTCGCGAACGTCGTTTTCGTAGAAAGTGACTTTCTTGCCGGTGATCTGCTCCACTCTGTCCAGAGACTTCTTGCTGGAGTTTACGAGGTTATCAACAACCACAACATCCATGCCCTTATTGAGCAGCTCAACGCAGGTATGGCTTCCTATATAACCGGCACCGCCGGTAACCAGAACTTTCATATTATTACCTCTCAGTCAAGTAAAGTCTCAGGATATACGCCCTGAGCTTTCATATCTTTAATATGGTTTACAACGCTCTCCATGTCCTCGCGGTATGTAATGCCGTACCATGTCTCATGGCAGTTGAGAACGGTGACAGTGGCTTTGTGCTCCTGAATAAGGGAGTTTGCAACGAAGGGCAGGAAGTATTCACACTTAACGGGATTTACAGGCAGGTTTTCATCCAGCCATGCGGGGAAGCGGGCTTCAATCTCGTCCAGCATGGAGCTCTGGAAGCCCCACAGGTTCATGGAAACGGGAACCTGACCGGAAACATCAGTCCATGTTTTGCCGTCATCCTCGGTATAAGCGCCGTTTTCGCCCACCTTTTTAATCTTGGTGTGCTCCGCAACGTCGGTGAGCAGGCCGTTTTCAACCTGACAGATGCCGCGGGCAACAGTGCCGTTCTCGGTGACGGTGTTAATGAGCTTGTATGCAACCATGGCGTGCTCATTGTCGGCATGGTCGGCGCTGAGGTAATCATAAATTGCGGTGTAAGCGCCGGGGCCGTAGTAGTCATCGGCGTTAATTACTGCAAAGGGGCCTTTAACGATGCCCTTGCAGGAGAGAATGGCATGGGCAGTGCCCCAAGGCTTTTCTCTGCCCACGGGAACATTATAGCCCTCGGGGAGATTATCAAGCTGCTGATATACATAATCAACATGGAAGTATTTCTCCATGCGGCGGCCCACGGTCTCCTTGAAGTCCTCCTCGATTTCATGCTTAATGATGAAAGCAACATTTCTGAAACCTGCTTTATATGCGTCATAGAGGGAGAAGTCAATAATGGCGTGGCCTTTATCGTCCACGGCGGCAATCTGCTTTAAACCGCCGAAACGGCTGCCCATACCGGCGGCCATAATAACGAGAGTTGGGTTTTGCAAAATGAATACACCTCCGAATTTTCCTTAAGTAGTAATTTTATTATAACAGTATTTTTTTGTTTTGTATACTGTCAAAAAAATTAAAAAAGCACATTATTTAATAAAAATTGCTGCAAATATACAGCAGTCCGCATAAATGAAAAAGAAGTCAGCAAGTAAGCTAAATTATTTACCAACAAAATTAAAAAGCACTTCCGCCGATATAGGACGAAAGTGCTTTTTGTTTATGGTTATTGCGCTTCTCAGTATCTTTCCATTGCGATACGGCAGTAGTAATTGAAGCTTCTCTCCCGCTCCAGAGTGGAGGAATCCATGTGGCCGGGGTAAAGCTCATAATCGCCGGGGAGCATGCACAGCTTTTTTATGGAGCGCATTTCCTCGTCCATGTCGCCGCCGGGCATATCGGTTCTGCCGGCGGAACCTCTGAAAAGAGTGTCGCCGCAGAAAATTGCGTCCTCGCAGATTATGCTCACGCCGCCGGGAGTGTGACCGGGGGTGGAGATGATTTTGAATTTAAGGCCTGCGACCTCCAGCTCGTCTCCGTCATCATAGTGCTTGCCGTAGGGGGGCAGAGTGTAGCCGAACTGGGCAGCCATAGGATCGGTGGCGTAGGCTGCATCATCCTTTTTGGTGATGTATACGGGAATGTTCAGCTCCTCGCAGATTGAGTTTGCAGCGCCCACGTGATCAAAGTGGCCGTGGGTTATAAATACAGCCTGAGCTTTCAGCTTGTTGTCCTCAATGAAGTCGAGAATGGCGTTGAACTCATCGCCCGGATCAATTACGACACACTGGAGATTGTTCTCGTTGGTGACAATGTAGCAGTTGGTTTCAAACTGGCCTACGGGAATGGTTTTGATAAGCATAAATTAAAGCTCCTTCGTATCTAAAATTATAGTCACAGGTCCGTCATTTTCAGACTTTACCAGCATCTTTGCGCCGAATTCACCGGTCTCCACCTTAAAGCCCCTCTTGCGGCATTCCTCAATCACAAGCTCATAAAGAGGAATGGCGGTTTCGGGTCTGGCAGCGTGGGAGAAGCCGGGACGGCGGGATTTGCAGTCGGCATACAGGGTAAACTGGCTCACGATTAAAAGCTCAGCCCCTGCATCCATGGGGTTTACGTTCATTTTGTCGTTTTCATCGGTGAAAATTCTGAGACCGCAGATTTTATCCGCAATCTTTAAAGCCTCTTTCTCTCCGTCGTCCTCGTGGACGCCCAGAAGCACCAGAAAGCCCTTTGAAATTTCACCGGCAATTCTGCCGCCAATTTCCACCGAGGCGGAATTTACTCTTGTTAAAACAGCTCTCATATAAAAGCTCCTTAATTGCCGTTACGCTCAACCGAGGAAACACCCGGAATTGAGCCGAGGCGGCCCATAATATATTTAAGCTCTGCTGCATTTTTAACCTCTAAGCTTACAACCGTGTAGGCAAGTCCGCCGCCGGTATCTCTGGATGAAAGGGTGCGAACCTTGGCATTAAGAGAGTTTAACACAGTTGCTATATCCATTACAAGACCGGAACGGTCTTTTGCGGAAATGAGCAGGGTGGTTACATAGCTGTCGGTAATGCTTCTTGCCCATTCAACCTTAACCCAGCGGCCGTCAGAGCCGGGATCGCCCATGCGCTTCTGGTAGTTTTCACAGTCACGGCGGTGAATTGATACGCCTTGACCGCGGGTTATAAAGCCCACAATATCGTCACCGGGAACAGGAGTGCAGCAGCGGGAGAATTTGACAAGGCAGTTATCAAGGCCCTCAACCAGAACGCCGTGAACGCCTTTCTTTTCTTTCTTGGCAATCTGCTCTCTGCGCTCGGCGGCCTGAGAAACTTTATCCAGAACAGACTTCTTAGGGTCGGGTTTAAGGTTCTTTAACTCATCTTTCAGCCTGTTTGCCACACGCCCGACGGTAACGCCGCCGTAACCTATGGCAGCATAAAGGTCTTCCTTGGTGGCAAAGGACAGGCGCTTTAAAACGTGGGACATAACCTCATCGCACAGCACATCTTCGGCGTTTACGCCCATGTGCTTAAGCTCATCGAAGAGCATTTCGCTGCCGCGGATAATGTTGTCTTCACGGCGCTCCTTTTTGTACCACTGCTTGATCTTGGTTCTTGCAGAGCCGCTCTTTGCAATGTTCAGCCAGTCGCGGCTGGGGCCGGGAGCGGAATTGGAGGTGCGTATTTCCACAATATCTCCGTTTTGCAGCTTGTGGTCATAGGTGACAATTCTGCCGTTTACCTTTGCACCGACCATGTGGTTGCCCACATCGGAGTGAATAGAATAGGCAAAATCTATGGGGGTTGCGCCGGCGGGCAGGTTTATAACGTCACCCTTGGGGGAGAAAACGAAAACCTCGTCAGCGAACATATCAATTTTAAGGTTATGGAAAAAGTCCTGTGCGTCGGACTCCTGCTGGCTTTCCAGAAGTCGGCGTATCCATGCAAACTTGTCTTCGTCGCCGGCCTTGACGGAGTTGCCGCCGTCGCTCATTTTATATTTCCAGTGAGCCGCAATACCGTATTCTGCGGTGTGGTGCATGTCCCATGTGCGTATCTGAACCTCAAAGGGAATACCCTCGGAGCCGATAACGGTGGTGTGAACGCTCTGGTACATGTTGGGCTTGGGAGTGGAAATGTAGTCCTTGAAGCGGCCGGGGACAGGCTTGAACATGTCGTGGATAATACCTAAAACGTTATAACATTCGGGGATAGTATCGACGATTACACGGAATGCACACAGGTCGAAAATTCCGTTTATGCTCAGCTTCTGGGAGTACATTTTACGGTAAATGCTGTAAACATGCTTGATGCGGTAGAAAATGGAGGCCTTGCAGCCCTCGGCTGCCAGACGCTTTTCAATCTTCAGCTTCATGTTCTTCATGAAGCCTTCAAGAGTGGGCATCTTCTTTTCCAGAGCCTCGGTTATCTCCTTGTAGCCGGTGGGGTCAAGGTACTGGAGAGACAGGTCTTCCAGCTCCCATTTTGCCTTCTGCATACCTAAGCGGTGAGCGATAGGGGCGTAAATCTCCATGGTTTCCAGAGATTTTGAGCGCTGCTTTTCCGGGGACTGGTATGCCATGGTGCGCATGTTGTGCAGGCGGTCGGCAATCTTAATGAGGATAACGCGGATGTCCTTTGCCATTGCCATAAGCATTTTACGCAGGTTTTCCATCTGCTCATCCTCTTTACTGGTATACTGAACCCGTGTCAGCTTTGTAACGCCTTCAACTATATCAGCCACCGCCGTGCCGAATTGCTTTGCAATGTCGGCATGGGTGAGGGGAGTATCTTCAATTACGTCGTGGAGCAGGGCGGCGATGATGGAATCCTCGTCAAGACCCATATCCACGGAAATGTCAGCCGCTGCAACGCAGTGGGTCACATAGGGGGAGCCCTCCTTGCGCTTCTGACCGGAATGAGCGGTCTTTGCCATTTCATAGGCGGCTCTTATCCTGCCTATATCCATTCCGTGTCCGGTGCTCTTTATCTTTTCTTCAAGCTTGGCATACATCTTGTCCGGGTCCAGAAGCTCATGGTCGGGTACTGTGCTGGATGCTTCCATAACCTTTCCGGTGTTTACCGCTGCTGCGTTCTTTTCTTTTTTATCTGACATAAGGCTTCACCTGATTTCTTATTTTGCCCTCAGCGTCCGCATTATTCTGCTGCCCTCCAAGTCGGCCTTGCCCTCAATATGGGAGGGTGAGGCATGGAAGATGCTGCCGTCGGCACTTTTTAAAAGGCCGGTTTCCAGAAATGTCATAATGCAGATACAGAATTTTTCCGGCTCCATGCCATCGGGACACTGGGATATTATCTCCTCTACGCTGCCGCCCAGAACGGTGGAAGCATTAAAGGCCTTCCATATTCTGGCAAAGTCCTGCCGCTCCGGACGATACCGGACTGCGGCTCTGGCAGCACATTCATTGTTGCCCAGTATCTCACGGCACAGCTCCAGCGGATTGTGCTTTCTCAGGGAAGTCACGTTAAGCTGTACTGAGGTGGTGCCGAGATAGTGATTGATTTCGGGGTTGAATGCAAGGTCTATATAATCACCGTGTCGGAGATTAAAGTCGTTTGAGATATGATTAAAATAAATTCCGTCCATATGGTAGCCGTCAAGACTTACCCTCAGGCGCAGATGACCGCCGCTGGTGTTTGAAAAGTCGTCTAATTTTAAATCCAGCATACACATAAGGGGTCTTTCGTTACCCTCTCCGCATGGCTCAAGCGTGTTGAGCTCCTCAACGTTTTTTACGCTGAGAGCGGCGGGACGGCATATAAACATGTCGCAGATTGTGCTTGGGGGACGCTCCGGATTATGCTCTCTATAATAATCTGCCATTGCCGCCCTAAATGGGGCAACCATGTCTTTTTTTATAGTAAGTCCGGCGGCTTTTGCGTGGCCGCCGAAGCCGGTAAGGTAAGAGGAGCAGGCGGAGAGAGCTTCATAAAGATTGAAGTCTCCGTAGCTGCGGCAGGAGCCTTTGCCGTTTTCCCCGTCCATACTAATCATAATGGCGGGCAGGCCGAATTCCTCCGCAACCTTTGAGGCAACAATGCCTATAACACCCTGCTCCCAGTCGTCGGCGCTTAAAACTATGGGCGTTTCGGGATTTTTGCCCTCAAGCATTTTGAAAGCCTGGGCGCTGATGCTGTCCTGAACGTTTTTACGCTCCTGATTTAAAAGGCACAGTCTCTCAGCCAAAGCCGCAGACCTGTCCTTATCAATACACATGAAAAGCTCACGGGCAAGGTCAGCCTGATACATTCTTCCGGCGGCGTTAATTCTGGGGCCTATGCGAAAGCCGATGTCGCCGGCGCCTATCTCCGAGCTGGGCTTAATGCCGGAGACACTGATAAGAGAGGCAAACCCCGGGTCGGGATTGACATTCAGCTTCTTTAAGCCGTGGCAGACAAGATATCGGTTTTCACCGAGTAAGGGCATAACGTCTGCAACGGTGCCAACTGCCACATAGTCGCAGTAGCGCTCTATAACCTTTTCCCAGCTGCCCTCGCAGGCGCAGAGCAGCTTTAAAGCAACGCCCACACCGGCAAGGTTCTTATTAGGATAATTATCCCCGGGACGCTTGCAGTCTATAACTGCAACTGCGTTAGGCAGAATTCCGTCTCTGTTACATTCGTGGTGGTCTGTTATTATAACATCCATGCCGATTTTTCGGGCATACTCCACTTCCTCAACAGCGGAAATGCCGCAGTCAACGCTTATTAAAAGCTCTACGCCCTTTTCTCTCAGCGCGTGGAGAGCGGATTTGTTAAGACCGTAGCCGTCTTTCAGCCTGTCGGGTATGTAGGGATAGCAGATTAGACCCTTGCTTCGGAGATAATGGGTGGTAATACATGTGGATGTAATGCCGTCGGCGTCATAGTCACCGAAAACGGCGGTACATTCCTTATTTTTAATTGCCCTGTGAATACGCTCAACAGCCTTGTCCATGTCTGTTAAAAGCATGGGGTCGTGGAGGAGATCCTCACCGGAGGAAAGAAAAACTTCCGCATCAGCCCTTGTTTTTATCCCGTGCAGTGCCAGAGCCTCCACAAGCAGAGGGCCATAGCCTGCGCTGTAAAGCTCAGAGTGTACAGAAGCCGCGGCAAATGGTATTGCCCAGCGATTGTTTTTTATTTTTCATCCCTCCCCGACAATTACTTCTTTAATTGAATATAATAACAGATTTTACTATGCAATTCAACTTATTTGTTGTAGTCTGCAAGCCGTCTCACAGAGCCGTGAAGCTCATCTTTTTCCATAAGCTTCTCCATTGCCTCTGCGGGGGTGGAGGCAACCTTATAAAGCTCCATGCAGCTCTCGCTCATGAATTTCTGCTGAGCGGTATTTTTTAGCATTGCGAACATGGGCTCGTAATAGCCGTCGGTGTTTAAAATTACTATGGGCTTATTGAGCTGTCCCAGCTGCTTTAAGGTGAGAGTTTCAAAAAACTCCTCAAAGCTGCCTATGCCGCCGGGCAGGAGAATAAAGCCGTCTGCCTTTTCCTCCATCATGGCCTTGCGGTCACGCATGGTGTCGGTGAGAATGAACTGGCCGCAGCTTTTAAAGAGAACGCCGGGAATATCGAAAAATCCGGGAGCTATGCCGATAACATGAGCACCGCCGTGGAACGCAGCCTTGGCACATGAACCCATAAGCCCTTCTCTGCCGCCGCCGAACACCAGAGTATGCCCGTTTTCGGCAATCAAACGGCCCATTTCTGCTGCCGCATCATAATATTTGCTCTCCAGCTTCTCGGAGGATGCACCGTAAACGCATATATTCATGTAAACATGTCCTTTCATGTAGAATTTTAGCCTATCCTTATATTATATTTCCGCAAAAGCCCTGTGTCAATCCGCTTTTTCTCATATTCCGGCTGATATGCAGGGGATTGCAAATGCCGTCATTTGAACACGGAAAGACACAAAAGACTATATAAAAAGGAAGCCCCCATTCAGAGGGCTTCCGATTTTATTCAGTTACTATACAGAACAGGCTCAGTCAAGTACGGAAGTTTTGACATATAGGGTAATTGGATCATCATAACCGGAAATCTTAGCGTATGTGTTCAGGTAAAAGCCATAACCTGTAACCCCTGTGGGAGAATATGAAAAGCTATTGTCACTGGGATATTTAGTGAAACTATCTATCACATTTCCGTCAACATCTACTGCACCGTATCCCACACGTCTGTCATATATGCTTTCAGTAGTCGTTGCCCAATTCCCTGAAACAGTAACTAAGCCGTTATCGGGGCCGAAATTATCGCTCCATGTAATTGTTTGAGTTATTGTCACACCATGCAAATAGGCTGAATCAGAACTTGGCTTTATTGTATATGTTGTTGCATATATAGCTCCCCCGCTGCGATACTGACGGATTACTTCTGTATTAGTTTTCACATCAATAACTTCTAAAATGTTTCCGCTTTCGTCAAGAATTTCAGCACTAGCTGTGGGGGTAGGAGGAGTGTTAACTGAATTGCATGCGAAAGCTACAGTTGAAAGAATTACGACAATCAAACACACTAAAATTGCAGAGACGATGATGTTTTTCTTTCTCATGAATAGAACCTCCTAAAATAAATTTAATATTTGCAAGTTTAAATTGCAAATAAAATCTATCATACTATGACAAATTTGTCAACTTATATTATAATTAAATCGGCCTTTTCTTGACCTAAGAGAGATTTTGCGGTATCATATAAATTGGATTGGAGGCGCTTATGAAAAGAAGCCTTGTTATTTTTATAGTTTTAGCCCTGTGCCTCGGCCTTACTGCCTGCGGCGGAGGCCCTTATGAAAGTTCAGGAGAGGGGCTTTCCGCAATTACCACCGGTTTTCCGTCCTTTGACTTTACGAGAGTTATAGGAGGGGAGCGGGTAAAGGTCACGATGCTTGTTCCTCCCGGTGCGGAGACTCACAGCTTTGAGCCTACACCTCAGGATATTATAAGAATTGAAAACTGCGATTTGCTTGTCTGCGCCGGAGGAGACTCCGAAGCGTGGCTTGAGACTGTTCTGGACGGTCAGAACGGTGAAATAAACAAGATTACTATGCTTGACTGCGTGAATGCTCTGGAAGAGGAGCACAAGGAAGGTATGCAGATAAGCCGCAGACATGATCAGGAACATGCCCATGAGCACGAAGAAGAACTTGAACATGAGCACGAACACGAGCATGTTCATCACCACGAGGAATTTGATGAGCATGTGTGGTGTTCACCTGTGAACGCTGAAAAGATTTGCAAAGAAATCTGCATGAGACTTACGGAGCTTGACCCCGAAGGCGCAGAATACTACTTGCAAAATTACAGGGACTATTCCGAAAAGCTTATGGAGCTTGACCGCGATTTTGAAGAAGCAGTGGAAAACGGAAAGAGCGACACCCTGATTTTTGCCGACCGTTTTCCGGTACGCTATTTTGTGGAGGAATATGGCCTCGATTACTATGCCGCTTTCCCCGGCTGCGCCGATGATGTGGAGCCGTCTGCAAAGACTGTTGCGTTTTTAATCGACATGGTTCGTGAAAACCACGTTCCCGCCGTACTGCATATTGAGTTTTCAAACGAAAAAATGGCGGATATAATCTGCGTGGAGACAGGCTGTAAAAAGCTGCTTTTCCACTCCTGCCACAATGTTACAAGACAGGAGCTGGACGATGGCATAAGCTATCTGGAGCTTATGCGGCAAAATGTTTTAACTGTTAAGGAGGCCCTTTCCTGATGGCTATACTTAAATGTGAAGACCTGAGCTTTGCCTATGAAGGGCGGCAGGTTTTAAGCGATATTAATTTTACCCTCAGCGCCGGAAACTACCTCTGCGTTGTGGGAGAGAACGGTTCAGGTAAATCTACCCTTATAAAAGGTCTTTTAGGGCTTAAAAGTCCGGAGAGCGGAAAAATTGTTTTCGGTGAAGGTCTTAAAAGTACTGAAATAGGCTATCTGCCCCAGCAGACCGCCATGCAGAAGGATTTTCCCGCAAGCGTATATGAGGTGGTCCTCTCCGGCTGTCTAAACTCCCTGGGAAAGCACCGTTGGTACAATAAGGACGACAAGAAAAAGGCCATGGAAAACATGGAGCGCATGGGTATTGAGGACATTAAGGACGAAAGCTACCAGAGCCTTTCCGGCGGCCAGCAGCAGCGTGTGCTTCTGGCAAGAGCTTTATGTGCCACAAAAAAGCTTCTGCTTTTAGACGAGCCTGTAACCGGCCTTGACCCTATCGCAACAGGAGAGATGTACAACCTTATTAAGCTTGTAAACCTTTGCGACAATATTACAGTAATAATGGTTTCCCATGATATTCACGAGGCCGTCCGCTACGCCACCCACATTCTGCATCTGGGTCACAGACAGCTCTTTTTCGGCACTGCGGCGGAATATAAAGAGAGCGACCTTGCAAGGCGCTTTTTGGGAGGCAGAGTATGACTGAGCTTATAAATATGTTTTCTTACAGCTTTATTCAGCGTGCCGCTGTGGTTGGAATTCTGGTGAGCCTCTGTGCCGCACTTCTGGGCGTGTCTCTGGTGCTTAAACGTTATTCTATGATAGGCGACGGCCTTTCACATGTGGGCTTCGGCGCACTGGCTATTGCTGCCTCTCTGAACTTAGCTCCGCTTGCAGTCGCTATTCCCACGGTAATAATTGCCGCCGTGTTCCTGCTCAGACTCAGCCAGAACAGCAAAATCAAAGGCGACGCTGCAATAGCTATAATCTCCTCATCTTCCCTTGCAATAGGCGTTATCAGCGTGTCGGTAACAACGGGCATGAATACGGAGATTTCAAGCTACATGTTCGGAAGTATCCTGTCTCTCAGCTCTTCCGATGCAGTGCTTTCGGTTCTGCTTTCCGTGGCTGTGCTGTGCCTTTTCATTATCTATTATCCCCGCATCTTCGCTGTCACCTTTGACGAGAGCTTTTCCAAGGCTACCGGAACAAAGACAGAGATTTATAACACCCTCATTGCAGTGCTCACTGCCGTTACCGTTGTGCTTGGTATGAGAATGATGGGCGCTCTGCTTATTTCCTCTCTTATAATTTTCCCCGCTCTCTCAGCTATGCGGGTATGCAGAAGCTTTAAGAGCGTTGTGCTCTGCTCCGCCGGTATTTCCGTATTCTGCTTTATGCTGGGGCTTATCGCCTCCTATTTTATGGAAACACCTACCGGCGCAAGCATTGTTGCCGCTGACCTTGTGGTTTTCGGCATATTCTCACTTATCGGCAGAAAAAAATGAATATGTGAATGAATAGGAATGAAAATATTCATTTCTATTCATTATTTTTTGAATAAACGCATAGAAAATGAATGAAATGAGAAAAAATTCGAAAATAACGTATATTTTTTCAAAAAGCTATTGACAAACAAATGCACGGGTGCTATTATCACACTCGTAAATTGAATTTAACTTTTTTGGAGGAAAAGAAAATGAAAAAGACAATAAAAATATTAAGTCTTATACTTGCACTTGCAATGATGTTCTCACTGGCTGCATGCGGTGACAAAGCATCCAAAACTCCCGCTGAGGCTCCTGCAGAGAATGCAGAAGAACCCGCAGAAATTGATTACTCCACCGCAAGCCTTGATGAAATCAAAGCTGCACTGACCACCGTAGTTCCCGGCAAGCTCACCATGGCTACCAGCCCTGACTTTGCACCCTATGAGTTCTACGCCATTGACGAGAACGGAACTCCTTCTCTGGCAGGCTTTGATATCGCTCTTGCAGGCTACATTGCAGACTACCTTGGCCTTGAGCTTGAAGTTATCCCCATGGACTTTGACGGTATCGTAAACGAGCTTATGGCAGGCAACGTTGATATCGGTATGGCAGGCATCAGCCCCAAGCCCGAGCGTGCCACCGCAATGGACTTCTCCGATGTTTACTATGAAGGCGGACAGTGCTTCGTCACCGTTAAGGATAAGGCAGAAAACTTCAAGACCATTGAGGACCTGAACAAGGCCGGTCTTTCCATCGCAGCTCAGAACGGTTCCATTCAGATGGATCTTGCAAACCAGTTCAGCGCTGACGCTGATGTTGTTTCTCTCGTAAAGGTCACCGACATTATTGCAGAGCTTGTTACCGGCAAGCTTGACGGCGCATATGTTGAAACCCTTGTTGCCGAGAGCTATGCCAAGAGCTACCCCGAACTTCAGGTTGCTATGGAAGTTCCCTATGAGGAGGCTGTGGGTAATGTGGTCGGTATTCAGAAAGGCAATGCAGCTCTTCTGGCCGGTGTAAACATGGCTCTTAAAGCTGCTCTTGATGACGGCTCTTTCGCAAAGTTCGTTGAGGAAGCAAACCTTGTTGCTCAGGGCGAGACCTATCTGGGTCTGCTTGAGAATGCAGAAGGCTGATTTCTTGAATAAGGGAAACCCTCCGCATAAACGGAGGGGTTTTCCCTGTATACCGGTATTTGGTATGCTAATATATTGTTATAAAAATATAAAAGGAGTTTGACTAATGCTAACAGTACAGGGATTCCAGATGGCTTTCAAATACTGGAAGATGTTTTTGCAGGGCGTTGTCTGCACAGTTTCGCTCTCAGCACTAACCGTTATTTTCGGTTTCATTCTGGCACTCATACTTACCTTATGCCGCATGGGGCGGTCTAAAATACTCAGAGCTATTTCTACCGCATATGTGGAGATAGTCCGCGCTACCCCTATGGTGGTTCAGATATTCATTATATTCTATATTGTTTTTGACGGCGTGAAGGTTCTGCCCGGATTTAAGCTTTTCGGCTTTATCCGCTTTGACCGTTTCTTCCCCGCAGTCGTGGCTCTGGCTCTCAACTCCGGAGCTTATCTTTCCGAGATTATCCGCTCCGGTATTCAGTCAATCGATTTGGGACAGAACGAGGCTTCCCGTTCTCTGGGACTTTCTCAGTGGAAAACCATGAGATTTGTTATTCTGCCTCAGGCTATCAAGAACATTCTCCCCGCAATCGCAAACGAATTCGTTACCATTATCAAAGAGTCCGCTATCTGCTTTACCATAGGCGTTCAGGATATTATGGCTACTGTTAATGCCGTCAAGGGTGCAACTTTCCGCATGGGCGAGGCTCTGATTATAGCAACTGTACTGTATTTCTGCCTTACTTTCCCCACCAGCAAGATTATAGAACATTTTGAAAGGAAGATGAGCCGCGGTGATGTCAGATAAACTTATCGAAGTTAAAAACATAAAGAAATATTACAACAAGGGTGAGGTCAAGGCTCTTGACGATGTCAGCCTTACCATAAATAAAGGCGACGTGGTGGTTCTTATCGGCCCCTCCGGCTCCGGTAAATCCACTCTGCTCCGCTCTCTCAACCTCCTCGAAAAGCCCGACAGCGGCAGCATCATTTTTGAGGGTGTGGATATAACCCAGAAAAAGGTTAAAAACGAAGAAACCGGCAAAACGGTTAAGCTGGATATTGATAAGCACCGCCAGAAAATGGGTATGGTGTTCCAGCACTTCAACCTCTTCCCCCACATGACCATTATGCAGAACATGATTCTTGCTCCTATGCAGGTTAAGAAAATGCCTAAGGAGCAGGCTGAAAAAATGGCTCTTGAGCTGTTGGCTAAGGTCGGCCTTGAGAACAGAGCAGGGGCGTATCCCATTCAGCTCTCCGGCGGACAGAAGCAGCGTGTTGCAATAGTCCGCGCTCTTATGATGGAGCCTGACGTTATGCTTTTTGACGAGCCTACATCTGCACTTGACCCCGAAATGGTCGGTGAGGTTCTGGACGTTATGAAGGGACTTGCAGCCGAGGGAATGACTATGGTGGTTGTTACCCACGAAATGGGCTTTGCAAGAGAAGTCGGAAACCGTGTTATCTTCATGGCAGAGGGAAAGCTTCTGGAGCAGGGCAGCCCCGACAATATATTTAAAAATCCCGAAAATCCCAGACTTAAAGAATTCCTCTCTAAAGTTTTATAAGGCAGGGTGCAAAATGCGCCCTGCCTTACGTTTTTAAGGGAAGGCTATGCTTGTTCAAAACAAGAAATTAGCACTCTCACATGAAGAGTGCTAACATTAACAGTTGGTTCATAACTTTAGGTATATTTATTAACATTTGTGCAGTATCTTATATATAGAACGAAGCGAGAGATATGAAAGCTCGTTCAAAGTAATAATTATAATATATAACAAATGGAGGTAAATTTACAATGTTTGAACTTATTCCTTTTGGCCACAATATAAACAAGATGACTTCTTTTGACCCCTTCCGTGCTTTTGATGACATGGAGCGCCGGATGTACAACACCGCAAATTCCGCTGCCGCTTTCCGCACCGACGTTGAGGACAAGGGCGATGCTTATGTTCTGGAAGCTGAGCTTCCCGGCATGAAGAAAGAGGACATCGACATTCAGATCGAAAATGACTGCCTGACCATCTCTGCCACCAGAAAGGTTGAAGAGGAGGACAAGAAGCGTAACTTCGTAAAGCAGGAGCGTTTCTACGGCTCTTACACCCGCAGCTTCAACGTGTCCGGCATTGATGTTGATGGAATCGAGGCCAGCTACAATGACGGTATTCTTACCCTTGTAATGCCTAAGCAGGTAGAGCTTGTTCCTCCCACCAGAAAGCTTGAAATCAAGTAATCAAAACCTTAAATCAGATATCATATCATTTCTATCCCCCCCCTTTTTTATACACCTCTCTTTCCCCTTTGGCGGGCGGCGTCACAGCCGCCCGCTTTTTCTTGCCTTTGGGAGAAAGCTATAATATAATAGGCGGAAAGGAGTGAAGCAGATGTATTTTGATACCCATGCCCATTATGACGATGAGGCATTTGATGATGACAGATATGAGCTTATACCCGCCCTTTTTGATGAGGGGGTTGAACTGATTGTAAATCCCGGTGTGGATCTTGAAACAAGCAAAACTGCTATGAGCTTTGCCGATAAATACGAAAAGTTTTATTTTGCCGCCGGCTGGCACCCTGAGGAATGGGAGAGCGCAACGGATGAGGCATTTGAGGAAATGCGGCAGATAGCAAAGCACGAAAAGTGCGTTGCTATCGGTGAAATCGGCCTTGACTATTACTGGGACAACACCCACAAGGTGGAGCAGAAAGCACTTTTCCGCAGACAGATTGAGCTTGCGCTTGAACTGGATAAACCGATTATTGTCCATGACAGAGAGGCTCACGAGGACACCATTAAAATTCTTTTCGATTATCCCGCCCTTTGCGGCGTTGTGCATTGCTATTCCGGCAGCGCCGAAATGGCAAAGGAGCTTTTAAAGCGGGGCTGGTATCTGGGTTTTGACGGGCCTATTACCTACAAAAACGCCAGAAAGAACATTGAGGCGCTGGAAATCTGCCCCCTTGACCGCTTCGTTATCGAAACAGACAGCCCCTATTTAAGCCCCGTTACCATGCGGGGAAAGCGGAATAACTCCGGCAATTTAAAATATATCGTGGATAAAATTGCTGAGGTAAAGGGCATAAGCCACGAAGAAGCCGCCCGCCTGAGCCTTGAAAACGGCAAGAGACTGTACAATATTAAATAAAAAGCTTTCCCGCTTAGCGTGTGATATTTGATAGGTTACCACTTGCAGGCATAAAGGGTTAAAAGCTACGCCTGAAGCAGCGCGAAAGAATATTCGGCAGCGTTCATTACAGAGAAACACATGAGCAGTAAAGCTTGAAATGAGTGTTATTCTGTTAATACAAAAAATATTGTATTGCACAAGCACAGAAGGAGTAATTTATATGAAAAAATCCTATCCGTTGTTTTTGTTCTCACTATGGTACTGGCTTTCGCCGGAGGCAATGATAAAGAGGAAGCTTTACATCTGGGATATAATTTCAGAATACTTGCTGTCAACTCCGAAAACATGAGTTTGACTGTTGAAGATATAGATGGACAACAAGGGATAGAAGGTGAAATCATTATTCCTTGTTCGGATATTCCTATTATGTATTGTGACTATAAAACTCAAGAGGTGAGGGAAATAGATTTTTCGGACTTAACCGCAGGGGACGAAATACTGATTACTGCGTATGAGAAAGACTTAAATGCTCTCACAGAAGAAGATAGCAATAAGATTCTGAAAGTTAGCCAAATTCAGCTCGAAACACAAAGATTATCAAACTGACACGGACAAGCTGAGAGAAAAAGCGGCGCCGAGGATTATGCTCCTCGGGACTTTTCTGATTTGTTAAAATATCCTGGACGACTAAGGGGAAAAGTCATTGAATAAAAAAGAAAACAGACCTTTTGGATGCGATAGATAAGGAAGTAATTTAGAAAACACGAAAACGCTCTCATCCGGTGATGCCCGGATGATTTGTGCGTAACTGTTTGTCAGGGGGATCCTTCGTAATTACCACTGTTTTTTCGTTTGATCCAACCGTGGGAAAAGGGTAAAATCTCTGCCCTTTGCAGTGAAAAGGCTTCCCTGAAAGAATTCCGTCCCTTTTTCGCAACAGGAAATCACATGGCGATGAAAATAGTTAGCAAATTCAGCAGCTTATGGTATAATTATAGAAAAGAGAAAGTGTTAACTAAATCAAAGTTTAACGAACAATCGGAGCTTTGGAAATTTATCTGAGCAAGAGGGAACTTTTATGAATTACATTCGTTTCGTCCAATTTAAAAATTATCCAGAGGTTAATTCCTATCCGTTCAACATTCCGGCTATTCGGTTTTTGCGAGATGGAAAAAAGCTGTCTTTTGAGAAGCCTGTTACCTTTTTTGTCGGTGAGAATGGTATGGGGAAGTCCACACTGATCGAAGCAATCGCGGTTGCATCTGGTTTTAGCGCAGAAGGAGGCTCCAGAGATCACTGTTTTGATACGATGGATACACATTCTGACCTATATAAATACATTACTGCTGCAAGAAGTATGATGCCCAAAGACGGCTTCTTTCTCAGAGCGGAAAGCTTCTATAATGTGGCTTCTTATCTGGATCACAGCGGCTCTGAAATGGCAAGATATGGTGGTACCTCCCTCCATAAACAGTCACACGGTGAGTCCTTCATGAGCTTGGTGGAAAATCGATTTGAAGGAAATGGTATTTATATCCTTGACGAACCGGAAGCAGCTTTATCACCGGGAAGACTGATGCAGCTGCTTGTAAGAATCGATGAATTGGTAAAACAAAGTTCTCAGTTCATCATTTCTACGCATTCTCCGATTCTGATGGCTTATCCCTATGCTGACATCTATCAGTTCAGCGAAACCGGAATTGAAGCGCTGAAATTTAAGGAAACAGAACATTATAAAATTACAAAAATGTTTATCGATCAGCCGGAGCATATGATGAGCTACTTATTGAATGATTAGTAAAGTGTTCGTTTATTAACACTTATGAAATCCGAATACATATTCATTTTGTTTATAAGTGTTAGGGAGTTTTTAAAATCAATACCTGTTTTTCCATGCCATTTTCGGGGACAAAGCTGTTATCGGCGGCTTCCTTTACAAAATCAGCAGGGTAAAGGGCTGTGAAGTCTTTAAGCTCATGCAGCTCCTTAAAGCCGAATTTGCCATAGCGGTAGTGCATGGGGATTATGACTTTGGGGTATAGGCTCTCGGCAACTGCCTTTGCGGTTTTCGGGTCGATTGTATAAATGCCGCCAACGGGAATGAGCAGTACATCGGGGGTACCGATTGCCTTTATCTGCTCTTCGCTCAGCTCATGCCCTAAATCCCCCAAGTGGCAGACCCTTATTCCCTCGGCTTCAAATATACGTACAGTGTTATCACCGCGGAGCGTGCCGCCCTTGGGGTCGTGCTTTGTCTGAACCTCGGTGATTTTAAAGGGATTTTCCCCACCCAGCACCTTAAGCGCCTCAGTATAGGCGTGGTCAAAGTGCTGATGTGAGCTGAAAACTTCGTTTGCGGTGCCGGAAATGTCCTTATAGCCCTGCACATCCTTAAAGGGGTCGGTAATAATCTTATAACCTTCACTTTCAATGGTGAAGCAGGAATGACCAAGCCATGTGATTTTCATATTTGCCTCCTCAGCCCCAGCTTTCGTGCCACTGGGAATAGTCCGCACTGCCGTCCGGACCCTCGTAAGTTCCTGTTATCTTGCTCATTGCCCGCTCATAAAGCTCGGAGCCTTCGGGGTAGGGGGTGGGCTTATAGTCGTTATATGACTGAGCCTTAACCGCCGCATCGTCAATCCGGGAGCTTATGCAGCAGGGAATTATATCGTAGCCGTCTCTTGAAATCGTGCCGTCCAAATCCCGCTTTACCCGCACCTGAACTATGGCAGTATCAGGGTCGGAGGGGGTGGTGTTGCCGCCGAATGACCAGTTGCCCATGGAGTAGAGAATAAGGCCGTCGCCGTATTCCTCAATAGGCTGGAGACAGTGGGAATGGCTGCCGTAAATCAAATCCGCGCCCGCATCTATACAGGCGTGAGCCAGATTTATCTGGTTTTCATAGGGACGGTTTTTAAGCTCTTCGCCCCAGTGGAAAGCACAGATTATATACTCGGCGCCCTGCTCTTTGAGAGAATTTATGGCTTCAACGCACTTTTCGGCTTTGGGGAGATAGCCGTTAAAGTCACAGTAAATTCCAAGCACAAGGCCGCTTTCGGTGGTATATAGCTGCGCCTCGCCCTCCTTGCCGTAGGGGATGCCGTATTCCTCCAAAGTGGCGTAGGTGCTGTCACGGCCCTTTTCGTAAAAGTCCATCATGTGATTGTTTGCAGTGGTCACAAAATCCACGCCGCCGTCAATGAGAATATTTGCATAGGCGGTGGGGGTGCGGAAATAGAAGGTCTGGGGGGAATACAGAGCCTCGTCGGTGAAGGTACATTCAAGGTTCGAGATGGTGAAATCGTCATTTTCAAAATATTGCACCGTGTTTGCAAAGGGGTAGGAATAATCTTCTCCCATCCGTCCTGCATAGGAATAGGGACTGGTGGGGGCTAAATTCTGGTGAGAGGTCAGGGTGCAGTCACCGATTACGGAGAGGGTAAAAATCTCCGGTTCAGGCTCCGGCGTGGGAGTGGGGGTCGGTGTAGGTGTGGGCGTTGGCGTTGGGGTAGGCTCAGGGATTTCCACCGCCTGTTCCTCATTTATTGCCGGACTTTCCGGCACGGCACCCGGTATTCTGAGCCGCATTGTGCTTACAAATACAAGAGCTATAAGCAGCAGCGGCAGGGCAATGCTTTCTATAATTTTAAGTTTCTTTTTCATAAATTTACCTCTTGTTATAATTACTCTACTATTATAAATACCCTTTAGCCCAAAATCAAGAAAGAAAAACACCGGCAGAATTTGCTGAGTATTCTCAAGGCAGTATTGGTTTTGGAAAATCTGAATCTCCCACAGCATTGCCCGAAGTCTCAACATACACAAAGTATGCTATCGCCACCGGTCATCGCTGTGAAAAATTCATTCTTTCCCAAACTGCCGAAGGCACCTTAAACCAAAAGAATTTTCTGCAGGAAGAGGCAAAAAGCCACGGTATGCTGTCGCATATCGTGGCTTTTTAACGAATTATCTGAGGAAAAGGATTTTGGTTTAAGGCATTACTGCCTTAAGAGCACTCAGCCTTATGCCGATGTTTTGTATCTTTAATTATCAGCCGGTCTGACCGCCGGTTGCTACCCATCCGTAGTCGGTATTGCCGTCGGGACCCTCGTAGGTTCCGTTCAGCTTTGCCATAACTCTGGCGTAGCCTTCGCTGTCCTCAGGGTAGGGAGTGGGGCAGTAGTTGTTATAATAGCTGGTGGGGTTGCCGCCCTTCTGCTTTGCCGCCCACAGCTTCTGCGCGCCCTCAATATCAGAGCTTATGCAGCAGGGAATGATTTCATAACCGTCATTGGAAATAGTTCCGTCGACATCGCGCTTTACCTTTACCTGAACGATTGCGGTGTCAGGGTCGGAGGGGGCGGTATGACCGCCGAATGACCAGTTGCCCATGGAGTAGAGAATAAGAGAACCGTTATACTCCTCAATAGGCTGGAGGCAGTGGGTGTGGCTGCCGTAAACCAGATCGGCGCCTGCATCAACACAGGCGTGTGCAAGGTCTACCATAAACTCGGTGGGGGTGTAGAACAGCTCCTCCTTGCCCCAATGGAATGCGCACATTACATATTCTGCGCCCTCCTCACGGAGCTTCTTTATCTCGGCTGCACACTTGTCCTTGTCGGGCTTATACTTATTATAATCGCAGTAGATACCGATTTTAAGACCGCTTTCAGTCTCAAAAATCTTGCCCTCGCCCTCTTTGCCGTAGGGGATGCCGTATTCATCCAGAGTTTTATATGTGCTGTCTGCACCCTTCTGGCCGAAGTCCATCATATGATTGTTGGCGGTGGTGACAAAATCCACGTCACCCTCAATGAGAATGTTGGCCCATTCGGTAGGAACACGGAAGTAGAACCACTCAATAGACTGAAGATTTTCGTCTGAGAAGTTACATTCAAGGTTTGCGAAGGTCATATCGTCATCCCTGAAATAGTCAACGGTGTTGGAGTAGGGGTAGGCGTAATCGCCGTTCATGGTCTTTGCGTAGCCCTTTTCACTGTTGAGGAATTTGGGAGCGGAGTTCAAAGTGTTGTCACCCACAAAGGAAAGAGTGAAATACTCAGGGTCGGGGGTAGGCGTAGGTGTAGGTGTGGGGGTAGGCTCCGCGGGCTGGGCAGGAGCATCTGCGGGAGTAGCTGAGAGAGAGGCTGCGGGAACATCATCAGAAAGCGGTGCTTCCGGAACTGCTCTTATTCTCAGCGTAAGTGTTACTGCACACAGTACAACGCAGGCAACTAAGGAAATAATTTTTATAACGTTTTTCATGTTCTCTTGACCTCTGAAATTCATACTTCTTTATATAATAATAAATTTCTTCGCAGATTTCAAGTTTATTGGAAAAATTTAAGAATTTTACAAATAACTGTCCGAAAGCATAAAAAAGCGCCCGATGATTAAAGACCATCGGGCGCAGAAGGAGAGAGAAAGCCGCTTCGCCACTTCCGGCAGTAAGCTTAACTCAGAGCAGACCGCCTATTTTTACAAACAGAGGTGCAAAGACCAGTGCAACAACGGTCATCAGCTTAATGAGAATGTTGAGGGAGGGGCCGGAGGTATCCTTGAAGGGGTCGCCCACGGTATCACCCACAACTGCGGCCTTGTGAGCGTCAGAACCCTTGCCGCCGTTATGGCCGCCCTCTATGTACTTCTTTGCATTATCCCATGCGCCGCCTGCATTTGACATGTAGATTGCAAGCAGAACGCCGGCAACCAGAGAGCCTGCCAGAAGTCCGCCCAGTGCGGCAGGTCCGAAGATAATGCCCACCAGCAGGGGAGCTGCAACAGCCATAACACCGGGGATAATCATTTCGTGAAGTGCGGCTCTGGTGGAAATGGAGACGCAGGAGGAATAATCGGGCTTGCCGGTGCCTTCCAAAATTCCGGGGATTTCACGGAACTGGCGGCGAACCTCCTCGATCATCTTATATGCAGCCTTGGAAACAGACTCCATAGTGAGAGCGGAGAAAGCAAAGGGGAGCATACCGCCGATTAAAAGACCGATAACAACGCTGGGGTTTAAAATATCTATGCTTTGGAGCTTAACCTCGGTTGCGTAGGAAACGAACAGAGCCAAAGCGGTGAGGGCGGCAGAGCCGATTGCAAAGCCCTTGCCCATGGCGGCGGTGGTGTTGCCCACTGCGTCCAGCTTATCGGTAATATTTCTTACTCTGGGTTCAAGACCGCACATTTCGGCAATACCTCCGGAGTTATCTGCGATAGGACCGTAGGCATCAACTGCAACGGTAATACCGGTGGTGGAAAGCATACCCACAGCTGCAAGTGCAATGCCGTAAAGGCCGCTTGTAACGGCGTAGGAAACGTAAATACCAACGCAAATAAGCAGAATGGGAACCCATGTGCTCTTCATACCGACTGCAACGCCGCTTATAATAGTAGTAGCGGAGCCGGTTTCGGACTGGCTTGCAATGCGCTTGACGGAATTATAATCCTCGGAGGTGTAAACCTCGGTCATAAAGCCGATTATAAGACCCACGATGATACCGGAAATTATAGGCACGGCGTAAGTCCAGCTGCCAAGCATGAAGTAGCTTAGGGGCAGAGAGCCGGCAGCAACCAAAGCGGCAGAGATGTATGAGCCCATTTTGAGAGCGGTATGGGGGTTTGAATTTTCCTTGCCCCTTACAAAGAAGGTGGCGATTATGGAGGCGAAAATGCCCACGGCGGCAATCATCAGAGGATAGATTGCGCCGGCACCGTTAAAGAGACCCACAACGGAAACGCCCAGAGTTAAAGCGGAGACCAGAGCGCCTACATAGCTCTCGAAAAGGTCGGCGCCCATACCTGCAACGTCGCCTACGTTATCGCCCACGTTATCTGCGATAACTGCGGGGTTTCTGGGGTCATCCTCGGGAATTCCGGCCTCAACCTTACCTACAAGGTCAGCGCCTACATCGGCAGCCTTGGTGTAGATACCGCCGCCCACACGGGCAAACAGGGCAATAGAGGATGCACCCAGAGAGAAGCCGAAGAGAATGTTATAGTTGCCGGTTATAATGTAAATAAGGCTGCATCCCAAAAGACCCAGACCTACAACACACATACCCATAACCGAACCGCCTGCAAATGCAACGGACAGAGCCTTGTTCATGCCCTGCTCCTTTGCGGCGTTTGCGGTGCGGACATTGGCGCGGGTTGCCACCTTCATGCCGAAAAATCCGGCAAGCATTGAGAAAACGGCGCCGATGATGAAGCACACGGAGGTGCCCCAGCTAATAAAGAAACCAATGAGGAAGAAAAGAACTACAATGAAAATTGCCAGAATTTTATATTCCGACTGTAAAAAAGCGCTTGCGCCTTCTGCGATTGCTCCTGCAATTTCCTGCATATGGTCAGTGCCGGGGGCAGATTTTTTGACATAGCAGGCTTTGTAAAAGGCAAAAAGCAAAGCTGCGGCTGCAAGTACGGGTGCAAGATATAATATTTTGTCCATAATAATTTCGCTCCTTGCAAATATTCGTTCTGTTTACTTTGTGTATTTTACACTACTGATGCACAAAAAACAAGGGATATAATCCTGAAATTAAGGCATAGTGACCAAATTCATGTAAAATGCTGAATTTTTGACGGTTAAATCCTTATTTAATGTCAAATTGTACAAAGGTAAAAAGATAGTAAGTGTTAAGCAACGGGAATGTATTTACAATAAAAGTAAATTACTTGATGCTAAGAACATTTGTCCCGTAAATATACTATTAAATGCACTTTTTCGGGCGCAAATTCAGATAAAATACTGCTGAAAGTATTAAATTACCGTATGTGCAAAATAGACAAGCGGCTGAAAATGTATAAATATTAGTGAATTTGCGCGTAGTCCCTTTACCGGAGCCGCGCGAGAGCCGTAAGTTATATTGTACAACGGTAAAAGGCTGAGGGCACATATCATATATAATAGTAGATACTTTGATTTTCATAAAGCAGACAGCCGCTGACAAAATTACAGTGACATTGTAAAAAACAGGGGAGTACAT